>Ga0247840_10008842_pt1 | contig 13297 bp, 13 predicted proteins | sample LaCruzMarch2015__FD_192404 | JGI IMG/M metagenome (GOLD analysis project Ga0247840, IMG submission 192404) | Freshwater microbial communities from meromictic Lake La Cruz, Castile-La Mancha, Spain - LaCruzMarch2015_17m | ecosystem: Environmental > Aquatic > Freshwater > Lake | place: Spain...
AAGCCGCGGCGAACAGGCAAGGCCGGGCGCTCTTTACCACGCACCTGGGCGCGGTCTTTCCTCTGCCCAAAGAGAACTCTCGATCAGACAAAGGGCTTGAAGTCCTGGTCCCTGTCGCCGACGCGAACGGCGCGGCCGTGCTGCGGCGCGGCCTGATTCCAGCCGGCGCCGCGACGAGCAAACCACTGACGCTCACGGCCGCGAACGTGGCTGCAATCGCCGCCTCCATGATGGGCAAAACCTACGGTTGGGCCGGGCTCTACGAAAACCGCGACTGTTCTTCCACGCAGCGCGATCTATTTTCGGCCTTCGGCGTCTGGCTCCCGCGCAACTCCGCCGCGCAGGCCAAGACGGGCCGGGTCATCGCGCTCAAAGATATGGACGTCGCGGCCAAAGAGCGGCTCATATTGGAACAAGGCGTCCCCTTTCTGACCCTGCTGGGACTCAAGGGACACATAGTGCTCTACCTCGGCGCCTATCAGGGCCGAGCCGCGGTCTTCCACAACATCTGGGGGGTGCGCACGCTCGACCGCGAGAAGCGCGAAGGCCGCCGCATCATCGGCCGCACGGTCATCACCACGCTCGAACCGGGCAAAGAGCACGAAGACGTCGCCCGCGCCGGCCGCTCGCTGCTGCACGGCGTGCATTCAATGACCATACTTGGGCCGTGACGAAAATCGTGAACCATGTGCCCCCGCGGTTGCCAGCCCGGCGTCTTGCGGGTAGAAGTATCGTCTTTGGCTTGGACCTGGATTTTGTAGAAAAGGCTGCGTGCTGCCGCGCGCTGCTTTGTTGAACCGATACCGACCATCGCGGAGAACGTTCTTCCATGAAAATAGATTTCGAGGGCGCAGCCAGGAGGCATTTCAATGACGCGCTCTTCTTGTACCAAAGGGGCCGCAAGCCAAATGCGGATCATTTGTGCGGATTCGCGGCAGAATGTGCGTTGAAACACATTATGGTCTCTGTTGACAGGGGATTGATTTCCAAAGATGAATTGAAGAGTGAGTACAAAATTCATATTGAAAAACTCTGGAAGGAGTTTTTTGCTTTTGCCGATGGGCGGAGTATGAGCGCCCTGCTTTCAGACCTGCCTAGAGACAATCCTTTCAGCGACTGGACGGTTGTGTCGAGATACTTTGGGGAACAACATTTCATCGAGAAAGCCATTGACAGGCATATTGAAGCGACGAATAAAGTCATGGTCATGCTTGAACGATTCCTTATCGATGGAGTCGCCTTATGAGCGGAAAAATTGTGCGCTTCAATGAAGCTTTAGTTTTTCTCGTGGAGCGTATCAAGCGAAGAAAAGACATTCTTCACGGCGATGTCGTTGTTGTCAGAGATCTTTACGGGAAGTTTTCTTTGCTCTTGGGGGAAAAGCCGCAGGGGAACAACATCCTTTTAGCTGCTTTAAAACGAGAGCTGTGCGAGGGATTGGGGCAGTATTTCGAAGGCAAACAGCTTATTACGCATAAAGAGGATTTGTTCGCGTCGGATTCGTTTTTCAACTCGCCCGATGGGGATATCGTTCATGACGATGGCGCATTACGCATAACAGTTTTGGATCGGATGGTTGTCGGCCACGATTGGCTTCGGGCGCCGATTGCAACCTCTTCAACTACGGAGCGCATCGCTTTTTATGGCATCAAGGGCGGTGTAGGCCGGTCGACGGCCTTGTCGCTGTGGGCCTGGAGGCTGGCTTGTGCGGGCAAGAAAGTCCTGGTGTTCGATTTCGATCTCGAGTCTCCGGGGGTGAGCAGCACCTTGTTGCCCGTGGGGCGAACGCCAACTTACGGCGTGGTGGATTGGTTCGTGGAATCCGCACTGGGCCAGGCCGATGACGCGTTCTGCCGAGACATGGTTGCGAGCAGTCCCTTGGCCGATGGGCAGCCGGGCGAAATTTTCGTCGTGCCTGCGATGGGTAGTGGCACGGGGCCGTACCTGCCCAAGCTGGCCCGGGCCTACCTTGGAATACAGGAAGGACAACGGGGTGTTTCGTGGCCCGAGCGTCTGGAGCGCTTGGTCGAGCTCCACGAGAACATGTGGCGGCCTGACGTGGTGTTCCTCGACAGTCGTGCGGGGCTGCATGACCTCGCAGCTGTGGTCGTGACGCGGTTGAAGGCCCAAGTCCTGCTTTTTGCCGTCAATTCAACGCAGACCTGGGTCGCGTACAAGGCATTGTTCGAATATTGGAGTTCTCGCCAGGCACTGGCCGAGGCTATTGGCCCAAAGCTCCAGATGGTAGCTTCTCTAGTCCCTGAAACAGGCGCGGATGACTACCTCGATGACTTCATCCAAAATGCGTACAACATTTTCTCGGAATATCTTTATGTGGAGACAGGGGCAGACGATCTTTCCTCCTTCTCGTTCAGCGTCGGCGATGGAGAGGCCCCCCATACGCCATGGCGAATAAATTGGAATCGGGCGCTCATGGAGTTTGATCCCTTGTCAAAGCCGGATGTTTTTTCCGATCATGTCGTGCTCGCGGCAATGGGCGATTTTTTCAAGAGCGCCGATACGTTGGTAAGGGCGGAGGAGGACTGAGCATGGCGGATCTCGCATTCCCGTTGAGCCTCAAACAGGCCATCGACGAGGCCATTCCTTCCCGTCTGGGGGCTGGTGGGGCTTCTTCGCCCGCGCCGGGTTTAGTCTATATTCCTTCCTGGCACGTGCGGGCACTGCTACCCGAGACCATGCTGGTGGTCGGCATCCGCGGCGCTGGGAAAAGTTTTTGGTATAAAATCCTGCAAGACGACACCCTCCGCGGCTTGCTGTCGCTACGCGCCGCGCGAACAGGGTTGAAAAAGGTCGCGGCCGTGAAGCGTGGGTTCGGCGAAGAACCTGCGCCAGACTCCTACCCCAGCAAGGATGTCCTGCAAGAGTTGCTCAAGAAATTTTCCGCGCGCGACATATGGCGTACGGTCGTCGCGCGGCATGTCTTGGGTAGCAGCGCATGGCCAGAACGGTGTGAACGCTGGAGAGATTACATTGCCGTTGTAAAAAGCGATCCTGAGTCTTTAGAAAAGAAGCTTTTTTTAGTTGATCTCGGGCTTGCGGCTGAAGATAATAAACTTCTTATCGTTTTTGACGCGCTCGATCACACCAGCGATGATTGGGGGACCAGAAAAAAATTGCTCAAAGGATTGATGCAGACGCTCCTCGAATTCAGCAGCTACAAGTCGTTTCGTCTCAAAGCATTTGTCCGGCCAGACATGTATGACGATGCCGAAGTTTTTGCGTTTCCCGACGCCTCGAAAGTGCAGGCCAACAAAGTTGACTTGTTTTGGCCGGCGCAGGAGCTTTACGGCCTTTTCTGGCAATATCTGGGCAACGCTCCAGAGGGGGGGGCAGCGTTCCGACAAGGATGCCTGATACTTTTCGCCCAACAATGGACAGAACAAAATGGCGTCTGGCTGGCGCCGGAGGCCATGCGCCGCGAAGAGATGCAGCGCAAGATCTTTCATGCCTTGACCGGACCGTGGATGGGTTCTGGCCCAAAGCGCGGCGCCCCGTATTCCTGGCTCCCGAATCACTTGGCCGACGCTTATGGCCAGGCGAGTCCGCGAAGCTTTCTGACCGCGTTGAAGACCGCAGCCATGTTTCGCGAGAAAGCAGCCCCAAGCTTTCCCCTTCACCATGATGGACTCAAGCAAGGAGTCCAGGAGGCCTCCAAAATCCGCGTGAATGAGATTGAGGAGGATTACCCTTGGATTTCAAGGGCAATGGCGCCGCTTGCAGATATGGTCGTGCCGATGCAGTTTCCCGATGTTGAAAAAAAATGGGAAGAGAAGGGAATGTTCAAGGATCCTCTTACCAGTCCGCTTCCGCAATTCTACGAGGAAAGGGCTAAAGGGATGTGTCGGGAGCTCAAAGCAATAGGAGTTTTCCAGACAATGCTCGATAAGCGGATAACTATACCGGATGTCTATAGAATTGGGTTTCAACTAAAGCTCAAGGGCGGCATCAAAGCCCTCAAAAAGCAAGGAACAGAGCAGTAAGGCCATGGAATTTACAGACAAAGAACGCGCAATATTGCGCCGCGTGCAGGGCGCACTGCCTGATTGCGCCACGCCGTTCGCGGCGATTGCGGACGCGGTGGGCGGCGAGCTGGGCGCGCCGGTGAGCGAGGACGAGGTCCTGGAGCTTTTGCGCAGGCTCAAGGAAAAGGGCGCCATCCGTCGCTTCGGCGCTACGCTCCGGCACCAGAAAGCTGGCTACTCGGCTAATGCCATGGTCGCCTGGCGCGGCGAAAACAAAGAAGAAATCCTCATGCGCGGCGAACTCCTGGCAGCGCACCCCAAAGTCTCGCACTGCTACTTCCGCACGCTCAGGCCTGGCTGGCCCTATGTCCTGTACTCCATGGTCCACGGCCGGCGCCGGACCGAGTGCCTGAAGATCGTCGAAGAACTCTGCCACGAGCTCGGGGTCGAGGTCGGTTCGGACGCCTACGCCGTGCTTTTCAGCGTCAAGGAGCTCAAGAAAACATCGATGGTGTATTTCTAAACGAGGTGAACATATGAAATCTTCCAAAGAACTATTCGCACGCGCGCAACAGGTCATCCCGGGCGGGGTCAACAGCCCTGTGCGCGCCTGCAAGAGCGTGGGCGCAGAGCCGTTGTTCGTGGCCACGGCCGCGGGCAGCAAGCTGCAAAGCGTGGAGGGCGACTGGTATATCGATTACGTGATGTCCTGGGGGCCGCTTTTGCTCGGGCACGCGCACCCGGCCGTGTCCGCGGCCGCGCGCGCCGCTGTGGACCGCGGTGCCAGCTACGGCGCGCCGTGCGAAGCCGAGGTGCTCCTGGCCGAGAAGATCGTGGCCGCGCTCCCGGGCGTGGACATGGTGCGCATGGTCAACTCGGGCACCGAGGCGACCATGAGCGCGCTCAGGCTCGCGCGTGGCTATACGGGCCGCAACAAACTCGTAAAGTTCGAAGGGTGCTACCATGGCCATGCCGATCCCTTCCTGGCCTGCGCAGGCTCGGGTCTGGCGACCTTGAGCATCCCGGACACGCTCGGAGTCCCGCCCGACACGGTCAAGGACACGCTGCTCGCCCCGTACAACGACCTAGCCGCGGCGGAGCGCCTTTTTGCCACAGAGGGCAAGGACATCGCCGCGGTCATCGTCGAACCCGCGGCCGGGAACATGGGCCTGGCGCTGCCCGCGCCCGGGTTTCTGGATGGCCTGCGCGCGCTCTGCGACGCGCACGGCGCGTTGCTCATCTTCGACGAGGTCATCACCGGGTTCCGCGTGGCGTATGGCGGGGCGCAGAACCGCTACGGCGTGCTCCCGGACCTGACCACACTGGGCAAGATCATCGGCGGCGGATTTCCGGTCGGCGCCTACGGCGGCAAGCAGCCGATCATGTCCTGCATCGCCCCGCTCGGGAACGTCTACCAGGCGGGCACGCTTTCTGGAAACCCGGTGGCCATGGCCGCTGGCTTGGCCACGCTCGAAGCCCTGGAGCTCGCAGATTACGCCGGGTTGGAGGCCAGGACTGCTCTACTGGCCGAAGGGCTCGCGGACATCCTGCGCATCAAGGGAACGTCTGTGGTCTGCAACAAGCTGGCTTCGATGTTCACGCTCTTTTTCACGGACGCGCCGGTCACGGATTTTACCTCGGCCAAGCGCTCGGACAAGGCGCGCTACGCGCGCTTCTATCAGGAGATGCGCCGGCTTGGCGTATACCTCGCGCCCTCGGGCTACGAGTGCGCCATGGTCTCGTTCGCGCACACGGACGAGGATGTCGCCAAGACCCTGGACGCAGCGCGCCAGGTCAGTTTTTAGCTCTTCGCCACGGCCAGATCGAAATGAACCGTGCTGACATGTCAGGGAAATCACGCCTTGGCTGGCGCCTTCTCTATTGCCTGGGCTTGCTCATTTTTCTGGAAGTCGTGGCGCGCTTCGGCCTGGCGCTCATTACCAAGACCTGGGAGCCCGTGGTCCCGCCCGAGGTGGGCGCCTTCGACCCTAGCCTGGGCTGGAAGCTCAAACCCGGCGCCTGCGCCACATCCAAGCGCACCGGCCGCGAGGTCGAATACTGCATCAACGACAAAGGCTTACGCGGCAAGGAGCTGGCCTACGAAAAAAAGCCGGGCGTCTTCCGCATCGTCCTGCTCGGGGACTCGCGCACCTTTGGCTTCGGCGTCCCGGTGGAACAACACTTTTCCACAGTGGTTAAGGACTATTTCCGCAGGCTCGAGGTCGTGAATCTGGGCATAGACGGCTACGGCATCGACCAGGAACTGCTGCTGCTCCAGGACGAGGGCTTCAAGTACGCGCCCGACCTGGTGCTGGTATACGTGCCGCATTTCCATAACTTCCGGCACATGCGGACCAAGGTCTGGGGCATGGGCAAACCCCGTTTCAAGCTCGCGGGCGGCAAGCTCGAAGTGGAAAACAGCCCCGTGACCAACACCGGCCAGGCCTTCGCGGCTCTGCGCAGCGTGGACCAGACGCTCAGCAGATGGTGGAAGACGTACAAAATATTCAGGGACACAATCCTGTTCGTGGCCGACGAGGACGGGCCAATACGCAAATTCTTTCAAGGAAACAAAGAAGACACCGACATCGAGACGCCGGAATTCCAGCAGGAGGCCCAGCAGCTTGCCGAGGCCATCCTGGAGGCTATGAACGCGGCATGCAAAGCGCGTAACGCCAAGCTCGTGCTGCTCACGGCCATCGAGCGGCTGTACAAGGCAGCCTTGGAGCAATCAATCCCGGCCTTGAACGTCACGACCTGCCTGGACAACGTGGCCTTCCGGCTTCCGGACCGGCTGGCGCACTTCAACGAGGCGGGCAATGGCGCCCTGGCTTGGGATATCAGCACGTTTCTCACGGCCAATGACCTGATACCGGCCGGGCATCTGCGCAAAAAAAACGAGTTCTCTTATCCAGAAAAAAAGCCCGAGCAGGATGCAGCCCCCCAACACCCCTGAGTTCGCCATCTACGCGCTCACCAGCACAGGCGCCCGACTCGGCCGCAGGCTCGCAGATGCGCTCAAGGGCCGGCTTTTTGTCCCGCAGCGTTTTGCCGCGGCCTACGACGGCGTCGGCTTCGATTCGCTCGGGCGCCAGGTTGGCCAGACCTTCAGGCTTTATCGGGGGCATATTTTCATCGCCGCCACGGGCATTGTTGTCCGGCTGCTCAGTCCGCTGTTGACCAACAAGGCTACGGACCCTGCCGTGGTGGTTCTGGACCAGGCAGGCCGTTTTGCGATCAGCCTGGTGGGCGGGCACCTTGCCGGCGCCAATGACCTGGCCGCGACCGTGGCCGCTTTCACGGGCGGGCAGGCCGTGGTCACCACGGCCACGGACACGGCCGGGCTTGTGGCCATAGACGTTTTGGCCCGCCGCGCCGGGCTGGTCGTGGCCGATCCTGGCCGGATTAAGAACTTGAACGCGGCCTTGCTCGAAGGCGAACGCGTGCGCGTAGAGGACCCCGAGGATTGGCTCGGGCTGGCTGGCGCGGGCTTGGAGGCTTACTACGAACGGGCGTCAGCAGACGAAGCCGCAACGGCGTTGCTTGCCCGGGTAGAGTGCTTCGAAGCTGGCCTCAGGCCAGACGACGGCGCGTTGCTGTTGCATCCGCCTTGTCTGTGTCTGGGCATAGGCTGTCGCAGGGGGATTGCGGCTGCGGATGTGGAAGAATTTGTGCGCCGGTTTTTTGCAGAGCAGGGGCTGGCCTTGGCGAGCCTTTGGCGACTCGGCAGCATCGAAGCCAAGCGCGACGAGGCTGGCTTGGTCGAGGCCGCGCAGCGCCTGGGCCGGGAATTGGTATTTTTTAGCGCTGGAAGGCTCAACCGCGTCGTTGTGCCGCATCCCTCGGCCAAGGCCGCTGCGGCCGTTGGTACGGCCAGCGTTTGCGAGGCCGCGGCTCTGTTGTTGGCGCGGACTGAAACACTTATGAGAGGAAAAACAGTGTGGAATGGAATAACACTAGCTCTGGCCCGCCGAGTTCGCTGTCTGCAGGCCGACGTGGCGCATTGCTCAGAGTAATTGGCCTTGGGCCAGGCGACGCTTCGCTCTTGGCGCCGGCCGCGGCCGCGGCCCTGGACGCGGCCGCGGCGATTGTGGGCTACAAGCGGTATGTGGAGCTGATTCCAGCGTCTTTTCTTGTGGGCAAGCGCGTGGTGAGTACAGGCATGACCGCTGAGATCGAGCGTTGCCGCGAGGCCATTGCCTTGGCTCTGTCCGGGGTTTCGACGGTTCTTGTTTCCAGCGGCGATCCAGGCATTTACGGCATGGCCGGCCTGGTTTTGGAGCTGATGGAGAGCGCTGCGCTCTGGGAGCGATTGGAACTCGAGATCGTACCGGGCATTCCTGCTCTAGCCGCAGCCGCGGCGCTTCTCGGAGCGCCATTGATGCACGATTTTGCGGTGGTTAGCCTCTCAGACTTGCTCACGCCCTGGGAGCTCATTGAGAGGCGCTTGGCCGCAGCTACGGCCGCGGATTTCGTGTTGGCGCTCTACAATCCGCGTTCGAAGAAGCGGGATTGGCAGCTCAGGCGGGCGTTGGATATTTTATTGGAGCACAAGTCGCCCGCGACACCGGTCGGGATTGTGCGTCAGGCTTATCGCGAAGGCCAGGCGGTCGCGGTCGCGACGCTCGGTTCTTTGGAGGTCGCGGCAGTGGATATGCTTTCCATCGTCATTGTTGGGAACGCGCAGACGCGCTGTGCAGGCGGCAAAATGTTCACCCCGCGCGGGTACAAGGACAAGTACGAGGTATAGGGGGAAGAGGGGCATAAGCGCTTATTTAAGAAAAACCCTGGGGCAGGAACTTTTTGACACAGTTTGGCTCTATAAGAGGAACCATGTATTACAGCGACATGCTAGAGGAAAACGTGCAGATACTCAGGCTGTCTTCTCTGCATGATAACTTTTCAACCATCGGGATCACTCTATATTTGGAGCCTGGACGGCGGTGAGAAGCTCCTGCGCCGCGACAGCGTCGGCGGCGATGCCGATGAGCTTGTCAGTACGCGTCAGGACGAAGACCTTTCTGACGTTATCTGCGACGTTGAAGACGCAGAGCCGGCCGTGCGGGCCGCGCGTCTTGTACAGCGAAAGCAGGGAGCCAAGACCGCGCGAGTCGATGAATCCCACGCGGGTGAGATCGAAGGCCAGGAGGGTGTCGTTGCTGTGGAGCTGCGCTTTGAGTTCGTCCAAAAAGGAGTCGACGTTCTCGAATTGAATGGACTTGGATTCGACAGTCACATAGGTAATGGCGCTTTCGCGTCGGATTTGGATTATCATGTCATTTGTCCAACGTTGCACCCTTATACGTTCGGTTAGAGCAGTTTTAACTTGAGGTGCTCCATTGGCAGTGGTGGCCCAGGGCTAGCGTATTTGAACCGATTCAGTCGCAACAGCTGTAACGATCGGATTGCCCAACGCGAAGTGCCAAGCCGAGCAGACGCCCGGCTACGGTGACGACCTCAGCATCTAGACTTTTCAAGGTTAGAATGTCTAGGGGCTCAACCGATCTATGACCGAAAGCAATTCGTCGCGGCTGAAAGGCTTTTCCAATATTTCGTGGGCTCCAAGCATCTTCGCATAACGAAGCATGTCCATGTTTTTCATCTCCCCGCCGCCCGAGATGGCCAGGAATTTACAGCTAGCGTCCTTTTCCCTTATGTCGCCAATGGTTTCTATGCCGTCTTTTTCTGGCATGAATATATCGACAATGACGATCTGGGCCGGTCGCTGCGCAAACAGTTCCACGCCAGCGCGGCCGTCCTTGGCCTCGTGCACCTCGTACCCAGCGCTTTCCAGCAGGCTCTTGAGCAGAAAACGCATGCTCGCGTCGTCATCGATGATCAGTATTCGTTTCATAGCGAGAACCTCTCCCCCCGGGTCCTTATTGCGCCACCTGCCACACAGGAGCGTTTTAGACTTTGCGATTCAAAAGATTTGGTTTCTTACCACAGTTCGTGCCGCTTGTCCAGAAAGCGAATCTTTTCCTGCCCCATCCTCTGAACGAAAATCTCGGCCTTGACAAATGACATGAAACCGTTGCAGTTTATATTCAGTCTTGCTGAGGCCAGTCACGGCGGGCTCGCGGTGAGGACTATCGCGCACAGAGGCAAAACAATGGGGCTGATCGTCGTCAACATCTCGGAAATGGCGATTTCCAACCGTAAATCAGATGTATTGATCACCTATTCACTAGGGTCTTGCCTGGGCGTTTCGGTCTATGACCCGCAAATAGCCCTCGGCGGGCTCATCCACTGCCTCTTGCCGCTGGCCAGCGCCTCGCCCGACAAGGCCAAGGCAAACCCGCACATGTTCGTCAACACCGGCGTTTCCGACATGATCCGCACACTCATGCGCATGGGCGCCTCGCGCACGCGACTCATCATCAAGGTCGCGGGCGGCGGGAAAATGATGGGCGTCAACAACATCTTCGACGTCGGCGCCCGAAATTTCAGCACCGCGCAAAAATTGTTCTCCACCAACAATCTCACCATCGCGGGCAAAGAAGTGGGTGGCAGTGTCCCGCGCACCCTGTCGTTGTTTATGGAAACCGGCAAGGTCACCATCAGGTCCCTGGGGGCGGAAAAAGAATTATGAAATACCGTCAAGAAATCATCGCCCGTATCGGCCACACGCCCCCACTGCCCATGCTCGTCGAAACGCTCATGGCCGCGGGTTTCGCCGCGCCCAAAAACCAGCCGCCGGACCAGACCGCCATCTTGGCCGCGGGAGAAGCCGACGCCGGACTCGCCCTCGATCTGCTCGAACTGCTCAATCAACCGAGCCTCTTGTCCTGCGCCGGCAAAAGCCCCAAAACCGACGCTAAGCCAAGCGCCAATATCCGCACCATCCCCGACGCACTGAGGCTGTGCGGCGCCAAACGCCTGGCCTGCCTGGCTGTCTGCGTTGCCCTGGCGCCACGACTCAAGCGCGAACTCAAGGGCTACGGTATGCCCGAAGGAAAACTGCTCGAACATTCGATCGTAGCCGGACTCGCGGCCCAAGAAATAGCCCGCGTCAAAAGTTTACCTATCCCCGAACACACTTTCTGCTCAGGGTTTCTCGGCGACGTGGGCAAAACGTGCCTCGACGCAGCGCTCGAATCCAACGCCGCGAGCGTCCTCGAACTCGCGGACTCAGAACTCATCACCTTTGACCAGGCAGAAGACCTGATGCTGGGCATCAACCACGCCGAGGCCGGCTGCCTGCTCTGCGAACATTGGGGCCTGCCCCTGGCCATTGTCGAGGTCGTACGCTGGCGACTTCGGCCCGACGGTTTTCCCGGCCACGATCCGGCCCTCGACCTCGTGCACATGGGCGAATCCCTGGCCAAACTCACTGGCCTTGGCCTGGGCAACGACGGCATGTACTACCAGCCCTCGACCTTCGTGGCCCAGCGGCTCAGGCTCACCCCAAAACTCGTGGACAAGGCCATGGCCGCGGCGGTGGCGCAGACGCCAAACCTCTACGACCTGTTTTTGCGCTTCGGCGACTGATCCGACACATGCGGACCGCCCTCTTCATCGTGGCGGCGCTCGCCATGCTCGTCACTTCCCTCGTTTTAGCCCCGAGCTCCCGGGCCACGGAATTACGCGTAGTCGTAGATATAGGCCATTCGCTTAATCGGCCAGGCGCCACCAGCGCGCGTGGGAGAAGCGAATATCACTTCAACAAAGAGCTCGGCCTGCTACTCTGTCAGCGCCTGCGCGAAAACGGCTTCCCCGAAACGCTCTGCCTCGACGACGAATCCCGCGACACCCCGCCGGCCCGACGCGCAAAAAACGCCAAGGCGCTGCGCGGCCAGCTCCTCATTTCCGTGCATCACGACGCGGTGCAGCCGCGCTACCTGGAAGAATGGAGCGTGGACGGAAAAAAACGGGCTTTTTGTGATCGATTCCAAGGCTACTCGCTCTTCTATTCCGAGAAGAACCCCGCTGCGGGCAAAAGCCTGAGACTGGCCACGGCCATAGGCCAAGAGCTGCGCGCAGCGGGCCTTGCGCCCACGCTGCACCACGCCGAGCCCATCCCGGGAGAGAACAGGGAACTTGTGGACGTCTTCCACGGGGTCTACCGCTTCGACGACCTCCTCGTGCTCAAACGCGCGGCCATGCCAGCCGTGCTGCTCGAGGCCGGGGTCATTCTCGACCGCGCCGAAGAACTCGCCTGCCAAACCCCGGAGCGCCGCGAAACAGTCGCCATGGCCGTGGTTCGGGCGGTGCAAAGGTTCTTGACGCGCAAGGAATAACACCACGTTGCAATCAAGGTGGGCTATTGCTCGGCTGAAAGCAGACTGAAGATGCCTTTGCCCTGCCAGCCAAACTCAGACATTCCCGCTCACTGCCTGCTGCGGCGGCGCCGGCGCGGTGGGTTGGTCTGCGTCGTGCTTCTTGCGCGACAAAAACGCCTTCAGATCGTCCATGAAGGTATAGAAGACCGGCGTCAGGTATAAGGTCACAACCTGCGAGAGGATCAACCCGCCGACCACGACCAGGCCCAGCGGCCGGCGCGATTCACCGCTGCCCCAGCCGATGGCGATGGGCACAGAGCCCATGATCGCCGCCATGGTGGTCATCATGATCGGCCGGAACCGGACGAGCGAACCTTCGATCGCGGCCTCGGCCGGGCTCTTGCCGTGCAGCCGTTCGGCTCCGATAGCGAAATCCACGACCATGATCGCGTTCTTCTTGACGATGCCGATGAGCATGATCACGCCGACCATGGCGTAGAGGTCGAGTTCGTACCCGAAGAAGACCAGGGTCAGGAGTCCGCCCAGCGCGGCCGAGGGCAAGCCTGAAAGGATGGTGATCGGGTGCAGGAAGTCCTCGTAGAGGATGCCCAGGATGATGTAGATGACGGCCAGGGCCAGAATGATCAAAACCCACATCGAGGTCATGGACGAAGAAAAGGCCGCGGCCGTGCCCTCGAAGCGCGTGCTGACGGTCGCGGGCAGGCTGTTGCGCGCCAGGTCTTCGACGGCTTTGGTCGCGTCGCCCAAGGCCACGCCGGGCTTCAAGTTGAAAAACACGGTCACCGAAGGCAGTTGGCCGGTGTGGTTGACCGAGACCGGCCCGAAGGTCGGCGTTAGCCTGGTCACGGTCTCCAGCGGAATAAGCTTGCCGCGGTCGGAGCGGACGTAGAGCTTGGTGAGGTCAATGGCCTCGTTCTTGAACCTGTTTTCGACCTCGACAATGACGTCGTACTGGTCGGTCGGGGCATTGATGGTGCTGACCTTGTTCTGCGAGTACCCGAGCGAGAGCGCGTTTTCGATCTGCTGCGCGGACACGCCCAAGGTGGTGGCCTTGTCGCGGTCGATGGCGAC
>Ga0247840_10008845_pt1 | contig 13293 bp, 10 predicted proteins | sample LaCruzMarch2015__FD_192404 | JGI IMG/M metagenome (GOLD analysis project Ga0247840, IMG submission 192404) | Freshwater microbial communities from meromictic Lake La Cruz, Castile-La Mancha, Spain - LaCruzMarch2015_17m | ecosystem: Environmental > Aquatic > Freshwater > Lake | place: Spain...
CGCTTCCTCCTCCTCCCCCACCGCCGCCTCCGCCAAAGGAGCAGCCGCCGGAGCCGGAAACCGTGAAGGAAGAAAAGTTTGTGCCGGAGGATGCCCCCAAACCGGATCCCGCGCCGGCACCTGCCGAGGCCCCGATGGGCACGAACCTTCAGGGCGACGGACCGAACGCCTTCGGCCTTGGCGTCGGTGGCGGCGGCGGGATGATTGGCGGCAAAGGAACCGGCAAGGGCGGCGGCAGCGGCTCGAAATACGGGATGTATGCCGGACAAGTGCAGTCGAGCGTCGCGGGTGCTTTGCGCAACCACAAGAAAACCCGCGCGGCCGCGCTCGATGTGAAAGTCCGCATCTGGGTGGACTCCACCGGACGCGTCACCCGCGCCACCGTTGCCGGAACTTCCGGAAAGCCGGATCTCGACGCCTCGATCCGCGACGAAATTTTATCCGGGCTGCAGCTTCAAAACCCTCCGCCGGACGGCATGCCGATGCCGATCGTCATGCGCCTCTCGGCAACCCGGCCCAACTGATTTCATGTACTTTCCGCCCTTCATCCTCCGCCGCTCATCTGTCCCGTTGCGACTGCGGGCGCGCCGCGCCTGCCTGCTATTTTTCATCCTTCTGACTTCATCCTTCATCCTTTCTTCCTCCGCTGCCGACTACCAGATCGCGCAGGTGGGCAAGAAAAACCGGATTATCTTTGATTACCCCTCGGCGGAGAAACCGGAAGGCGGAAACCGGAAACCGGAAAGCGGCGATCCCTCGCCGGCCCTCCCGTCTACGACTCCCGTCGCTTCGCCGGCCCAGGGTTCATCGCCCGGAAGCAAACCGGCATGGCTTCAGCCCGATGCGACTGTGTTGCCTTTGCCCGAAGCGCCTCCTTCTCCCGTTCCAACTCCCTCCTTGCCCACGCCACCGTCAACGCCTGAGCCCACACCAACGCCCACACCAACGCCAACGCCCGTGGCGCAGGCCACCCCGGTTGTCCCGGTAGCGGCAGCCACTCCTGTTCCATCTCCGGTTGTCGCCGACAAGCCGAAGACATCGCCTCAACGCGCCGCCGTGGCCAAAGCGACGCCAACGCCAGAACCCGCGCCCAAGTCACAGCCGAAGCCCCAGCAATCCGTCGCCAAGACGGAGCCAACGCCACCGCCCGCGCCCAAGTTGCAGCTGAAGCCCCAGCAACCCGTGGCCAAGGCCGAGCCAACGCCTCAACCCTCTCCCCCCGCCACAGCACACCCTATTGAAGGCGCGTTGCCTGTCGCCTCAAACCCTGCGGAAGATATCCTTAAAACGACTCCGGATCTCGCTCCTTCGACCTCTCGACCCGAGCCGGTCTCCCCATCCCAGAGCGTCACCATCAACCTGATCAACAAGCTCGTTCAGCGGGGGATTTTGACCAAGGAAGATGCGCGCGAGATGATCGCCCAGGCCCAGGCGGAGGCCGAAACCGCACGCGCTCAGGCGCAGGCCGACATGTTCGCCGTCGCCCAGGTCGCGGCCGTCCAGGCGGCTTCGGACCAAGTCGCCATCGCCCAGGCCCAGAACGCTCCCGCCTCGCCGGACGACGTCCGGGTCACCTACATCCCGGAGCCTGTCAAAATGCAGATCAAGGAAGAGATCAAGCTCGAGCTCGCCACCGACCGCGCCTCCAGCAAGATGGCCTACAACATCCGCCTCCCGAAATGGGTGGAAAAATCGACCCCGTTTTTCGATTTCCGCGTCCGGTATGAGGGCGACCAGTTCCCGAACGGCAACGATGTCAGCGGCGCCTTCCCGAATTTCAATGCCATCAACACCGGCCTGCCCTTCGACACCACCGGCAACCAGTTCGCCCCGCAGCTCAACGCCGACCAGAACCGCACGCAGTTCCGCATCCGGGCGCGCTTCGGGATCGATTTCAACATGGGCGAGAATTTCACGAGCGGGTTCCGCGTGGCCACCGGCCAGAACAACTCGCCGGTTTCCACCAACCAGAGCATGGGCCTCGCGAACTCCGCCACCCAGGGCCAGGGCGGAAACTTCAGCAAGTATGCGATCTGGCTCGACCGCGCGTTCCTGCGCTACGACCTCCCGCTGCACGACAAGCCGCTCGCCACCGCCTGGGTCGGACGTTTCGACAACCCGTTTTTCTCGACCCCCCTGATCTGGGATGACGACCTCGGCTTCGACGGGGCGGCGATCAAGCTCCAGCATGAGGTCCTGCCCGGGCTCACGCCGTTTGTGACCGCCGGCGCGTTTGTCGTCTATAACACCGACTTCAACTTCTCCTCGAACCAGCCGGTCAAGTTCAAGAGCTCCGACAAATACCTCTACGCGATCCAGGGCGGGCTCAAGTGGGAGCCGACCAGGGACTGGAAGCTCCAGGTCGCCGCCGCCTACTACTACTTCCAGAACATCGAGGGCAATCTCTCCACACCCTACACCCCGCAAAATATCAACGACGCCAGCGACACCGACACCAGCCGTCCCTCGTTCGCCCAGAAGGGCAACACCTACATGGCCATCCGAAACATCATCCCGGACGCCAGCAACGACTACGGGGCCATCAACCAGTGGCAATACTACGGGCTCGCCACCAAATTTGAAAACATCGCGCTCACCGCGCGGCTCGATTACAACGGGTTCGAGCCCGTCCAGGTTTCGCTCATCGGGGAGTTCGTCAAGAACCTGGCTTTCAACAGCGCCGACATCAACCTGACCGCCGTCAACAACCGCGGCCCGATCGACACCACCGGGCTCAGCGCGGTCGGGCCGTTCGAGGGGGACCCGACGGGCTGGATGGTGCAGATGCGCGTCGGCACCCCCTCGCTCTCGAAACGCTTGGACTGGTCGGTCGATGTCGGCTACCGCTGGATCGGATCGGATTCCGTCGTTGACGGGTTCAACGATTCCGACTTCGGCCTCGGCGGGACGAACATGAAGGGCTTCACCGTCGGCGGCTCCCTCGCCCTCTCCCAGAATGTCTATGTGTCGCTCCGCTGGATGGGTGCCGACAGCATCGCGGGGCCGCAATACAAAACGAACATCATCCAAATCGACATCAACTCGAAATTCTGACCATGAACACCATCCAAAACAAATGGCGGGGGCTGGCGGTTTTCCGGCAGAGCAAACGTATGAAAAACCGTTCGGGCGTTGAGGTTCTGCCCAGGGGGAACGGGCGTCCCGCCCGTTTGGAGACTGGCTTCCGCTTGAAATTGCCTTGCGCCATTCACAGGCGGGACGCCTGTGCCCCCTGTCTCAGCGCGGCGCAGTTGGGATTTGCAATGCGTTTGCCATGGATCTTCCTGCGCGCCGCCCTGCTCGCCATTGCGCTCGCCGCGCCGCTCCACGCCGCCGAAGAGAACGGGATTGAGACCAAGCTCCGGGAGGCGCTCCGCGACACGATGCTCAAGCTCCGCGATGCTCAGGGACAGGTCGCTGCGGCCCAGGCCGCGCAGATCGCCGCCGAGGAAAAAATCAAGGGGCTCACCGCAAAAAATGAGTCGCTTACGAAGGAGCTTTTTGCGGAGCGCACCACGTCCACAAACATGATCGCCGAACTCAACACCAAGCTGACGGAGCGCGGCACCGTGATCACCAGCCTCCAGGCCAAGTTGGATAAATGGAAAAAATCCTACTCCGAGCTCACCGCGTTTGCCGCCCACAAGGAAGCCGAACGCGCCAAGTTCGAGGGGAAATCGATCAAGCTCGAACGGCAGGTCGCCAGCCAGCAGGTCAAAAACCTGGAGATGTATCAGGCCGGCATGGACACGCTCAAACGCTACGAAAAGTTCGGCCTCGGCGACGCCATCCTCGCCCGGGAGCCGTTCATCGGGACCACGAAAGTCAAATTCGAAAACCTGATCCAGGACCAGGCGGACAAGCTGACCGATGCCCGCATCCCGCAGGAAAAACCCGAAGACAAACCTCAAGCCAACGCCTCTCCGTCAACCAAGCCGCAAAGCTGATTCCTTATGTCGCATCTCATACCATCTCCTGGAAATAACTGGACTTCGCAGCAACCAGGGGGAACGGGCGTCCCGCCCGTTTGGGCGCTTGGCATCGCAAGCGGAACCGTTGAGTCACACACGGGCGAGACGCCCGTGCCCCCTGTTTTTCGCTTCGAGCATATCGTCTGTTTATTTTCGAGAGCTGGTATCCTATCCCGCATGGCACGTTGCGCCTTCCCCGTCCTCTTGGTTCTCGCCGCCCCGCTGGCCCTCGCCGCCGGTGATGTCATCGCGCGGGTGGGCGATCAGGAGATCAAGGCCGGGCAGGTCATCCCGTATCTGGAAAATCTGAGCGAGCCCGACCGGGCGGCCCTCCTGAAAAATCCGGCCGCCCTGAGCCAGGCGGTCCGCACCCTCATCCTCCAGCAGGTTCTGTTCAAGGAGGCGGTTGCCTCGGGCTGGGACAAGACGCCGGACATGGCCGCACAGCTCGAACGCCTCCGCCAGGGGGCGATCGCCGAGACCTATCTCCAATCCATCGCCAAAGTCCCGGAGGGATATCCCCCGGAGGACGAGGTGAAGGCGGTTTACGAGGCGCGGAAGGCCGAGCTTCAGGTGCCGGCGCAAATCCGCATCGCCCAGATCTATGTCGCCGTTCCAAAGGACGCCTCCAAAGAGGCCCAGGACAAAGCAAAGGCGCGGGTCGAAGAAATTTCCAAGGCCGTGAAATCCGGCGATTTCGCGGTCATCGCGCGTGACAAAAGCGACGAGCGCGAGTCCGCTTCCCGGGGAGGCGAAGTCGGATGGCTGGCCGAATCACAAATCCAGCCGGAGATCCGCTCCAAGGTCGCCTCTCTGCCCAAAGGATCGGTCACGGAACCGGTCCGCCTCGCCGACGGATGGCATGTGGTCAAAGTCCTCGAGGTCAAAGACGCCCATACCGCCTCGCTGGACGAGGTGAAGGACCAGCTGGTCCTGGCGCTGCGCAACGAGCGAGCCCGCGCCAACCGCGAAGCGTATCTCTCAAAAGTCCAACAGCAAAACCCTATTGCTCTCGATGAACTGGAGCTTTCAAAACTTTTGCAAACCAAAAATTAATCCGGCGCGGACGCGGACGCCACGTTCGATGCGCCGGGATCGGAGGACCACATGCCGGACCATATTCTAGTTGTCGAAGACGAGAGCGATGTCGTGGACATCGTGCGTTACCACCTCGTCAAGGCGGGTTTTAAAGTATTGGCTGCCGCAGCGGGCGACAAGGGTTTGGAGATGGCGCGAAAGCGGCGGCCCAATTTGATCATCCTGGATTTGATGCTGCCGGGAATGACCGGGCAGGAAGTCTGCCGGGCCCTGAAGGCCGATACCAACACCGAGACGATTCCGGTCATGATGTTGACGGCGAGAAACAAGCCTCACGAACGGGTGGAAGGCTTGGAGCTGGGTGCCGACGACTATGTCACAAAACCATTCAGCACGCGCGAACTCGTTCTGCGCGTGCAGGCGGTCCTGAAACGCAGCCGCACCGACCATCGCCCGGAGATCCTTGGGGACGAGGGGATCTCTCTGGACAAGGCCGGTTTCGAAGTCCGCCTGGACGGACGGCGCCTCCACCTGACCGTCAAGGAGTTCAAACTTCTCACCCTCATGCTTGAACGCCGGGGGAACACCCTTTCCAGGGAAACCCTCCTGCGCGATGTCTGGGGCCATGGATATACAGTCAGCTACATGCGCTCAGTGGATACCCTTATGCGAAGACTGAGATCAAAGCTGGGCAAGTATTCCACCCAGCTGGAAAGTATTCGCGGCGAGGGCTATCGCTTCAATGCGGCGGCCCTGACAAAGCCGACTTAACCGGTTCGATCTGGCTCCTCATACCCGGCGAGGATTTCCCGCTCACGCCGTCAGGCATCATCAGCGCGCACCCGCTGGTCTTGGGCAACCTGCTTAGGCCTTTGTGCAGGACCCCGTCAGGACCAGCGTTCGACCATCATCTCAAGATCATCGGAAATAGCCCCCATCTTTTTCAAATCTTTCAGGCGACCTTTTTCGGGCTTTATCCGCGGATCGCTGAGAATGGTGAGCATGTCGCGAATATCGCGCAGCTTTCTCTGCGGAATTCCTTCAGGCTCCCCAAGATTTTCCAAGAGAGATTTTATCCCATCGAGCCTGCGATCAAAATGCGCCCGGACGACATCAAGTGTTCCATGGCCAGAAGTGCGGAAATCTTCGATTTTTTCGAGGAGCGCTTTAGCGGGCGATGCCCCGGAATTTTGAGTCTTCACACGGTCAATCCAACATGTCCCACGGGATCACACAAGCCGTAATCCATCTGCCCAACGTTACAATGTTGTAACATTCGAGTATTTTCCAACCGGATCAATCCTGGGATCATCTTTGGGAATTCAATGAAGCGTTACCGGACGGGATGGATTTCGGATGTGCATCTTGGCACACGAGGCAGCCAGGCGGCACAACTCCTCAGTTTCCTCAAGGGAAACGAGTTCGAAAAACTCTACCTTGTCGGCGACAGCCTCGACATCTGGGCGCTCCGGCGCGGGATATTTTGGCCGCAGGCACACAATGACGTGATCCAGAAAATCCTGCGGAAAGGACGAATCGGCACTCCGTTTATCTATATCGCCGGCAACCACGAGCACCGCGGTTACGCCGCCCGGTGCCGACACGATCCGCCACTCATCCCACTTCATCGTGAACTTCGTGCCTTCGGGCTTGACCATGACAAAGTCCAGATAGAGAACCTTGTAGAGGCTGAACCCCCTTGCGCATGACTGGCACGAACTGGGATATCACCGAGCAGAAGCAGTCCGAGAGCGAGATTCTGCAGATCAACCGCCAGCTTGCGGAAGCTACGGCAAAGGCGGAGAGGGCGACGGCGGCCAAGAGCGAATTTCTGGCCACCATGACCCATGAACTGCGCAACCCGCTCGCCGGGATCCTGGGTTTCGTGGAGTTTGCCGTCGAAGACACGGGGATCGGAATTTCTTCCGAATCTCTCGCCCAGCTTTTCCAGCTGTTCACGCAGGCGGACTCGACGATCAATCAGAATTATGGCGGAACGGGGCTCGGGCTCGCCGTCTCGCGGCGCCTGGCAGAAGCCATGGGAGGCTCGATCTCGGTCGTCTCCGCGCCCGGCAAAGGCAGCACGTTCACATTACGGCTCCCGCTGGAACCGGGGGCTGTTCGCGCTGGAGGGATGGCCGCCGTGCCTTCCGATGGGAAAAAGGGCCCCGACAATCTGGAGGGCGCCGCTCCGTCAGCGCCGGCTTTTCCGATCCAAAAAAATGGGACGCCACGGAGGCCGTCTCCCCAGGGAACCGGAGACGCCCTCCCGGTGCTCATCGTCGAGGATGACCGAAGCAACATCCTGATTCTCCGCAAAATGCTCGAAAGCCTGGGCTGCCGCGTGGAATTTGCAACAAACGGGGCCGAAGCGGTCGAGGCGTTTGCCCCCGGAAAATTTCTGGCCATCCTCATGGATTTGCGGATGCCGGTGATGGGCGGGCTGGAGGCCACTGGAATCATCCGTTCGCGGGAATCCGGCTCCCGGGTTCCGATCATCGCGCTCTCGGCCAACGTGGTGTCCTCCGACCGCGAGCAAAACCTCCCCGCTGGCATGGACGACTTCCTCGCAAAACCGTTCACAAAGGCCGAGCTCGCCGCCAAGCTTTCCGCCGTCGTCGGAAAGCCCGCCGGATCCGGGTGAACCCTACTTGAGCGTGCCGGTGCCCCAGCGGCGGTGGAGGAACCGTTCCCACGGGGCGAAGAGGAGCTTGTCGGCGAGGAGGCCGAGGGCGATGAGGATGATCATGACGCCCATGACCTGGTCCATGGCCAGGAGCTCGCGCCCGTAGTGGAGGAGCTGGCCGAGGCCGAACCCGGTGAGGATCGTGACAAAAATCTCGGCGGCCATGAGCGATCGCCACGCGAACGCCCAGCCCTGCTTCATGCCGCCGACGAGGTAGGGCAGCGAGGCGGGGAGGATCACGCGCACCCACGAATGCAGCCCGGTCGAGCCCATCGTCTTCGCCGCCCGGAGGTAGATCGGCGGCATCGAGCGCACCCCGTCGCTGGTCGCGATGATGACCGACCAGAGCGTGCCCATGATGACCACGAAAAGCATCGCGGCCTCGGTCTGCCCGAACCACCCGAGAGCGAGCGGCACCCAGCACACGCTCGGCAACGCCTGCATCCCCAGCGCCAGCACGCCGACGGTGTCCTGGAAAATTTTGAATTTTGCGGTGAAGAGCCCGAGCGGGATGCCGAGCAGGAGTCCGACCGCGTAGCCGACAAGCAGGCGCTTGATCGTGACGAGCGTCGCGCTTTCGAGCGTCCCATCGGCCGCCGACTGCCAGAGGTATTTGGCGACGCTCGAGGGCGGCGGGAACATCACCTGAGAAACCCCGCCCGCCCGCGCGGCAAACTCCCAGGCCGCGATGAGGAGCGCGAAAAAGACGATGGATATGAGCGCGCCTTTCATTCCGCGGCCTCCCTGCCCTCGCCCGGCGTGAACCCCTTGAACGCCGCCGTGATTTCCGTCGAATAGTGGGCGAGCTCGACGCTGTTGATGTCGCGCGGGCGCGGGAGATTGACGAGAAACTCTTTGCGGATGCGGCCGGGGTTCGGGGAAAACAGGACGACCCGGTCGCCGAGGCAGGCGGCCTCGCGGACGTTGTGGGTGACGAACACGATCGTCTTCCGGCGCGCCTGCCAGATCTTCTGGAGATCCCCGTAGAGCTGCTCGCGCGTGAGGGCGTCGAGCGCGGCGAACGGCTCGTCCATGAGGAGGACGCGGGGGTTCGGCGCAAGCGCCCGCGCGAGGGCGACGCGCTGCTTCATCCCGCCCGAGAGCTCGTGGATGTTCGAGTGGTGGAGCTTTTCCAGCCCGACGAGCTGGAGATAATATCCGGCCACCTCGAGCCGCTCCTTGTCGGTCAGCCCCGGCTTGAGCTTCAGGCCGAAGAGGACATTGCCCATCACGTTGAGCCATGGGAACAGCGCGTGCTCCTGGAACAGGACCATGCGGTCGCGGCCCGGCCCGGCGATCGGCTCGCCGTTCGCCAGCACGCGCCCGGAATCCGGCTCCTCGAGACCGGCGATGATGTTCAGCAGCGTGGATTTCCCGCATCCGCTCACCCCGACCAGGCACACGAACTCGCCCTCCGAGATTTTCAGGCTGATGGAATCGAGCGCGAGCACCGTGCGGTGCTTTGTCGCGAACGACTTCGAGACCCGGTCCACCTCGATCCGCTCGGCCGAGGCGTTTTCCAAATGGCGCTCGACGTTCACGGCTTCCAGAGCAGTTTGTCGAGGTTCACTTCGGCGCGCAAAAATCCAACCTCCCGGGCCTGCGCGAGAAATTTGCTGAACGGGTCGATCGAGATCCCGTCGCTGAAGACCAGCCTCGTCCACGACTCGCCGATGAGATTTGCGGAGATCTCCTTGCGCGTGATCGCGCTGATCTCGTCGCGCACCCGCCGCTTCGCCTCATCCGGGTTCGCGAGCGCCCAAGCCGTGAGCTCGCGGTGCGCCGCCAGAAACTTCGCGGCGAGCGCCGGGTTGTCCTTCAGGAACCCCTCGCGCCCGGCCAGCACGGTCGTCAGCGCGTCCTTGTCGGCCAGATAAATTTTTCCGCCGGCCTCGCCGAGCAGGCGGGTAACCCACGGCTCAACCGTCCAGGCCGCATCGATTTTTCCCTGCTGAAAAAGCGCGAGGATGTCCGGGTTCGCGGTCGGGATCACCCGGGCCTCGCCGCCGACGAGCGTCACCTTGATCCCGTGCGCGATCAGCCAGGAGCGGCAGACCACGTCCTGGGTGTTCCCGAGCTGCGGCGTGGCGATCGTCTTTCCCCGGAAGTCCTCCGGCTTCGTGATCGTGTCGCCTTTGACCACGAGCGCCTCGCCCCCGCGCATCGCGCCGCTCAGCACGCGGACCTCGGCACCGTTTGCCTTGGCGTAGGCGTTGACCACCGGGCTCGGTCCCACATACGTGAAGTCCACCGCCTTCGTAAAAATCCCCTCCATCGCCGACGGGCCGGCGTTGTAAATCATCCACTCGATTTTCACCGGAACCCCCAGCCGGGACTCGAACCAGCCCTTCCCCTCGCGGGTCATGTTCGCAGCCACCATCCCCTGCGCGTGGGTCACATTCGGAAATACGCCCACGCGCACCACCTGCTGCGCGGGAAGCACGGCGGCTGAGGCAAGGATTCCGAAAAGGAGTTTCCAAAGCATACCACCGCGAAGAATTGCCGGAAATTCCAGCGAGTCAACGCGGGAAATTGGCTTTTCGGAGGCGGCAGGATGGATCGTGGTCGGTTTCATGTGAGATGCGATAATTCAATAATAGACGATCATGTCAATCGTTATTCGGCCGAAAGGATATTTCCGGGCGCTTGCGGGAACATTATCCGACAGTTTTCCGTTTCAGAAAAAACCTGTCGCCCCTTGGCGTTCAGTGGCTCGCCCGAGGGACAGTGCGGTTTCCCGAAGGGGCCGGATTTTCGCCGACGAAGAACCAGAGCCCTGCGGAGATGGCGAGCGAGATCGCGGCGATGACGAAGACGATATTTTTGTCCGGCGCGGCGCCCACGAATTTTCCGATGACCCCGCTGACGACGAGCTGGGGGATGACGACCGAGAGGTTGAAGATCCCCATGAAAAGCCCCATGCGCGACTGGTCCACGTTGTCGCTCATGATCGCAAATGGAAGGCTGACCGTGGAGGCCCAGCCGATGCCGACAACCGCCATGAGGAGATAGAGCGCGGCGGGCGTCCTCCCGAAGAAAAGGATCCCCGCATACCCGGCGGCCATCGTGGCGATGCAAATCGCATGGGTCCTCACGAGACCGATCCGGGCGGAGGCCGGCTGGAGGACCAGGACCGGGAGCACGAATCCCACGACGTTCAGAACGAGAAAAGCGATATTGATGATCCGGCCGATCCCCTCGTCGCCGGAATCCGGGAGCGACATGGAATATTTGATGTAGGCAAAGATGAAAACAAACATCGTCTGGACGCCCAGCCAGGTGAATCCGTGGGCGACGAAGATGTGGAGGAGCCTGCCTGTCGGGGTTCTCTTGCGCGGGCCGGCGTCTCCCGCGCCGGCGTCCGCGCCGCCGGAGGAAAGCGTCGCGGGCTCGGTGATCAGCAGGGCGGGGACCACATTGAAAAGGACCACTAGCGCGGTACCGCAGTAGATCAAAACAAAATTTCCAAAGACGGCGCCGACGACGTAGGCGAGGACCCCGAAGAACCCGGAGATCGATTGCATCCAGGTGAACCCCCTCGCGCGGCCGCTTCCCTCCGGGGTGACGTCCGCGATGATCGAGCGGGTCGGGTTGAACCCCACGTTGATCGCCAGATCGAGGGTCAGGGCGACGCCGATAGCCACCCAGAGAACCGGCAGGCCGGTGAATTTTCCGATCGCCCCGAGATAAGGCAAAGCCAGGACCATGACCCCCGCGAGAAGCCCGCCGATAATGATGAACGGCCTGCGGCGTCCGCCCCAGAACCATACCTTGTCGCTGATCAGGCCGACGAGCGGCTGCGCGAGGACTCCGGCGAGCGGGCCGGCCAGCCAGACGTATCCGACCTCATGGATGGCGAGATGGTATTGCGTACTCAGGATCCAGCTCAACGCGGAGATCTGGATGCAGAGGGCGAAGCCCATCGCGGTGGCGGGAAGGCTCAGGAGGACATAAAAGGGACTGCCGTTGTTTTTTTGGATCGAGAGCATCGCGATGGGGAGGGCTGAGGTTCCATGCTCTGGAAACCTGCGGATTTGGCAAGCCCTCTTTCGGCACCGACAAAGCGCTGAATCGCCCCCTGTTTTTGCAACTTTCGAGGATGCGCGCGGTTGAATCCCTGCGGATTGTTGCGACGGATGCCACGCCCGCATATATTTAAACCCATGTTCCTGCGAGTGATTCTATTGTCTGCGATCGGAATCGCGGCCTGCCCGGCCGCGATGGCTGCAGCCATTCTCCCGTTCGAGTCGGGCCCGCAGGCACAGCGCGTCCCGATTCTCTCCGCAGCCCTCGACACCCTGGTCGCAACGAAACAGAAGGCCTCAGGCATTCCGCGGGCCGCCCCGTGCTCGGACGGAGTTTTTCTGCGCAGGGTCTTCCTCGACACCATCGGGACGCTGCCGACGCGGGAGGAAGCAGTGGAATTTCTGGCCGACAAAAACCCCGCGAAGCGCGAGGCGCTGATCAACCGCCTGCTCGAACGGCCGGAGTTCGCGGATTACTGGGGGATGAAGTGGGGCGACATCCTGCGGGTCAAATCCGAGTTTCCCGTCAACCTCTGGCCGAATGCGGCCCAGGCCTATGACCGGTGGATCCGCACGAGTCTCAGGCAGAACATGCCGTATTCGGAATTCGCGCGCGAGCTGCTGACCGCAGAGGGGAGCAACTTCCGCGATCCGCCCGTGAATTTCCTGCGCTCGGCCGGCAGCCATGAACCCGCGGCGCTGGCGGCGGCGGCAGCGCTCACGTTCATGGGCGAGCGCACCGCGAACTGGTCGCCGGAAAAGCGGGCCGACCTCGCGGTTTTTTTCTCGCGGGTCGGGTTCAAGAAGACCGGGGAATGGAAGGAGGAAATCGTTTATTTCCGCCTGCCGCCCGGCGATGGCTCGCCGGCTGATTCCGCCCGCCTGCCGGACGGGACCCCCGTCAAGATCAGCCCGGATACCGACCCGCGGGAGGTTTTTGTGCAATGGCTATTGTCGTCCCCGAATTCCCCGTTCGCAAAGAACGCCGCCAACCGGCTCTGGTTCTGGATCTTCGGGCGGGGGATCATCCACGAGGCGGACGACAGCCGCCCGGACAACCCGCCATCGAACCCGGAGCTTCTCGCCTGGCTGGCCCGGCAGTTGCAGTCCGCCAATTACGACACCAGGCAGCTTCTCAAAATTATCCTGAACTCCGACACCTACCAGCTCTCGCCGCTCCCGCCCGATGGAAAGACCCGGGCCGGGCTGGCCTCGTATCCGGTGCGCCGCCTCGAGGCCGAAGTCCTCCTCGACGCCATCAACCGGATCACCGGCACGAAGGACGAATACATGAGCATGATTCCCGAGCCGTTCACGTTTTTGCCCGACGACACGCGTTCGGTCGCCATTCCTGACGGCAGCATCACCAGTTCGTTCCTCGAGCTTTTCGGGCGCCCCCCGAGGGACACCGGATTGCTTTCCGAGCGGCCGACAAACGTGACCGCTTCCCAGCGGCTGAGCCTCCTGAACTCGAAACACATCCTCAACAAGATCAACAACAGCCAAAAACTCAAAGCCATGCTCCAGTCGTCGCCGGGCCCGCAGGAGTCGGTCTCGCGACTCTATCTGACGT
>Ga0247840_10008847_pt1 | contig 13291 bp, 5 predicted proteins | sample LaCruzMarch2015__FD_192404 | JGI IMG/M metagenome (GOLD analysis project Ga0247840, IMG submission 192404) | Freshwater microbial communities from meromictic Lake La Cruz, Castile-La Mancha, Spain - LaCruzMarch2015_17m | ecosystem: Environmental > Aquatic > Freshwater > Lake | place: Spain...
TCAGCAGCAGTGATGGTAAAGGTAGCCGTAGAGCTGGTGTTTGTGCAAAGGTCGGAAACTACATAGGTAACTGTCGTCGTTCCTCCAGTGCAAAGCAATGGCGCAACAGGCGTTCCATAATCTCCGGTAGCAGGACAACCACCACTCACTGTGAATCCGGTTAGCCAGTCATCAAATGCAGCATTCACAAGCGCCTGGGTGCTGAAAGCGCAGGTAGAATTTGAATAGTTAGCAGGTTTGTTGACAACAACCTGACTGGGTTTTTGAATGTTAAAGTATGACGTAAGAACAGAAGAACTACATTGGTCAGTCACAGTATAAGTGACTTTGGTAGTCCCGCCAACACACAAAAGAGGTGCTGTTGGGGTTCCGTAGCTGCCGGAAGGATTGCATCCACCTAGGGTAAAAAAGCCAAGGAGCCAGGAATTAAAGTCATTGTCAGCATCAGTTTGGCTTGCATATGCACATGCAGAAGTGCTGCGGTCAAAAGGCTGTTTGGGGTACATGGCAGGTGCATTGGCCACCGTAAATGAAGCGCTGCAGGTTTCCGGGTCACCACAATCGCTAGTGGCGGTCCATGTAACTGTGACAGAGCCCCCACAGGCAGAAGGTGCAGATGGACTTACAGGAACAGTTGTGATTTGTGTATTGCAACCACCAGAATATGTGAAGCTTGCCAACCAGGTGCCAAAGGATGTATTGATGGCAGCTTGTGTCTGGCATGCAATTTCAGTTTTGTTTTCAGCACAATCCAGCACTATAGGGACAGAAGTTCCTACAGAAAATGTTGCTGTACAGGTTTGCGTGGCTGTACAGGCATCTGTCACTGTCCATGTTACAGTTGTACTTCCGCCAGTGTTTGATGGTGGGCTTGCCGGCTCAGGGTTTTGTAGTAATTGTGCGTTACAACCACCACTTTTTGTAGTTGTTGTGAGCCATGTAGCAAATTTTGTATCTATGTCTTCCTGTGTCTGACCCAGGTTTTCGGATTGGTCAGCAGCGCAATTCAAGACTGCGGGAGGTGCAGTAGAGACGGTAAAGGTAGCTTCACATGTTTGACTTGCTTCGCAGTTACTTGTTACAGTCCAGCTTACAGTTACGTCACCCCCACAGGCAGCAGGAGCTGCAGGTGTTTCAGGTACAGTAGTAATCCCGGAATAACAACCGCTGACAGTAGTTGAAGCCAGCCAGGTGGCAAACTTGGAGTCTATTGCAAACTGTGTCTGGCATGCAACTTCTGTAGCATTCGGGGCGCAGTCTATAGTCATGGATGTTGGTGCTGTTACTTCAAAAGTCTTGGTGCATTGTTGCAGAGATCCACAATTGCTTGTCAGAAACCAGGTCACTTCTGTTGTGCCTCCAAGGCAAGCATCAGGTGCCACCGGGCTCTCAGGACTCGTAGTCAGAACAGCGCCACATCCGCCACTTTTTGTAGTGCTCGCAAGCCATGCAGTGAACTTTGAATTTATCGCAGCCTGCGATTGGCAAGCATCCTCCACTACATTGTCAGCACAGCTTAAGGTAGCTGTTGGTGCATCTGTTACAGTAAATGTAGCAGCGCAGGTTTCTGAGCCGGCACAGTCATCAGTTACTGTCCATGTTACTGTCGTGGTTCCCCCGCATTTGCTTGGGGCTCCCGTATTGTCATCGATGATTTGGGGGTTGCATCCTCCGGTAAAAGAGATTGAAGCCAGCCAGGTAGCAAAAGCAGCATCGATTACTTCCTGGGTCTGGCATGCCTCTTCCGTTGTTGTTGCAGCACAGTTTATTGAAATCGATGTGGCAGGGTTTATTGTGATGTCAACAGAACATGATGAACTACAGCCATTTGCATCTGTAACCGTTGAAAACAAAGTATAGCTGTCAGGGCAATCAGTGCCTGTTTCTATAAGTACGTCTACCTGATTGTCGGCTAAAGCAATGTACGCTGCTCCGGTAACACTCCAGCTATAGGTATCCATGCCTGCCGTTGTCGAAAAATTTAGATTAGATGAGGGGCAGAAAGGCCCGGCATCACCAGTGATGGAGCATGCCGGAAGGTCATTCACTGTGATCTCCAAAGACCCGCAAGTCCCGGGAGTAACAACACAACCTCCTTCAGCACGGACATAATAGGTTGTAGCTGCAGTTGGCGAAACATTGATTGATGTCCCAGTGCCGGCAGAAGTCCCGCCACAGGATTCTGTATACCATTGCCAGTTGGCTGCGCCATTCAGGCTGCCTGTGGCAATGCTTAGGGTGGTAGATACCCCACTGCATGTTGGATTTGCAGTAGCAGAGACAGTAGGTTCAGTCGGCAAAATACAAGCAGGATTTCCCAGGATAAAATCACTGAAGCCGGAAACACCTGTGATTGCTGCACTTGTTGCGCTAAGGCTTCCCATAGTAGGGTAGGTCCAGCCGGAACTGTATTTTCCGCAAATTGCCGTAGCATAAGCAAATCCCGGGTCAGCCAATGCTGCATCAAAGTTAAAAGTAGCATCGTAGAGCGCAGTACCCAGACCAGTGTTGGCGGTGAAAGTCCAGAACCTGGCTACTGATTTGTTGGCATCAATTGTAGAAGAGCCGATGTTGATGTTTTCTCCATCAAATGTTGAACCGGTAAGCGTTCCGGCCAAAGTTCCTGCTGCAAATGCCAGGCTGACAGGAGCATAATGACTACCTTCTGCAATGGGGTATACATAGGTATTGACGCCTGCTGCAATCCCACGTTGCAAATAGCCATTGATGTAACTTGATGCGCTTCCACCACTGAGCGCAGAGGGGCTGGTACTGCTCATGATCATCTTGTATGATAAGCCTGTTGTTATCATTCCACTGGTCAGGGTCAGGGTGTTGGATACGGTAGTGTTGTTTGAGAGACCAATGTTATTGGAGCTTTTATTGACTGTCATGTTATAGAAAGCCCCCGGATTCGATCCCCCGATAGTTTGACTTGCGGTTCCTGAAAAAAGTACAGTATTGCTGCCCGGACTGAAACTACCTCCATCTTTTATCCAGTTGCCGGTCACGGTAAAAGTCCCGGAAGGAGCTGTCAGGCTGCCACTGGATAAGGTCATATTTGTGGTTGTCAGGTCACCTGCAGCGCCTGTATATGTTCCGCCTGAGATGCTAAGCCCTCCGTTGCACGACTGGCTTGCAGAACCGGCAGTATAAGTGCCTCCGCTTAAAGTTGTAAGACCGCTTACCGTTGTTTGTCTTCCATTGGCATCATAAATGCCTGCTGTAATTTCAAAATCATTGGCCAGCGACCAATTTGCGGTTGTTTTCTGCAAAGTACCTGCACCACTTTTTGTTAGTTTGAAATTGCCGCCAGCAGATCCGGTCATGAGTAAATTGGCAGTTCCGGTGTTAAAAGTAGCTGCACCGCTAAGGCTGAGGTTGCCGAAGGAAACTGCAGCTGTCGTTCCCGTAGCATTTGTGCCTTTGTTAATGGTGAGCGTATAGGCGCCGATGCTTAGTGTTCCTAGAACATGGGTAATGCCTGCACTAGAAGTTGATTTGTCGGATTCGATGGTCACATCCCCACCAACAGTGGTATTGTAGGCATTTACTGTTGCTGCAGAAGCAAGGTTTAGGATCCCTCCATTCAGTGCAATTGCCCGACCGGCAGTACCAAGTCCGCCAGCATTGCCGAGCTTTAAAGTACCGGAAGTCAATGTACTTCCGCCGGTATAGGAATTGGCAACATTCATAATCAGGCTGCCGGAGTTTTGTTTTATAAGGGCAATGGGACTGGTGCCATTGCTGATTGCTGTGGTTGTCACAGTAACAGTTCCTGCATTGTCAAAAGTGAGGTTTCTCGTAAGGACATTTAGTGTTGTAATACCAGCTGTAATTGATAAAGTATTGGTTCCTGTTGTTGCAATTTGAGAGACTTTAAGGGGCTGATTAATCGTGATGACCCCACTGAAAGTGGAATTGTTGTTCGTATTCCCGCCGATTGTATAAGTCCCGGTAGTTGTCGCGTTCGCGATGGTAATTGCCCTTGCAATTGTAAATGCACCTCCGGTTAATAGTGTTGGGCTGGAGTTATTCGTAATTGTCGCAGCATCCCCTAAAACAATTGCTGAAGAAGCATTCCCAAAAGCACCATTGCTGCCTGAAGGTGCAGCTGCACCTGCGATTAAAGTTCCTGCGCTAATGGTTGTTGTCCCTGAATACGTATTTGTGCCGGACAAAACCATACTTCCATCGCCGGCTTTGATTATCCCATTTGCTGTACTGATTACCCCGCCAATTGAAAGGTCATTTGCAGTAGTTCCATCATCGGCTACGGTAAAAGTCCGGGTGCCTCCTAAAGCAAGCGGACAAGCGATATTTGCACCATCTGAACCAAGAGAAGATGCATCAAATACTGTAACATCACCACCGAGAGTTAGTGTGCCGGTTCCAGTTATCCTTGATCCTGTTGCAGCACCACCCTCCAATAACAATTGGGTCGGAGCTGTTGTTGACCCAATGTTGAATGTAGAAAGTGCTAAAGTCGCTCCAGCCTTAATGTTTAAGGAACCACTTATTGTTGCCAGTGTAACGCCTAGGGTGGTTGTATTGCCTGTAATTAATAGATTGTGGAAATTATTAAATGTCCCCGCTGGAAGTGTGTTGTTTGATGTTAAAACGATTAGACCAGTACCACGAGTCCAGGTTTTTGTTGCCGCTCCTAAGGTGATGGCACCCCGTATTGTTAGAGTACCCCCGGATGTCATTGTTAATACACCGGGTCCGTTAGCACTTGCCAGTTGTAAACTTCCAACAAACATACTCGAGCCGCTTGTGAAGGTTATTGTACCTGTGCTGGCGTTTGTAGTTGTCCCACCAAGTATAACAGCTCCATCTACTGTTAAGGAAGGACTTCCTGAAGAAGCAAATGTTAGTGTTCCGTTTCCAGGATTTGAGCCGCTTGTTTTACCAAGAGTCAAAGATCCACATGTAGCGGTGTTTGTTACTGTAACTGTATGCCCTCTTTCGATAACAACAACATCACCTGCTACTGGGCCCGTTGCAGGAACGCCATTGCCGGCAGTTCCATTTGATGAGGTCGCCCATGTGTTAGCAGAATTCCAATTACCACTGGCGACGGAAAAATAATTTGCTCCATATGTAGCTGAGTTTATTAGAACAAAGAGGATGCCCACTAAAATCACTTTCAACAGTAATGATTTTTGCAATCTACTATTGTTTGTTAATAATGAATAGAATGAGCCTCCCAAGCCCGGGCTGCCTTGTCCAATCAATTCCAGTCCCTGCATTCCAGCATTGTCCTGCAGTGTAGTTTCCCTTAAATTGTATTTCTTTTCCATGATAAAATTGGTTTAAAATTTCTTAATAAAATACTTGAATGGAGTAGCGTGTAGGGAAAACAAAGACGCCCCGGAAATAGGACTCTGCCTTTTCCCGGGGTACTGAAAAACGTAGGTGATTGGCCCCCCAGCCTCTCCCATGCAAGCATTAATTCAGTGCTATATAACTTAAATGCATATTTTAGCGCGTCAAATATATGACGTTTGTGAATTCAATCACAAAGAATGATGCAAAAAAGTGCAAATATTTTTTATTGATTTTTCAACTATCTGATAATTAGGGCGTAATATGTCGATTAAGCCAAACAGAGTGCGCCGACTATCATATTACTGTTTTTGCGCTATAAGGTTGCATGTTTTTTCGCTGCGATGGGGTTCCTCGCCGGGATTAGAAGGCACAACTTTAACTTGGGAAACCCCAAAGCATAGCGAGCCATAGGATTTGTTGTTAATCTTGATTCCGCTTTTCCTGCGAATAGCCGGAGTACGATTCAACAACTTTCATCTTAGCGCCATAAAAACAGCAAAGCATCCTAAATTTTAAGATCCTCCATGATGTAGGCCAGCAGTGCTTGCCCTTCAGAGGAATAGACGCAGATTTTGGCAGGATCAATCACGCAATTGTTGAGATATTGCATGCGGATGACATCCCCGTCTTCATGTTCGGGAACATAGGCACTAAAGGAGAAACCCATGTGCTCCAGTTCCGCATAAAAATGGGGCGTGGAGGCATGGCCCAAAGGAAGGTCAATGAAGATGGCGGCGATGTTCTGGTTTTTAATCTGACGAAGCAGGGCTTTTGTCACACCCACAAAATCCTCACCATATTCCTCTACACTGATAACGGCATGCCCCCATTCTGGTCGTATTCTACTGTGAATTAAGGTATTGCTTGCCAAAGCTGTGTCGAGGTTTGCTTCTCCAAATTCCCGGTTCATGCCGATCCTGTTGATCATGGTAAGGATGGCTGCTTTGTGCTTTTCCGGGACATAAATGATGCGATGTGGCTCTTCATTGATCTTCAGATAATAGAATAAGCCTGACAAACGCATTTCTTTGGAAGTGGCTTCTATGGTTTTTATGGAGAGGGATTCGGGTGCAAAACCCAGCATAAAACCGGTTTCTACAGCACCCAGGGTGACATTGCCTTTCTGAGAATAGGGATGGGCCGTGGTGGCCTCACTGTAGATCCCGTAAATCCCTTTGTTTTTGGCATAATCCAGGAGATGCAATTTCATCTTTTCGAACAATTTCCTTCCCCTGAAACGGGTATCGACGATGGCTTGCCCGCTTTCTCCGACTTTAGCGCCCAATTTGTGGTACATCAGGGCCAGGTGCCCTACAACTTCATTGGCTGCTGTCACCGCCAGGAATGACTCGATGATGCCTGAAGCCAGCATCTCTCTTACTTCCAGTGGATTGTAAATATAATCGCTGCCATAGCTATAGCCATAAGTACGGTAGACGCAACGGGTGAGTGCCACGGCATCGGCCTGGGTCATCTGACGGAGGGAGGTTTCTTCAACAGAAATGGCATCCTGGTTTTCAATCACAGCTTTGTCGTCCGCTGTCATGAGGCTGGCAGGATCTACCCTGGGCAGGTATTTTATCAGTTCTACTCTTTTTCCTTTACGGCCCAAACTGAAAAACTTCACTTCATCGGCCAGTCCGCGCATCAGGCGAAGGCCTAAACCCCCGACTTCTCCACTTTCCAGTACGGTATGATCAAAAGGAAGTCCCTGGTCTTCGATGGCGATTACGATTTGCCCGGGTCGGCGAATCAGCAGCAGGTCAAAAACGCCCTCCTCGCCGGGATCAAAAGCATGTTCGATTACATTGGCACAAGCTTCTTCTGTAAAGGTTTCGATGTGAAGCAATTGCCTGTCGGTAAATCCTTCAGAAGCTGCGATGGTTTTGACCAGCGCCAAGGCTGCTGGCAGGTAGTCAATCCGGGCGATCAGGTTGAGTCGTGCGAGGGTTTTTTCTTGCGTTTCCATAGAAAGTGGCGTAGTTGTTAATTGAAAAGGTAAAGTTAAGACAATTGAAATAAATGATCATGATAATATTGAAACATATGTAAAAAACCAGGCTGGCAGCTCAGGTATTTCCATACCTTTGAAAAGAATTCTAAGAAAACTTCCCATGAAACTAGCCCTTATCTTACTGTTGGGACTTGGCCTCGCAAGCGGTTCTTGTTTTGCACAGACAGCAACCCCCAAATCCATGAACAATCCCTTTTTTCAGTCCTACAATACGCCTTTCCAGGTGCCTCCATTCCAGGAGATAAAACTGGAACATTATGTGCCCGCCATTGAAGCCGGGATTGCTGCGCAAGTTGCTGAAATCAATATTATTACGGCCAATTCTCAGGCCCCTGATTTTGACAATACCATCCTTGCCCTGGACCGTTCAGGTGAAATGCTGAACAAGGTGAACAATGTCTTCGGCCCCTTGTCTTCCGCTGTTACCAATGACAGCATGCAAGCCATCGACCGGGTCATTTCACCCCTGATGACTGCCCACCGCAACAACATCTCTATGAATGCTGCGCTTTTTGGTCGCATCAAAGCCATCTATGACAAGCGCGGCAGTATGGGCCTTAATGCAGAGCAAATGCGGGTTACAGAGAAATTCTATGAGGATTTTCAGCGCAATGGCGCGAACCTTGATGCTGCCCAACAGTCGCAATTGAAAGTGATTAACCTGGAGCTGTCTAAGCTGAGCCTTCAGTTTGGAGAGAATGTGCTGGCTGAAACCAACAAGAACTTCCGCCTGGTAATCGACAATGAGTCTGACTTGAAAGGCCTTTCTGCCGATGTGGTTGCCCGTGCTGCCGATGACGCCAAAAAATACGGATTCCAGGGAAAATGGGTGTTTACCCTGGCAAAGCCCAGCATGCTTCCTTTCCTGCAATATGCGCAAAACAGGGAATTGCGCGAAAAGCTCTACAAGGGGTATTTCATGCGGGGGGATAATGGCAACGACAATGACAACAAAGAGGTCATCAAAAGAATCGTGCTGCTGCGCGACCAGAAGGCCAAACTCCTGGGATTCAGCAATTGGGCTTCTTATGTCATCGACGTCAACATGGCCGAAACCCCGGCTGCTGTCTATGATTTCCTGCTGAAGATGTGGCAGCCTTCACTCGAAATGGCAAAACAAGATGTGAAAGCCATGCAAGCCCTCATCGACAAAGAAGGTGGCAAATTCAAACTGGCTTCCTGGGATTACTGGTATTACAGCGAAAAAATCCGCAAAGAGAAATTCAGTCTTGATGAAGAGGAGGTGAAGCCCTATTTCAGTCTTGACAATGCCAAATGGGGTGTGTTTTATGTGGCAGAGAAGCTCTATGGCATCAAATTCATCAGGCGTACAGATTTGCCTACTTACCATCCGGAAGCAGAAGCTTATGAGGTACAGGAGGCAAATGGAACCCACCTGGGTGTCTTATACATGGATTTTCATCCGCGTGATGGAAAGCGGGTAGGGGCCTGGTCTACGGCTTTTCGGAATGCACATTATGAGGATGGGAAAAGAGTGACCCGCGTTGGCACGATTGTGATGAATTTTACTAGACCTTCCGGTGATAAACCCGCACTTTTGAGTTTTGATGAAGTGTCTACCTTCTTCCACGAATTCGGTCATGCTTTGCATGGATTGTTCTCGGATGGGCCGTATCGCAGGACAGCAGGCAATGTCCAGCGTGATTTTGTGGAATTGCCTTCGCAAATCATGGAAAACTGGGCCACAGAGCCTGAGGTGATGAAAGTCTATGCCAAACATTACATCACGGGCAAGAGCATGCCCGATGCCCTCATCGAAAAACTCGAAAAGAGTGCGACTTTTAACCAGGGCTTTACCACCGGCGAATACATCGCAGCCTCCCTGCTTGATCTGGATTACCATACAGCGCAAAACCCGGAGATCGCTGATGTGCGTGCCTTTGAGAAATCTTCCATGGACAAATATGGCTTGATTCCAGAGTTTCTGCCGCGCTACCGGAGTACGTATTTCTCACACATCTTCTCGGGTGGTTATTCCGCGGGTTATTATGTCTACCTCTGGGCCGCTGTACTCGATGCCGATGCCTTTGATGCTTTTAAGCAAAGCGGGGATCTTTTCAACAAAGAGCTTGCTGCGAAATTCCGTATTTTGCTGACCACCTGTGGATCAGACGAGGGAATGAACATCTACCGCAAATTCCGTGGACAGGCACCTTCCGCAGAACCTTTGTTGCGCAAAAGAGGATTGAAATAAACTGCTTAAGATAAGGATAGGGCGAATGCCTTTTCCCATTTCTCTATTCGTTGGTTGTAGGGATGCGTATCTTAGCCCAGGAAGCTGAGGAGAACGCCTGCTGCAATGGCACTGCCAATGACGCCGGCTACATTGGGCCCCATGGCATGCATGAGGAGGTAGTTTTTTGAATCGTATTTCAGGCCTTCGATATGGGAAACACGGGCACTGTCGGGCACGGCTGAGACCCCTGCATTCCCGATCAAAGGATTGATTTTCCTGCCTTCTTTGAGGAAAAGGTTCAGAAACTTAACGAATAGCACACCCCCTGCAGTCGCAATCACAAAAGAAACAGCCCCGAGGGCAAAGATCCCGACAGATTTGGTCGTCAGGAAGGTGGTGGCTTGGGTAGAGGCGCCAACAGTGACTCCAATCAGGATGGTCACAATGTCAATGAGCGGACCTTTTGCAGTATCTGCCAAACGCTTGGTTACAGTGCTTTCTTTCAGGAGGTTGCCAAAGAATAGCATACCCAGCAGGGGCAGGCCACTGGGAACGATAAATGTGGTTAGCAATAGACCTGAAATGGGAAACAGGATCTTCTCAGTTTTTGTGACCTGACGTGGCGAAGGCATACGGATGACTCTTTCCTTTTTCGTGGTGAGCAGGCGCATCACCGGAGGCTGAATTAGCGGCACCAGGGCCATATAGGAATAGGCAGAGATGGCAATGGCGCCCATCAGTTCGGGTGCCAGCCGCGACGAAAGGAAAATCGCCGTTGGCCCGTCAGCGCCCCCGATAATGCCAATGGCACCTGCCTCTGCAGGTGTAAAGCCCAGTGCCAATGCGATGATATAGGCTCCGAAAATCCCCAATTGGGCAGCAGCACCGATCAGGATCAATTTTGGGTTAGAGATCAGGGCAGAGAAATCTGTCATGGCCCCAATCCCAAGGAAAATCAAAGGAGGATAAATGCCCTTGATCACCCCAAAATACAAATAGTTCATCACACTGCCGTCTTCGTAAATGCCAATCTGCAAGCCCGGCAGGAAAGGGATATTCCCGATCAGGATGCCAAAGCCGATAGGCACCAGCAACAAAGGTTCATATTCCTTTTTAATGGCAAGGTAGATGAAAATCAAACCGACCATGATCATGATCACATGCCCGAGGCTGAGATTCGGAATCGATGTATAAATATAAAACTGCCTGAGATTATCGAAAAGGTAGGTGACAAACTTATCCATAGATATAGCCTTTCAGAAGTAAATTAGTGTTTTTGAAGAAACCCAATGCCATAGATTTTTGAACTCCATGGGGAATAATTTTTAGAAACCATGGTAATGGTTTGCTTCATGTCTTCCTGGTCCCGCTGTTCTTTCATGTATAAATGCAAGGCAACGGCAATGGCTGCTGCTTCTTCTGCATTGGGGGCACGGCAATTCATGCTGTACAGCTCTTTTTTGGCTTTTCGCTTTTCGGTGTTCAGAAAAAACACGGCAATGAATTTAAAACTCAGGTACAGCAGAATGAGCACCACGAAAACAACAGTCATGGCAATAATCGACATGCCGAATCCGAACGGGTCAAGATTTTGGGTTTGATCAGCCTGGCATATTCCGGATAAGGGAATAAAAATGCCACAAAGCCACAAGAAATGCTTTCTAGCCATCGTGTTAGTATTCAGAGTAAAACAAGAATATTTAGCAATTGTTAGTGAGGTAAAGATAATGAAAATTGTGATTCGTATCAATTTATTTTAAGATTGATATTTTGTACATACCAATGCTAATCAGCTTTGTGAAAAGTGGAAAAATGTTCGTCTAGAAATACAATGAGGCATTCCTGCTTTGTTGGCTCAGGCTGAAAATCCTGTATTTTTGCTTCTTAGAAATAAGCCACAGTCAAGCCTATGACACAGTATCACTTACAATCACTCTACAGCCACAAGGAATTTGCAGATACCGGCTGGTTACTCGAAGCTGCCGGGGAAGAGAAAGCATCCCTGATCAGGGCCATTTACGCGGAAAAGCAATTACACCTGAAGGATGAAAGTTCAGGCTTATACAAGTTTGCCGATTGGCTTCCCGTTCAGCGAACACTGAAGGGTTCCTCAGCGCCAGTCACTTATAAAAGCCAGGGATTGGCAGATTTCCTGGGCTTGTCGAACCTATACATTACCTTCTCCGGCTATTGGCCTGAAAGAAATGCCGGTATGCGGACCTGCGCCTTTAAAGAAACTGAAGCTTTCAGTGTTTGTGGCCGCCTGGACCCGGGAAAAAAGGAGGTCTTGGTGGTGGCTTCGGCGGGGAATACGGCACGATCTTTTGCCCGTGTTTGTTCCGACAATGACATTCCCCTGCTTTTGTGTATGCCCGAGGATTGCCTCGACGCCATGTGGTTCGATGAGCCTGTGAAAGATTGTGTGAAGCTGATTGTTACCCGTTCAGGCAGTGATTATTTTGATGCCATCCACCTCTCCAACCTGGTGTGCCAGCTGGAAGGCTTTGTTCCTGAAGGCGGTGCCAAAAACGTGGCCAGACGCGACGGGATGGGCACAACAGTTTTGTCGGCCACCACCACGATCGGAGAGATCCCTGCCTTTTATTTCCAGGCGGTAGGTAGCGGAACCGGGGCCATTGCGGCCTGGGAAGCCAACCTCAGACTCCTGGCGGATGGACGTTTTGGAAACAGAAAAATGAAACTGATGCTCTCCCAGAACATCCCATTTCTGCCGATGTTGAATGCCTGGAAAGCCAATAGCAGGGATTTGTTGCCCCTGGATGACCAAATGGCACGCGAACAGGTGATGGCCATCGATGCAAAAGTGCTGTCGAACCGCAAACCACCCTATTCTATTATCGGTGGTTTGTTTGATGCCATGCAGGATGCAGGAGGCGATTTTTTTGGTGTCACCAACGAAGAAGCTGCCCAGGCAGCAAAGGTCTTTGAAGAAAAAGAAGGCATTGATATCCACCCCGCTGCTGCAATCGCAGTAGGCTCACTGTTTCAGGCAGTGCAAAACAAAATAGTGGGAAAAGACGATCTTATCATGCTCAACATCACCGGAGGAGGAGAGAAAAGAATCAAAAGTGAATTCCGGATGTATGACCTCAAGCCGGCACTCGTGCTGGGTTTGGAGGAAACAGTTGAGAGCCTTGGGCTGAAATTAGGGACTTTAAGATAAGGAATAAGCAAAAAGTAAGAAGCACCAAGTGTAAGGAAAGTAAAAGTGGAAGTAGCGCTGAATTAACCGATTACGGCGGGTTGAGCACTACTTCTACTTCAACTTCTACTTGGTGCTTCTTCCTTCTTCCTTTTTACTTCAAACTAGAAAAGATAAGGAATAAGCTAAACGTGATCAGCGCATTAAGACCTTTCCGGATGACAAAAATCCAGCCTTATTATGCAGAGAATACAAATACACTCCCGCTTTAAAGTGATTTGTCGATATTTTGGTAAGACCGCTGATTAAATTGTTCTCATAAACCAGGCGACCGCTAACATCATAAAGTCGTAAAATAGCGGTTTGCTCAAGTTGTACAACTAACTGATTGTTAATAAGGTCTTGAAATACAATGGCCTTTTCTGTCGGAAGCATATCGTTTATGCCTACAGAAGAGGAATTTCCAAAACGATCGGTTTTTATTAAATAGAGATCCGTTTTGTAGTTCGGCCATAATTGCTGCCAGTCATATCTTTCACAGGCAATCAAACAGCCTTGATCCCGGGTAGCGCATAACCTTGGCCAA
>Ga0247840_10008852_pt1 | contig 13283 bp, 10 predicted proteins | sample LaCruzMarch2015__FD_192404 | JGI IMG/M metagenome (GOLD analysis project Ga0247840, IMG submission 192404) | Freshwater microbial communities from meromictic Lake La Cruz, Castile-La Mancha, Spain - LaCruzMarch2015_17m | ecosystem: Environmental > Aquatic > Freshwater > Lake | place: Spain...
GCGCATGCTGGTCGGCGACCTCATCGGCGAGGGCCTGCAGGCCCTGCGGATCGAGCGCACCCGCGCCGGGCGCGGCAAGCGCGTGGCGGACCTGCTGGACCTGGTCGGCATGAGCCCCGAGGCCGCGGAGCGCTACCCCCACGAGTTCTCCGGCGGCCAGCGCCAGCGCCTGTGCATCGCCCGGGCGCTGGCGGTGGAGCCCAAGCTCATCGTCTGCGACGAACCCACCAGCGCGCTCGACGTCTCGGTCCAGGCGCAGATCCTCAATTTGCTCAAGGACCTCCAGGATCGTCTCGGGCTCGCCTATCTCTTCATCACCCACAACATCTCGGTAGTCGCCTATCTGGCCCACGAGGTCGCGGTCATGTACCTGGGCAGGGTGGTCGAGCAGGGACCGGTCGCTGCGGTGCTGGACGACCCCCGTCACCCCTATACCAGGGCGCTCCTGTCCGCCGTGCCGGTGGTCGACCCGGCCAGTCGGCGGCAGATCATCCGCCTGGAGGGGGACATGCCCTCCCCGTCCAACCCGCCCGCCGGCTGCTACTTCCACCCGCGCTGCCCGGAGGCCATGGAGGCGTGCGCTCGCGCCTATCCGGGGGAGACCAGGTTGGGGGATGGGCGGACCGTGCATTGTCTGCGGTTGGAGGAGCAGGCGCACGGGTGATAGATTCGGCATTCGGTCCAGTACCCCGGGCAAGGCCCACGAGAAACCCCCATGGAGCCGATCCACGCCCGCCCGCGGGTCAGCGTCACCGGGCTGAAACGAAACGTGAAGAGGAGGACTGTATGGCTAAAGGTGCGGGTATGCGTGCCAAAGATCTGCGCGTCTTTTGCATGATTGCGCAAAAGTATGGGGTCTATATTCTGGTGCGGCAAACCAATGACGCATCCCTGAACTATATCGGCAGGCCGGGCTATTATCCCAAGCCCGCCGCGATCAAGGCCAAGACAGCGGATAAGGATCCGGTGCCCTTCAGCTATACGCAGGGTGGTCAGCAACGCACGGCCCGGCATCAGATTGCGGGCTTGGTTGCCAATCCCTGGTTTCAACCCGCGGTGTACCACGACGACAAGCTGGCAAAGGCGCGGGATTACTGGCTGGAAACCCTGAATATCGCGCTTGCTCCCGGTTGCAATATACCCGCCGCGGATGGGCAGAAGCCCGAGACCTGGTCGTTTTGGGGGAAAGAGCATGCAAGTGCAAGAACCGGTTGGCGCTGGAAGATCGATATCGATCCGGCCTCGCCGCATTTTGGCTGCCTGCAAATCGCAGGGGATGTTGTGGCTTGGAGCTATGTCCATGGTGACTATGATCTTAAAGACGTTATAGTCAAAGGTAAAGAACCATTCAACGAGCGAATCGAAGGCAAAATTCAAGGCGTCGATGATTATACGCCACTGCTGCCGGGCATGGAGTTTGAAACCATCCGGAAAGAATTGAATGGGGCCATCGGTGAAGAGATGGTCCAACACGGCGCGGAAGCCCAGTTTGCCTGGCATAGCGATGAACCAATCACCGTCGTACTGCCCGATGGACCTCAGCTGCAATACCTCGTTCTTGGCAACGCTGAAGCCGTGCAAAGCTGGTATGTCGGAATGAATCGACGCCTCATTGCTGAAATGGGACACGATTATATCGGCGACCGCACGCGGTGGTTCTGGTTCGGCAATCACGGCAATTTATTCTTGCCCGACAGCGGCTGCCAGGCATGACACACGCCGCCGTTGCGGTTGCCGTGGGCAGCGGGGTTGTTCCCAACCCCGCCGTGGCCGATGCAGCCGTTACTTGGCCGCCGTACAGTCGATCACCTTGAACTCGACCCGGCGATCCAGTGCGTCACGCGCATCATCGGTGCCGATTCCGACCAGCGTCTCGCGCGAGCCCATGCCACTGGCGATCGTACGGTTACTCAGGGTCGGCGCATCGCCCTCCAGGCGTTGCTTGATCTGTTGCGCGCGCAGCAGCGACAGCCGTTCGTTGATCGGTTCGGGTCCGGTGCGGCTCGTGTGTCCCACCACCTCCAGGCAACCCTGACGCAGCGCGGTCTGCCGTGCGATCTGGCCCAGCCAGAGCAGGTACTGACCCGCGACCTGCCGATCCCCCATGAGGTCCGTCGAACCGGGCCTGAACAGAAATTTGACCCCTAGTCGCTTGTTGGCGAGCCCGAAGTCGACGATCTGCCCGAAGGCTTGGGCCGCCGCGTCGCGCCGGCCCAGTTTCCAGTTGGTGAGATAAAGCCCGTTGAAGACCCGCAACTGGTCGCCCCCCGCACTCTTACGGGCGTTCTTGTATAACTCCAGCGCTTGCTGATAGCGGCCCGCGTCATAGGCTGCGATCGCTTCGTTGATCAGGCTTGCGGCCATGATACGGTCCCAGTAGAGCGGATTGATGGGGTCGCCGGGCTTGGTGCCTTGACAGGTCTTGATATACCCCAGGGTGGCCGGGTCCGGGGTCCAGGTCGGGCTGTCATTGAAAAAGCGGGTGGGGCTGATATCCACCCCGCCCGGTTGCGCTAACTCCTTTGCCTTGGCAAGGATCTTTCCGGACTTGATATCGAGCAAGGCCAGGCAGATGCGGAAGTTCTCGCGGACCCCGGCGGTCTGTCCCTGCGGGTTGACGGGGGTGAAGGTCCCGATGAAGACCAACGGCGACTTCGCAAGATTGGCGGCCGTAAAGGGCTGCACATCAAATTGCGGATACTTGGCCTTGACCAGTGTGACGATGCGTTCTTCCATCGATTGCGTGGCAGCCGACTGGACCCCCGTGCTGCCATCGATCAGGGGGTCGATCACCAACAGTTGTTTAGCCGCTGCCGGCGGGGCCGTAGAGAACAGGCCGTTGGCGGCCTTGAGCACTGCGTCGTCATAAGGAATTGCCGACACCGGGGTCGCCGGAGCGGCCGGCGGCGAGCCGCCGGGGGGTGCCGCACACCCCGCAATGGAGGCGATCAGCCCCAACAGGATCAGCGGGTGTAACCGCCGTGCTTGACTCGTTCCTGGCATGGCCATGGGCGTATGCTCCGACTGGTGGTTGATGAGAACAGGCGCTGCTGCAACCCCACATTGGTTTAGATCATCGGCACTCCTTAAGCAGTGCCCGGTCCGCGGCCGATACGGGCTCCCCAAGCTGCAACTTGGACAGCACATCGCCGCACCGGGCAGGTCTCGATCCGCCGCCGCGACGGGGCTGACCGGCGGTTCTTGGGGTCGCCGCGACGGCCTTTGGTGGCTGCTTCACCACCGACTTGGGTTTGGCCGCAAGCGGCGGTTTGCCGACCGTCGAGCGCTGCACCGGGGCGGGTTTGATGACAGGCGGGGCGGTCGGCGTCGGCTGTTTGGCCACGGGCTCGAGCGGCGCCACAGCGGCGGGCCTTACTGGAACCTGGGCGGGCGGCTGGTCCTTCACCGTCGGCTGCGCGGCCGGTGCGGGTTGAGCGGAGACAGGGGCGGCCGGTTGCTCGCTGCGGACGCTCTCGTGCCCGACACCTGGCGTCGGCACGGCTGGTTGCGGCTCAATCACCGGCGGCTGAGCGAACTGCGGTGAGCCCAGGGGTAGCGGCGCCAGCCGGTCGTCGCTGCGCGGCTTGGCGTCAGCGGGCGGCGGCGCGGGCCCGGCGGCAGGTGCAACCGCTGCGTTCGGCCGCTGTTGAGGCGGCCCCATCGGCGGCGGGAGTGACGGTTGCGCTGCCTGACCGGTCTGCTGCTCGCCCGTCAGGACCGCACTTGGCGATCCTGGCTCGGTGGTTCGTCCCAATGGCCGATCCACTGCCTGGTAGACCAGCCAACCGAGGGTCGCGGCGAGTCCGCCTGCCGTCAACAACAGCAGCAATGGATAGGGCTTGCGCCGGACCCTGGCGGTCTTGCGACCGGGCGGCGGCAGGTTTGGCTGGACCTGCCGCTGGTGCGGCCAGCGACGCAGCAACTCAGCGGCATCCGCCGGACGCTTGGCCGGGTCAGGCTGTAGCATGGCCCGCAGTTGCGGCTGCAACGCGGCCGGAACCTGCGCTAAGTCAGGTACCTCCCGGCGGGCCAGGACCGCGGTGCCCAAGGAGTCTCCCATCGACAGCGGGGTGCCAGCCGCCGCGGCCAGCAGCAGCCCCAGGCTGTAGATATCCGAGACCGGGCTGACCTTGCCGCCAAACAGGCCAAGCTGTTCGGGCGCGGCGTAGCGCAGCTTACCGGCGAACGCGGTGCCGATAATGGTGGTCGCCATCGTGTCGGCCAGTTTGGCGATGCCGAAATCGATCAGTTTGGCCTGCTCGACCTGGCCCTGGGGCAGGATCACGTTATCCGGCGCCAGGTCGCGATGGGTGACCCCGCGGGCGTGCGCGACCGCCAGGCCGCCGACAAGCCGGTCGCGCAACCGATAGACCTCGTCGACCGAGAGTGTGCGTTCGTTCAACACCTGCGCCAGGGACGGGCCGTCGACGAACTCCATGACCAGATAGCAGGTCCTGTTCTCGTCCCGGAAAAAGCCCTCATAACCGACCACCGCGTCGTGGCGGATACCGCTCAGCGTCGCGGCTTCACGCCGGAAAAGTTCCAGCACGTCGGCAGCGGCCTGGGTGCCGGTAAATTCCGGCTTGATGATCTTGATCGCGTGCCGGGTCCCCAATTCGAGATGGCGGACCAGATAAACCGCCCCCATGCCGCCGGCAGCCAGCAGCCGCTCGACTTCGTAGGTGTGCAGCAGCAGGGTGCGACTGGGGAGTGCGCAATGACCGCCCACCCAGTTTCCCGGCTGGATCAGGGTGTCTTCATCCGTCTGGGCCATCAAATTTACATCAACTATATCATTTTGTTAGGCTTGCATCTAGGGTTTGTCTGACTTTTTCTCTCGGGTATTTTAGCCAGAGTATAGTTGAGCCCTTCCAACTGTCACAACTTTCTGTTCAGGTCCCGTGAGTGGGCCTGCCGAGGCGGATAGACGCCAGGGCGCACGGGGCAACAGTTCCAGCAAGAGGTGTTGCCCGTGTTCCCTTCCGCGATCCAGTCCCCCCAGCAAGGTCCCCGAGCAACCGACAAGCCTGACGCCGTCCGCCCAGCCGGCATCCAGCCATTAGGGGTCGGCCAGTCGGGACCTGATTGAGGAACCGGCAGGCATTGCGGTACGGATGGGGGGTGCGCTACTATCCTGACTAATTTACTCTGGTTTAGTGCCGGTTCCGCGTCGGACAACCCGACGCACGAGGCGGCGTCACACCGTCGATCCCAACAGGCGCTCGATCGCGGCCAGCGTCGCCGGCAGGCCGAACGGCCGCTGGATTTGCCGTGCCAGGGCGTAGGCCGGGGTACCCAGGGTCAGCGCGTCGCGCACCGCGGCGGCCAGGGCCGCGGGTTCTACCGGCTCGGCCAGACTGATTCCGATCTTGAGCCCGACCAGCCGACGGGCGGTCAATTGGCTCTCCAGTCCGGCGGGCATGGCGATGACCGGTCGCCCCAGGGCCAGGGCCTCGTTGGCCGTGTTGAGCCCGCCGTGGTGGATGAGGACGCTCGCGGCGGCCAGGGTCCGCGGGAACGGGGCCGGTGTGTTGCGCAGCGGCAGGCCGCGCGCCCGCCAGGCGGCGACGGCGTCCCGGGGCAGGCCGTGGACGTAGGCGCTGCCTGGTATCCCGGTGGCGACCAGTGCCCCCAGGAGTTCCGGCAGGCGCGGGGCGGCGGTGCGCAGATAGGCGTACCAGCGCGGCGTGCGCGGCGGGGCCTGTGGGGCAGGGGGCCGCGTCAGAGGCCCATGCGCCGGATGCGCGCGATAGACATGGAAGGAGTCCAGGTCCGGCAGGGCGACCACGATGTCGGCCTCGCCGGTCACCAGCCCGGCGAGGCTGGGAGGCGGGGCGCGCCCCGCCGCCCTCAGCCAGGCCGCGGCATGGGCGTAGAGACGGGCCTCCGGGTAGCGCTCCGGCCGCTGCGGGAACAGCACCGGCAGTGCGCCCCCGACGATGGGCGGGACCGACCAGCCGGTGCCCAGGCGTAGGGTCGGCACCCGCTGCCGGCAGGCGATGCGCAGGAGCGGCGCGAACTCGCACACCGCCAGGTCCGGCGCCAGTTCGTCCAGGAGGCGGCTCCAGCGGGTCAGGAGATCCGCCGTCACCGCGGCATCCCCCAGGCCGTGCCAGGCCAGGATGTCGGCAAGTCCGCGCAGTTGCGCGCCGGGGGGGCCGCGCAGCCGGGCGATGGTTTCTGCCGAGGCGGTCGGTGCCGTCACCACCCGCACCCCGAGGCCCGCCGCGAGCGGGGGCAGGCGCCGCGGGGCGCCCAGCGCCAGGGTCACTGCATGGCCCGCCCGGCGCAGGGGCCCGATCAGGGCGCGCAGATGGTTGATATGGCCCAGACCATCGCCGTATTCGTTCGCCAACAAGACATGGGCCACAAGACAACCTCGGGGGAACACCGGATGATTCAGCCAATCGACCACCGCTGTAATGGTACTCGTGAAGGTCGCGCGATCCGAGGCGCTCTGGCCCGGGGCCCGAGGACCAGCGTCAGCATCGCCGCGCTGGCCTTGGCCCTGACCGGGCCGGTGCAGGCGGTAACGTGTGGGTTCGGACAGGAATACTTCTACCACCAAACCCCCGGGAACTGCCCCAACGAACCACCCTACGGCCCGTGCGAGCCCATCATCGAAGAGGGCTGTCGGAACCTGGACCTCGACGGGCCACTGCGGCTCAATCGCATTGAGGAGCAACGCACGGGGCCGGTGGAGCGGCCAGAAGACCAGTTCCATTATTCCGAAACCGCCCCTCGGTTGCTGGGTCCCACGGCCACCCCCGACAGCGCGCCCCTGTTGAGCGGCCGCGAGGTCGAATGGAACCCCATCACGTTCATTGGCCCGCAGATGACCCTGGTCTTCGGTGACGGACTGGTCCCCGGCGCGGTCATCGATCGGGCCCTGACCGTGGAGAGCGGCGGCATCGCCGTGCCCAAGGTCGCCGGCTTTGAGGTCCTGGATGCCCAGGTGATCGTCGCCCGCGGCGACGCCATCGAGACCGGGGACCTGCTGGTGCAGCGCCAGACCGAACTGCCGCCCGCCTCGGGGGCGCAGAACGGCAAGCTGAGCCTGTTCGACACCCCCCTGAAGACGGACATCCTGCGCGTCGGCGAGACCGCCCGCGGCGAGATCGCCGTGCGCCGCGGCGCCAGCCTGGAACTGCTGACCGAGTCGCCCTTCAACATCATCGGCGGGCGGGCCGGCAGCGAGGGCCTGGTCAAGGTGGACATGGGCGGGGCCTTTGCGGTCGCCGACCGCGTCGGCCTGGTCCTGGGCGCCGACGCCGGTCGGGCCGGGGCCAGCACGGACGGGGAGGCCCTGGCGGCGGCCCGCGGTGAGATCGCGGTCAGCGGCACCGGGTCAGGCTTCAACGGCCGGGGGGAGATCATCGCCGGGGCCCTCGGACAGGGGTTCGTCACCGTCACCGAGGGCGCGACCTTCGTCGCCCCGGACCTGGTGCTGGGCGCCTTCTCAGAGACCACCACCGGCAGCGCCGGGGTACAAACCCGCTTCGGGACCGGCACCCTCACCCTGGACGGGGCCGGGACCAGGGCGGACATCGGCGGGCTCGTGGCCGGCGGCGCGAACCCGGAGCAGCTCGACGGCGTGACGACCCTGAGCAACCGCCTGGTGGTGGGCCGGGCCGGCATCGGTCAGGCGCAACTGAGCAACGGGGCCGTACTCGATACCTTCCGGCTGATCGTCGGACAGGAGGAGGGCGGCACCGGGTCCGTGGCGGTCGGGACCGGCGCGACCCTCGACGCCGGCCTGGTGGGCATCGGCGTGGCCGGGACCGGCACCGTCCAGGTCGCGGCCGGCGGCACCCTCAAGGCCCAGGGCGGCGGGATCGGCTGGGACGACGACGGCCAGGGTACCCTGAGCATCGGCGGGACCGGGGCGCTGTTCGAGATGGGCGGCGATGGCGCCTTCATGGTCGGGCATCGCGGCCAGGGACTCCTGGACGTCGCCGCGGGGGGCCTGGTCCGCCTCTCCAGCGATGCTGGGATCCTGGGCGTCGGCGGCATCGATACCCTCCCCGGGCTGGGCGGCCAGGGGACCGTCCGGGTGCGCAGCGGCGGGCGCATCGAGGGCGGTGAGAACAGCGCCATCATCTTCGGGGGCAACGCCACCGCCACGGCGACCGGCCACCTCCAGGTGGATTCGGGGGCCGCCCTGAACCTGGGTCTGCTGCGTGTGGGTGCCTATGGCGGGAGCGGGACCCAGGCGAGCGTGGATATCAGGGGCAGCGCCGACTTTTCCTTTCAGGGGACATCGGCAGACGCGAACGCCCTCAGCGCCATGGTCGCGCAGGCGGTGGAGGTCGGCGCCCGCGGTCAGGTGCGGGTACTCGAGGGCGGTCATCTGAGTGCCCCGGGGCTGAGCATCGGCGCCGCGCTGGCCGACGGCCAGCCGCTGGTGGAGGTCACCGGGGCCGGCTCCCGCATGGACATCGCCAACAACATCGCCGTCGGCATTCAGGGGCGCGGCAAGCTGCGCGTCTCCGGGGAGGGTGCCGCCGTCACCGCCAAGGGGGTCTATGTCGGCAACGTCATCGGCCTGCTCGACCCGGACGCGATTGTTACACCCCTGGCCGGGGTGCTGGAGGTCAGTGCCACCGGGCGCCTGACCACCACGCAGGGCGTCTTCATCGGGGCCGGCGGCCAGTTCTTCGGCAGCGGCGGCTCGGTGGTCGGCCCGACCTTCCAGGTCATGGCCGGGGGCGCACTGCGGCCGGGCTTGAGTCCCGGGCACGTGACCATCGAGGGCGACCTGTTCCTGGACGCTGGGGGCCTGCTTGAGATCGAGATCGGCGGCGCCAACCCGGGGGTTGGTTTCGACCTGCTCAGTGTCACCGGCGACGTCCACCTGGGCGGCACCCTGCTCCTGGCCTTCATCGACGGATTCCTGCCCAAGGTCGGCGACCGGTTCGACTTTCTCGACCTGGGCGGCCGGCTCTTCGGTGACTTCGACGAGGTCCTGATCTCCGGCGCCCCGGGTCTCGGCTTCGACCCGGCGGCCCTGCGCCTGGGGATTCTGGCCGTCACCGAGGCCGCGGCCCCCGCCCCATCGACCCTGGCCCTGCTGCTCCTGGGCGCGCTTGGCCGGTATTGGCGACCCGGTCCGGGCCCTGCCGACCAGCCCGGTCGGTACAGATAGCGCCGCGCCGCGGTCACCAGGTCCTGGCGCTGCGGCAGGTCGCGGGGGGCGAATGACATCCGAATGGCGATCTGGCGTCCGGCCGGTCAGCCGGCTGGCGGAACCTCCTGCGGAGTTCCGCCCTACGCAGGCTATCCGGGGGAAACCAGGTTGGGGGATGGGCGGGTGGTGCATTGCCTGCGGCTGGACGAGTAGGGCCGCCAAACGCAATTGCCCCGACCATTTGGCGTAGGGTGCGCCGTGCGCACCTTGCGAGGCAGCCGTTGCACCCCGGGGCCTAGGTTTCCGCGGGCACCGGGGTGCGCACGGCGCACCCTACGGGGTCGCGGCAGGTCGGGCGCCCGGGCAAATGGTCCGAGCATTTCGATCCGGCTGCACTAAGATCCCGTTCTACCTCAAGGTAGATCTTTAGTCCAAATTGCCTATTATATTTCGATTTTGGAAACGAAGACTGAATAATTTCTTGCAACCAGGTTTTTCGTTTCAATGGACCGCAGCCCCCCCCTACAACGATAAAGCAGCGTGGTGACAGCGGACTTACAGCGCCAAAGTGAACACCGAAAGCGGGGCAAGATAGCCGATACAGACCCACACCCCGAAGGGTGTGCGCCTACTTCGCTCCGGCTATTAGCCTTCGGCTCAACGTGGTATGTTGGCCTACAGAAAAATGAAGAAAAAGGAGAACATGGGCCTGGCTCGAACGGCACTGACTTAAGTCACAAACAATTAAGAAACAAGCGGTTGCGATGCCGGGAAGCGAGCGAAAGACCGTTCCGGACCGGCCAAGAGCCGGGAAACACCGCAGAAAATGCCGCATTCACTCAAGTGACTGTTTGTCGATCCTCCTCTAACTGGCTGATTCGTCAGTGCCACGGCTTAAGTCAGTGCCATTCGGGCCAGGCTCATTTATATGCGGGTTATCCTGGATCAGGGCTGATCAGGATTTAGGCTACGGAATACCATCCGGCATTAGCTATAGTGCCCCCATTTCCACTTGCTGGAACGGCTCCCCGGCTCGGTGGCGGCTGATTTTAGTGGTTACCTTCAAGTTCAGCTTGTTCAGGAAGCTGATTAGCCGCCCTTGGCTGAAACGGTGGAACTTGGCGCACATCAGCGCGGACACTTCCGGCTGTTTTAGGCCCAGAATCCGGGATGCTTCCGCTTGCGTATAGTCGTTTTCTTTCAGTGTCATGACAACCTGACTGCCAAGCGCGGCCCGCGTATAGAGTTCTTCGGCGTCGGCAAGGCCAAGGTCGGAAAAAACGTTTCCGCTGCTCGTCTCGAAGTCAATTTTGGGCGTGGTCATTTTTCGCTAGCTCCTGCGCTTCTCTGTAACTCCCTTAAAGGGTTTCACATGCTCGGCAGTTCCGCCGAACTGCGCCAGCATGAGCGCACTGCCGATAGAGCGTTGGCCATCCTTGGGAAACTCCTGCAACTTTTTCTTGGAGTCCCCCATCCAAACAACCTCCCTGAGCATACGCCACTTGAGCGGCGTCCGACGCCTGCCAAGCCGGCGATGGACACTGAACGCGTCCGGATGCAGCAGGACTTCAAAGATAGGACAGCAACTCGCGAAGAACGCGGGGCGCCAGTCCAAGCCCTGCCGTCCTGCGATCCGCTTGAACCCTTCGTAAGCATCCGGTTTGCTTTGAATTCTACTCCGGTCGCAGGACCACTAGGCGGTCGGTCGCCCCGGCTTGGGCCGGGAGAGTCTCGGAGTCGTCATCCTGAGTCCAGACGGTCGCCCCGCGGGCCTGCGCGGTCGCGTAGATGATGCTGTCGGCCGTCGGTAACTTGTGCTGGCAGGCCAGGCGGGCCGCCGCCATGGCGAGGCCCGCATCCAAGGGCACTACCGAGCCCTCCTGCATCGCGAGCATCACGCGGTTGGCCGCCGCTTCGCCCCCCTCGCGCTCGGCCCAGCGATAGACCTCATGCAGGACGATGGTCGGCACCAGCAACGCGGCAGTGTCGGTCGCCACCGGGGCAAACTGACCGGCGTTGGGGCCGTTGGCGAAATACTCGATCCAGCCGGACGAGTCGAGCAGGTTCAAACCCGATCATCCCGTGTGCGGATGTCGTCGAGACTGGTGTCGGCCCCTTCCGGAAACCCACGCAATGCGGACACCGGCTCGCACGGCAGCAGTTCGATCCCGTACTCGCTCGCGCGGACCATAAAACGCTGTCCAGGCTTGAGATTCATGGACTCGCGCAGTGCCTTCGGCAGGACCAGTTGATACTTGGTCGATAAAGTGGTGGCTTCCATCGCGCTACGCCTTACGGCCTGGATCGATAAAATCGGTAGGTTTGAGTCTAGTCGATGTTGCGATTGCGCGCCGCGGGCGCTCAACGGACGCTCGAGTTTAGGTGGTTTTGTACTAAGATATGACATAGATTCCTATTTTATGGCTAGTACGCCTAACATATATCTCGGAATTATGCTCAAAACGTGCCAGTGACTCAACTTATCCCCCTTGACGAGCGGATTGCGGTCCTCCAGGGTTTCAACCCCTGGTGGTTGGGGCGTCCGGTGTCCGCCCCGGTCTTTCGCCGCCTGGCCTTCGACGCCTGCCGCGTCTACTTCGACAACCCGACGCTGCGGCGGGCGGTCCTGCTGTCCGGGCCGCGCCGGGTGGGCAAGACCACGGTGCTCTACCAACTCGCCGAGGCGCTCTTGGGCGAGGGTCTCGAACCCCGCTCGATCCTCTATCTCAGTCTCGACCACCCAGTACTCAAGCTGTTGGGCCTGAGGGATATTCTTGCGCTCTATCACGCGCACATCCAGGGCGAGGGCAGGCCGACTGTACTGCTCTTGGACGAGGTCCAGTATTCCCGAGGCTGGGAGACCGAGGTCAAGCTCTTGGTCGACCACGGACCCAACTACCGCATCGTCGCCACCGGCTCGGCCTCCGTTGGTTGGCGGCTTCCCGGAGACCGCCCGCCAGGAAGACATCGGCCTCTGCCAGCGGCTGCTGCGCGAGGATGTCGTCGAGCGCGTGCTCAAGCGCGATATGACCGCCCTGTTCGGGGTGCGCAACGTCAACGAACTGGAACGTCTCTTTATCTATCTCTGTCTGCATACCGGCGGCATCCTGGCCCATCAGACCGTCGCCAAGACGCTGGAGGCGTACCTCGTCACCAAGCAGGATACGGACTTCGGCGTCAGTCGGATCACGGGCATTGACACCGAGTTTCTCAAGGTGCCGGCCCATGTGCTTTGCTATTTGTTGGGCCAGGCGGAGCGGCTGTTGTGGCAATGAGCCCTGACCGCGGGTGGCCTGCCCCTTTTTCAGATCCAAGGCTGAAGCCTTGGACTCCGCAAGCTGGGCCGGGCGCGAATAGTCGGCACTGTGAAAGTCAGTACAGATAGCGCGCCGCCGCGGTCACCAGGTCCTCGCGCTGCGGCAGGTCGCGGGGTGCGATCGACACCAGCAGCATGGCCGAGCGACTACCGCGGGCATTGTGCAATTCATGCAGGACGAGCTGGCGGGCGGCCGGGTCCTGCGGCTCGCGCTCGATGTTCATCGCGTCGATGTAGAGTGTGACCGTTTCGGCCCAGAGTTGGTGCGCGGCATCGGCGAGCAGGTCGGCGACGATCTCCAGATGGTGCTCCAGGACCTTGTCTTCGGTGCCCAAGCCGGCCAGTTCGCTGGTGATCGCGTCGAGTTCGCTGGTCAGGGCGGCCGGGTCCGGGTGCTCGTTCTCGGCCGGATTGAGGCTCCAGCCGCCGCGTGTAAGTGCCGCCAGCTTGCCGCGCAGCAGGTCGCGCTGGCGCGTGAGGTCGGCGCGCTCCACGCGGACCTCGCCGATCCTGGTCAGGGCCAGAAACAGCAGGTGGTCGAAGGCGCGGCGTTTGAGCTGGCGGCGCGCCTCGGGCTCGCTGTCCCTGGGGTCGACCACGTTGTGTTCGCGGAAGTTGACCGTGACCTGCGGCACCTCGCGCCGCAACGTCTCGCCCGCCAGATCGATCCCCAGCGTGGTCCGCTGCGTGCGCTCCGCCAGCACCAGTGCAGTCACCCGATCGGCCCCGCGGCCCTCCGAAGTGGCCAGGTACTCCTGGAGCGAGCGGTCCCGACTGAACTGGTCCAGCATCGCCGCGGCGGATGCATAGAAGGCGCAGAGGGTGGAGTCGGCCGTGAAC
>Ga0247840_10008853_pt1 | contig 13283 bp, 7 predicted proteins | sample LaCruzMarch2015__FD_192404 | JGI IMG/M metagenome (GOLD analysis project Ga0247840, IMG submission 192404) | Freshwater microbial communities from meromictic Lake La Cruz, Castile-La Mancha, Spain - LaCruzMarch2015_17m | ecosystem: Environmental > Aquatic > Freshwater > Lake | place: Spain...
ACCTGAAAACCATCCCTCCAGCCCATGCCTCAAAGACCGCTTTTTGCTATCCGGTTTTCAAACTGGCCAAATCATCCGACGTTCGCACCGGCGCCCGCAAGGGATAGAGCGGATCGAACAGGCGCTTCAGTTCGGTTTGTGACTTGAGCCGGGGATCGTTGTTTTTGACCGCCTCGACATGGCCATCCAAGAATGCCATGTTGCAGACGGAATTGGCCAAGCTCCCGCTGCGAACCGGCGGGTGCCGGAAACCGAGGTCCTGATCTTGCGTTGCTTGAGCCGTCGCCGGGGGGGAATACCCGCCCGCAAGAATAAGCCCGGACCAAGCCACCTGCCCTCCTCCCGCATTGAGAGGGTTGCCACGACTCGCGTTTTCCACAAGAACAACCTTCTGCGACGGTTTATTAACTGTCCCCAGCTTCAAGGCGGGAAGCTGCACCCCCGCATTCGTAATGATCCAACCGTTCGGTGCGTAGTCCGAGATCCACCAGCTGGTGCCAGTCCAGAAAGCTGAACACGCAGGACAAAAGAACACCGGATAGCGCTTGGCGGAATCTGCTCGGGTGGGTGCCCCGACCGTCTGCATCGTCGCATAACCCACATATGGCGCGACCTGCAAGTTCCAGCGGTTTCGGCCCCCTCCCCCCTTGGGTGGGGTATTATTATACTCCTGAGGCAGCTCGCCATCATTATCTCCGGCGTAGCTGATAACCCCCTGAGCACAGGTGCGGAGGTTCTGAAGACACTTGGCACCATTGGCAGCCTCCCTCGCACGGCCCATGACGGGGAGGATCAGCGCGGCGAGCACGGCGATGATGGCGATGACCACGAGAAGCTCGATCAAGGTGAACGCGTGCAATCGCGATACCTTTAAGGCCCTCGCCATAAAGACGTCCGCAATGGCACCGGTTGCCCGCGACTCTTTTGTTTTCGCGGGAGGTCGCTGCACTGATTTTGCTTGTTCGGAGGGCATGATGTAAGATAAGTGTTGTCCATTGTTGCGTCCAGCGGTTTTTCCCACTGAAATAGAACCCTATGAAGATTCTTCCGCTCCTCATCGCCTGCACGGCGGCTCTGACCCCCTCGCTTCCAGCGCTTGAAGTGAAGGACGGCCAGTTTGTGCGCGATGGCAAGGAGTATCGGGGGATTGGAATCAACTACTACGATGCGTTCATGCGCTTGCTTCCGACCGGGGCGGGCGGGGCCGCCAGGAAGCCGACCTACATGGACGGATTTGCGTTTTTGGCCTCGCAGAAAGTTCCATTTGTCAGGTTTGCGGCATGCGGGTTTTACCCGGCGGAAATGGAGCTTTATCAGAAAGACCCGGAGGCGTATTTCGGTTTGCTGGACGGTCTGGTCAAGGAGGCAGAAGAGCAGGGCCTCGGCCTCATCCCCTCGTTGTTCTGGTCCTACTTCTGTGTGCCCGACCTCGTGGGCGAGCCGATCTCGTCGTGGGGGGATCCTGCGAGCAAGACGCGGGAATTCATGCGACGCTACACGCGCGAGGTGGTCGGGCGCTACAAGGACTCACCCGCGATCTGGGGATGGGAGTTCGGCAATGAGTTTCTGAACGAGGCGGATCTGCCCGGTCATCAGAATCCCGAGACATGGGTCGTTCCGAAAATGAGAACTGCGGCCGTTCGGACGGACAGGGACAAGCTCGCGAGCGATGCCGCCCTGGATGCCTATCGCGAGTTTGGGGAGGTCGTTCGCTCGATCGATGCGAAGCGTCCGATTTTTACAGGCGACGCCACTCCCCGGGTGAGCTCATGGAACCTCGCTCATGGCAAAGGCTGGACCCGCGACACGCGCCAGGAGTGGATGGATACGCTGGCCCGTGCGAACCCGACAGATACCATCAATCTGCATTTTTACCATCCGCGCCGCAGCGGTAAGGGATACGAAGGATACGGCCTCGACGGGGCGACCCTCCGCGACACGCTGGCCGCCGTGCAGGAGGTCTCCAAAGCGACGGGCAAACCGACGTGGTTCGGTGAGTTCGGCCCCGGCATCGGCGAGATGGACGTCGCGGAACGCCGCGCGCAGGTCGAGGACTTTCTCAGGCTCATCGAGGAGCTTGGCATCCCGCTTTCGGCCTACTGGGTTTTCGACACTTCGAACCCTGACCTTGCCGTCTGGAGCGCCGCCGCCGGCAACGAAAATGCCTTCGTCTTCGACTTGATCCGCGAAGCCAACGTGCGACTCTCCACCCCGCCCCGCTGACCCCATGACCCCTTCCGACCTTGACTCCTGCTGGATTTGGGACGACTCACCGCCCCGCGCCTACAATGCCACGCGCTGGTTTCGCCGCCGGTGGACGCCGGCCGGCACAGCTCCGACCACACTGGCCATCACCGCAGACTCCCGTTACCGGCTTTTTGTGAACGACAAATGGGTTGCCGACGGCCCGGCCCGCGGGTGGCCCGAAAAGTATCTTGCCGACTCGCTCGACCTGACGCCCTACCTGCGGGAGGGGGAGAACGAGATTCTCATCCTCGTGCAATTCTTTGGGTGCGGGAACTTTCATGTGATCCCCCAGCGGGGTGGTCTTGCAGCCATACTCTGGGAGGCGGAGCGCGAGGTGCTGCGCACGGATGCGGGCTGGGAGGTCTCGGACGCGCCGGAGTATCCGGCAAACGCGCCGCGCATTTGCGTGCAGCTGGCACAGTTTGAGATTTTTGACGCGCGGCTCAGCGGCCAGCGCAATTGGCGGGAGGCCCGGCCGGTGACGGGAGAGATGCCGTGGACGATGGATCGCTGGCGTGATGTGCGGCTGCCAGCCCGCAAGGAGATCGCCGTGCGCTCGATCCAGGAAGCCACACTTCTCACACGGCGCGAGCCGCTTCTCAACTTCGCAACGCTCCGCGTGCTCTACCCCGAGGTTTTTTCCCAGGCAACCCACACGAGCCACGGGTTCGCCCTCGCGGCGGAGGTTGTCGTGGACAACACCGGCCCCCATCCCTGGGTCGGGGAATGGGACTGGGACATTTATGTGAACGGGGAGAAAATAGATCCAACCACCTGGAACCCCGGGGCAGGAACCTATCGCGTCGTGGCAATTTATGCGCGGCTTTTCGACGACCGGGTGGATGTCGCCTTCGGAGCACTCTGCGGCTTGAGGGGACCTCGCGGGTCACAGAGGCCGGAGTGGAGACTGATTGCGCCCGACGACCTGCGTTTTCAAGGGGACGACTGCTACTGGCCCGGCCATCCTTCGGAGTTTCACGACGATCTCAAGGCCCGCTGGAGCGCCCACAAGGAGACCTGGATCCAGGCTGGGCATGACCCGGAGAGCTTTGGCGCCTGGCTGGAATCCAACGCCCTTGCCCTGCCCCCCGAGGCCATGTTTACCTGCGACCCTGACGCGGACTTCCGTGCCCGACAACCGCTTGGCCCGGTCAAGGTGGCCTGTGAGGCTGGGGGGTGGGTTGTGCCGTTGATGCCCAGGTGCGATGTGGAGCTTCACTTCGACCTCGGCGATCAGATCGCAGGCTTCCAGACATTTGTTGTCGATGCGCCGGAGGGTGCGGTCATCGATCTCGCCCTCGTCGAGTTTATTCGCGAGGATGGCGCGATCCAGCACACGATCGGGAACCGGAACGGTCTCCGCTACATCACGCGCGAGGGGCGCCAGGTTTTCCTCGCGCGACAGCGCCGTTCCGGACGCCATCTTTTCCTCACGGTTCGCGGCGCAAATCGTCCGGTGCGCATCGAATCCCTCGGCGTGGTCGAGTCGCGCTATCCCGCCGAAACCCAGGCGGCCTTCGAATGCAGCGACCCGGAGCTGACCGCGATCTGGGCCGCCGCACATCGCACGATGCAGCTGTCGATGGATGATGTTTTTATCGACTCGCTCTACGAGCAGACGCTTTGGGTGGGCGATGCTCGCGTGGAGCAGCTCTACGCCCTGCGGACCTACGACGCCCGCGACATCGCGCTCCGGAGCATGCGGCTAGCTGCAGAGTCCACCGCCCGCGCGCCGATGGTGCTTTCACAAGTCCCGAGTTGCTGGGAGAACCTTTTGCCAGTCTGGAGTTTCCTCTGGGTTGTTTCCGTCTGGGACTACTTCGACTACTCGGGGGAACAGGGAGTGCTCAGGGAAATGTGGCCGGCTGTGACCAAGACTCTGCGCGCTGCCGCCTACCAACTCAATGAACGCAGCCTCGTCGAGGCCCCATGGTGGAACCTCTTTGAGTGGGCTCATGTGGACAACGAGCAGCGGACGGTTCTTTATGTCACCGAGTTCCTCCTTGCCGCCGTCCAGGCGGCTCGCAAAATCGAAGACGTTGTTGGTGACCCCGAGATGCGCGGGTGGCTTGCGTCACTTGAAAAGCGTCTGGGCTGGGGGATCAACTCTCTCTGGCGGGACCATGATGGCCTTTACTCGGAAAGCGTGCACCGTGACGGGAGTCTCAGCGACCGCTTCAGCATCCACCCGCAGTTTCTTGCCGCGCTCTACGGAGCCGCTGATCCGGAGCGCAGTCAGATTCTCCTTGATCGGATCACAACCGATTCCACGCTCGAGGGGTTGGCCTCACCATTCGCCCTGCAGTTTCTTTGCGAGGCCTTGGAGAAATACGGAAGAGAGGAAGAAATCCTGCTTCAAATCCGGAAGCAGTTCGCACCGATGACGAAGGTTGGAACGACGCTGTGGGAAGCCCTGCCGGGGTCGCGCACGAGTCCGGAAGGCTTCCCCACCCGCAGCCATTGCCACGGATGGTCAGCATGCCCGATGGATTTTCTGCCGCGAATCATTTTGGGAATCCGTTCGAAGAGTCCCGGCAGCCGATCTGTCGTGGTAAGCCCGCAGCCGCACGGACTCACTTGGGCCCGCGGCTGCCAGGCGACGCCTTTCGGGCCGATCCTCGTGGATTGGAAGATCGAGGGCGACACCCTGCTGCTGAAGGTGGAGCACCCGCCTGAGTGCGCGATGGAATGCCCCGCGCACCCCTCGACCTCAGGCCTGCGCCTGCAGGTCATAAAGACGACAACAAGGCCCCTGCCCGCATGAGCAAGTCCCCCGGCGCTTCAAAAAATCCCCGTAACCCCCAATGGTTCGGGCTCAACCTGCAGTATCTCTCGGGATCTTAGACAGCGGCATTCCCTGAGCACGAACCCGTTCCTGGAATGGCCAGAAACTCGATGTGGAAACTGCTGGCACTGCTGCGCGAGCTCGGTTTAAACGTCCAAGGATTCCAGGCGCGGGCAAAGCAGGGCGTTAATCGCAAAGGCGATAAAGTAGGCTATGCCACACCACGCGAATAACATCCCGTAGCCTGCAGGTCCGAAAACATCAAGCACGCGGCCGCACACGACGGGAAAAACCATTCCCGCCAGCGATCCGGCGAAGCCACCGAGCCCAACCACCGAAGCCACCGCGTTTTTCGGGAAAACGTCTGAAACGGTCGTGAAGAGTGTCGCGGACCAAGCTTGATGGGCACCGCCGGCGATGCCGATGATAATGACCGCAGGCCATAACTCCAGCTGGGGGGCGAATGCCACAGGTAATACCGCGCACGAAAAAATAAGCATGCTGAAGCGGCGCGTCTTGGTGACGCTCCAGCCTTTACCCGCGAAGGCTTTGGCCGCCCACACTCCTGCGATGCTGAGGACCGTGACGATGGCGTAGATGATGACCAGCGGAAGCCCCATGGCCTTGAGGTCCAAGCTGCGCGTTTGTTTGAAGTAATCCGGGAGCCAAATGAGGAAGAACCACCACACCGGGGAGATGATAATCTGCGCTCCGACGTAGGCCCAAGTTTGCCGATGCGTGAGCAGTTTACTCCAAGACAAGGGGGGCCGGCTCACTTCCTCCGAAACGCCCGTAGCTGAATCCGCGCCGGCGTAAGCTTGGGCCGGCCGGTAGAGGGCCCACCAAAAGCCCAGCCAGACAAACCCGGCAATGCCGGCGATCAGAAACGGAGCGTGCCAGGAAAAGGCCAGGGCAATGGGCGGTATCAACGCGGGTGCGAGCAAGGCACCTACGTTTGCTCCCGAGTTAAAAAGCGTCGTGGCAAAGGCACGTTCATTGGCGGGAAACCATTGCGCCACGCTCTTAATAGACGCCGGGAAATTGCCTCCCTCACCCAGCCCCAGAGCAATCCGCGCGATGGCAAATCCTGAGACGGTATTGACCACTGCATGCGCAGCGACGGCCACGCTCCAAGTAAAGATCGAGACGGCGTAACCAATCTTCGTGCCGTATTTATCGATGAACCAGCCGAAGCCCAAGTAGCTGATCGCATAGGCTCCCTGGAAAAGCGAATTCACCCAGCCGAACTGCTCGTTGGTCCAATGCAGTTCGTGGTCCAGGATCGGCTTGATCAGGGATAAAATCTGCCGGTCGATGTAGTTGATCGTCGTCGCAAAAAACAGCAGGGCGCAAATCACCCACCGATAAGTGGAAGTCTGGGATTCCGGGAGTGTTTTTGTTGTCATAAATGGTTCATTTTCCTGAAGCCGTGGGGCCGGGGTTGGGACTTAAAAGCCAAAGGTGCGCCGCGTGTGTCGGGAAAGAGAGGTTCTGCAGTTGGAATACACGCACTGGCGGTAGAAATCGTGCGATGGGGATTCATGGGCGCACTCATCACAAAATGCCAAAGGTCCTGAACGCCTCGGTGGCGGTCATGCCGCCCTCAATCGCTTTGCGCACGACTTTTTCACCGCGAGCTTTCTCAAGGGATTTCTGGATGACTTCGGCCTCGATTGCTTTCGGCACCACGACGACTCCGTCCAGGTCGCCGAATATGAGGTCGCCCGGCTCAATCCATACGCCGCCCATTTCTATCGCACAGCGGAAGTCGGCCACCTGTGTTCGGACTGAGGAGTCCTGGCAGAAACGCCCGCGAGAGAAGACCGGCCAGTTCTGCTCCAGCATCTTGGGGGTATCCCGGTGGAAGCCATTGATCACCGCGCCGGCCGCTCCGCGCGTGCGCGCTGTGGCCGTGAGCAACTCGCCCCAATAGGCACAACGCATGTCGCCGCCTGAAGCGACGAAAACCTCTTCGGTTGTCAAGTCGTCGAGTGCTTCCGTCAGTAAACCGAAAGGCTTCTTTTGCGGACCGAACACATCGATCATCACGACCGGCATGGCGCGACCGACCACGATCATCTTTTCCAAAGCCGGTTGAATGGGCTGGGGCAAGATTTGGTGGTAGCGGCCGAAGCCATCTAGAATATCGCCGACAACGGGCGTATAAAGATCCCGTCGGATTAGCTCATAGAGTTCTTTGTCATTGGACCATTCAGAAGACATGGGAAGGCGCGTGTAGGTTGAGTGAGCAAAGGCCTGAATCCAAAGTCATTTTACTGCAGAGATGGTTTTCAGACGGAGATCTCGCGAGGAGGCGCCCACCGAGAACTCGTAGTCGCCCTGGGGCAGCGACCACGACCGGGTCGCGGGATCGAACACCTTTAGGTCTTGAAGACGCACGCTGAACGTGACCTCAGTCTGCTCCCCGGGCTGAAGTTGGGCCCGATCAAAACCTTTGAGTTCGCGCACCGGGCGTTGAACGGCCGGGCTTTGCTGGCCGACGTAAAGTTGCACGACCTCGGCCCCGGGCCGACTGCCTGTATTGCTGACCTTCACGGAGATTTGGAAATCCCCCTCCTTGGTTCTGGTCAGCGCCAGGTCCGAATACTTGAACGTGGTGTAGCTCAGGCCGTGGCCGAAGGGGAACAGGGGAGCGCGTCCGGCGGCATCATAGCCGCGGTAGCCCATGAGGAGCCCCTCGGTGTATTCGACCGGATAGGGGGATGGCTTGGACCAATCGGCCTTGAAATACGGGCTGCTGGGGTTGTCCTCCCAGCGGGCGTCGAAGGTGGCGGGAAGTTTGCCCGACGGGTTGATTTTGCCAAAGAGGATCTCGCCGGCGGCGGTGCCCCCGTTTTGGCCAAGATACCAGAGTTGGAGGAGTGCTGGCACCTTGGGAAGCCACTCGACCGTCTGGTAGGCGCCGCCTCCGGTGGACATGACGACGGTGCGCGGGTTGGCATCGGCGACCGCTTGGATCAGTTCGCTTTGGCCGCAGGGCAGGGTGAAGGTGCGTTCGAAGCCTTCACCCTCGCTCATGTATTCGTAGCCCATGCAGAGGACCACGGCATCAGCAGACTTGGCGGCAGCGACAGATTCAGAGAAATCGAGTTTGCCCCAGCCAAACTGGAAGCCGAACATGTGCCAGGCCTTGGGATCGATGGAGTATTCGACCTTGATCGGGAGGACCGTGCCAGCTTCAAGCTTGCGGGTGACCGAGCGGGTTGGGACGATCCAGTGGTCCTTGTCGAAGCCGACCCAGTCATCGATGATCTTCTCGTCGCCGAGCCAGACCGTGGTGCCGAGACTTGATTTTTTAAGGAACGTGAATTCCCCGGATTCGGGTACGCGGATCTGTCCGGTCCAGCGCGCGCTGAGCTTGGTGAAGGGGCGGATTTCCTTCAACCAGTTCTTGTAGCGCCAACCATGGCCGAAACTGAGGTCTTGGTCGATGCGGACGAGGGCGGGTTCGCCGCTCCAAGAATCATTGGTGTAGTATTCGGCGAGCAGTCCCGGCTGGACCGAGCCGTCGTTGGCGAGGTGTTCGTAGGCTTTCCTCTCGTAGAGCAATTCGACAGGATCCGGGACGTGGATGATTTTGACGTCCTTGCCGGCGGCGGCGGTGATGCCCTGGAGGAGGGTGACCGGGTTGGTGGCGTCGAGCGCGGACGACCCGGATGGGCCGGTGACATACGGTACACCAGGACGGACGGGTTGGCTGTGCGGGCCCAGGACGGCCAGGGTGCGAATGTTGGCGTCGAAGGGCAGCAGCGACTTTTCGTTCTTGAGGAGCACGATGCCTGCGCGGGCGACATCGAGGGCGGTGGCGGCTCCCTGCTGGTCGGCAAACTGGCGCTTCTCGTCCTTGGCCGGCCGGTCGTAGAAGCCGAAGGCCATGTTTGTTCCCAGGATGTGGCGGACTTTTGTATCATAGACCGCCGCGTCGATCTTGCCATCCTTGATCAGCGGCAGCACGACCTTTGGGTCGCCCATCGGGCCTCTCGGCATGGCAAGGTCCAGCGGGCCGTTGGCCCAGGCGGCGGCGGGGCCGGATCCTGCGCCCCAGTCCGAGAGGAAGATTCCCTCGAATCCCCATTCCCGGCGGAGAATCTCGTAGCCCGTGTGGGGGTTGACGCAGCCATGGATACCGTTGACGTGGTTGTAGCAACCCATCACCGCGCCTACCTGCGCATCCTTCACCGCCATCTCGAAAGGCTTGAGGTAAATCTCGCGCAGGGTGCGCTCGTCCACACGCGAATCGCTGAAGGTTCGCGGGAGGTCGATGTCGTTGGCAACAAAATGCTTCACGCAGGCCATGATGCCTTGCTTCTGCACGGCGCGGATAATCTCGACTCCCATGGTGCCGCTCAGGAAGGGGTCCTCGCCAAAATATTCCGTGTTGCGTCCGAGGAGGGGATTCCGCGAGAGGTTCACGGCGGGCCCGAGGAGGATCTGGTAGCCGACAGCGAGGCAATCGTTGGCCTCGACATCGGCAAAGGCGCGGGCGAGCGAACGGTCCCAAGTCGCCGCGAGCGCGATGGCTGAGGGTAGGACGGTGCCGGTGCCAAACGACCCTTTGACTCCCGTCGTGCTGCCGTCGGCCATGGCGACACGGGGTATTCCGAGCCTCTCATTGCCGCGGATGAACCACGTGTCCACGCCGCCGCACAGTTCGATTTTCTCCTCAAGGGTCAGGCGCTCCAGCAAGTCGTCCACCCGCTTTTCGACCGGCAGGGTGCGGTTCTGGTAGGGCAGAGGCTCGGCGCTGAACAGCGAGAGCGGACTGAGGGCGGCAAGGACCAAGCTTGCCGCCAGAGGGCGAAATGACGCGGGGGATTTCAATTTATAGATCGATGAGCTCATAAGGATAGGGATGTCGAGTGAGAAACAAGGCGCAACAATACGCCATTCTGCTCCGAAAAGGCAACAATGAACTTTGAAAATTCGGAGGTTCCGAAAGATGGGACATTGAAGTCCGTTGTTCCGCTTATTGACAGGGATTGGGCGTGGGCGATGTAGAGGATGAACCAGAGGGCAGTGATGGCCTCCGGGTGGTGCGGGATCACCAAAACCGGACGATGGCGCGGGCATTCTCGTGGGTTGGATTGGCGCGCGAGGGTCTGCCTGCTGGAACGACTTTTAGCATTCACGGGGAATGGAACAATATGCAATAAAAAATTGACATGAGGAATGAAAGAGCCTCCAATGTCTGATTTCAAATGAAACTCTCCTTCTTGGTATTCCCCGGCGTGTTGGTCACAGCCTGCTTTTTCCTCCACGCGGAGTCCGCCAGCATGGAAGTGCGTCCGCCCAACCTTGTCTACATCGTCGCCGACGACCTTGGCATCGGCGACGTCGGCGCCTACGGGGCGACCGCGATCCGCACGCCGAATGTCGACCGCTTGGCCGCTCAGGGCCTGCGCGCCACCAACGCGCACGCCTCCGCATCGGTCTGCACGCCCTCGCGCTACGCGATTTTGACGGGAGAGAACTACTGGCGATATCCAAAACCATGGGAAGGACAGTGCCTGGTTGACGAGTCCACGCCGACCGTCGCACGCACGCTCCGCGACGCCGGTTACAAGACGGGTTACTTCGGGAAGTGGCACTTGGGATGGGGCGTTACGATCCCCGGCCAACCGCGCGAACACCGCAGTGCGCTCGATTGGAACGCGCCGGTGATCAAGCCCGGCGTGCTCGAAGCGGGGTATGACACTTACTTCGGCACGCCGTGGTCCGCCAACGAGCCGCCCTTGGTCTTCATGCAGGACCGTGCGGTCTATGCTTTGGATCCGGCCGACCCAATTCGCATCCTCGGCCCGAAAGAGGAGAAATACTTCGGCTACGGCACCAGCAAGGGAGCCGCGGCGGCCCATGCCGCGCGTCCCCTGGATCATATTGACACGATCGTGGCCGACAAAGTCGTCTCCTTTATTCAAGCCAACAAGGATCATCCGTTCTACATCCACATCGCGCTAGTTTCTCCCCACGTGCCGATTGCGCCGGCTCCTGAGTTCAAAAAGCGCACCAAGATCGGGGATTACGGCGATTATGTCGAGCAGATGGATGCCGCCGTCGGCAAGGTTTTGGACGCGATAAACGCCGCCGGTTTGGCGGACAATACGTTGGTCATCTTTACGAGCGACAACGGAGCGATCATCAACAAGGGAGCCCACCAGGCCGGCCATCACTCGAATGCGGCCCTGCTCGGCCAGAAAACCGATGCTTGGGAGGGTGGGGTGATCATCCCCTTCATCGTCCGCTGGCCCGGCAAGGTTCCCGCCGGCAAAACCACGGATCGACTGATCTCGCTGAATGATTTTTATGCCACCGCTTGCGCGATCACTGGAGCGCAAATGCCTGCCGGTGCCGCCCGCGACAGCATCAGCCAGCTGCCGGTGTGGACCCAACCCGACGCCCCTGCGGCGCGCACGGAGATGACTTACAACGCCATTACCAATCCCCAGGTTGCTCTGCGCAGCGGAGACTGGGTTTACATTCCAGCGCAAGGTTCACTCGGCGTAACGACCGATCCCAAGCAGGCTTGGGCGATGCAGTTCGATCAGCTTGGCTTGGAAAATTCTGACTTTGCGCCCGACGGCACGCTCAAGCCGGACGCGCCGAAGGTGCAACTCTACAACCTCGCTGAAGATCCGGACCAGCATGCGAACGTGGCGGCGAAATATCCTGAAAGGGTTGCCGAACTGGACCAACGTCTTCGCGAGATCCGCCAGAAGCCAAAAGCGACTCCAGCCAGCGATGCAAAGTAACAAACGAACAGTCACGTCTGGCGCTTGCGCTCTGCGGAGAATCTTCTGTCCCCTCATGACCCTTTCTACCTGTCTGAAATACCTGTTTATAGCGGCATTCCTGCTTTTGGCCGAGGCCCGCGCGGTGGTGTTGGATTACAATAGCACTGTGACAACGAGCTGGGCGACGCGTATCAACCTGCCCGACGACCTGCCGGAAATTCGCGGTTTGGTCATCATCGGGAACGGAGCGGGCGGCGACTCAACCGGCAGCGCGACGGATGCCGAGTTGGTGGCCTTCGCCCGCGCCCACGGCTTCGGCGTCATGGCCTTCGGCCGCTGGAACAACCTCTACTCGTCCACCGAGCGCACCCGGTTTCTCGCCGCGCTCAGCGACTTCGCAACGCGTGCGAATCGCCCCGAGTTGGTCAACGTGCCTTGGGTCGCGTTTGGCTTTTCCAACGGTGGCGCTCAGGCCTACTCCCTCAATTATCACTTTCCCTCCCGCACCATCGCCATCGGGGTCAACAAGGCAGGTTACAGCTACCTCAACGGCGGCGATGATACCGGGCGCCTCGACCAGACCGGTGCCTTCGGCCGGCCTGCCTCGCCCAACGCCCTCAAGACCCCCGCGTTGCTCGTCGGCGGCGCCCTCGACGAGTCCGGTCGTATCACCAATGTCACGAACGCCTTTACGAACAACCGGGCGCAAGGCGCCCCTTGGGCCATGCTGATCGAAGAGGGGGTGGGGCATGATAGGGGGAGAGCCTACCACTGGATGCTGCCCTTCCTCGCCGAGGCGATCACGCTGCGTTACCCCGCCAGCCAGTCGCCCGTTTCAGGTCAGCCGACCCTCACGGATGTCGATCAAACCATGGGCTGGCTCATCGACCAGTCCACCCAGTCCACCGGTCTGCTTCAGGTGCAGTCGCAAGCGAGCTTCAGCGGCGACACCACTCAGCGTCTGGCGCGCGGCTGGGTGCCGGGCGAGGGCACAGCGCGTCGCGCCCAAGGCTTTGGCTCGTATGGCAAGGTCGGCAGCCTGACGGCCGGCTCGACCACGACGACGCCCTCGGCCGCTCCGCTGGATTTGGTTTACGGCGTGGATCTCTCAACCCAGACGAACCCCGCCTGGACGAAAATCGAGTTCTTCGATGGCGGTTCGTCCGCCCTCGGCGAGGTGCTTTCCGGGGCGGGCAACAGTCCCACTTGGACGCGCCGCCTGACCACGACCAACGGCTTTGTATCCACCTACGGACTGGTGACGCGCTCCGACGCCACGCAAAGTTACACGCCGCTCCAGACGGTTTGGGTCAACGGAGGCTCGGGCTTCAGCCTCGTGGCCAACGCGCCCGAGGCCACTTGGTCCTACAACAGCACCGGCAACAGCACCGGCAATATTTCCGGCTCTTGGGGCACGGCGTCGAATTGGAGCGGCAACACCGTCCCCGGCGGCCAGAACCTGCGGGCCGATTTCAGCGCGATCGACTACGGCGCGACCT
>Ga0247840_10008854_pt1 | contig 13280 bp, 21 predicted proteins | sample LaCruzMarch2015__FD_192404 | JGI IMG/M metagenome (GOLD analysis project Ga0247840, IMG submission 192404) | Freshwater microbial communities from meromictic Lake La Cruz, Castile-La Mancha, Spain - LaCruzMarch2015_17m | ecosystem: Environmental > Aquatic > Freshwater > Lake | place: Spain...
ACCAACAAACTTGTCTAGAATGCTGGTTACGAGTTATTAATGTATAGTGAAATCGATTAATTATACAACACTAAAATTGAAATCTGAATTATTTTTTTTTGAACTCTTTTGAAAATTTACTGTCTACCGTCTACCTTTTTTATTAAAAGGCTCTAGAATAGGATTAATTAGGGTAAAAGGTAGACAGTAACCCCAAAAATTTACTGTCTACCTTTTTATTTACTGTCTACCTTTTTAAACTGGTAGAGTCAATACTTTAATTACATCACCGTTAACTTTCTTAGACTTGCGTTCATATCCCAATCTACTTAAAGCTCTACCAACATGGACTGATGGAATATTTCGCAATGCAGGAAAATGTCCTTTCCATTCTGTAACTGTAGTATCAACCATTTGATGTTTATCATTCCTCAATATTTTTGAAAGAATATCTGCTACCTCACACTCACCTTTCAACTCAAGTTCAAATGCTTTGTTTCTCTCATTTACCTGTTCCTCTTCTTCCTCAGTCAGTCTGAATGATCTTAAAGCAGTTGGCATGAGGATTTCCTCTTTTGTGAATATCTGAGACCATAGTTGCAAGAAATCAAAAGTTTCTAGCCACTGCCTATCAATCTTTTTATCTGGTAGTGGTATTATCCAAAATCTTCTGTTACCTGTTACATCTCTCAAGAATTTCTTAGAATTACAAGTTCCGCACAAGCTGGTAGTTCTAGGAGTTTTTCTAGCCTTGTGACCATAAGGTAGTCTAATTTCATCCTCTGTTCTGGTGGCAAATTGTTTAATGTTTTCAATATCATTCTTACCGATACTGGATTCTATTTCCCCCAACTCTGTGATCCAATAGTTCAATGATGATATTTCGTGATCCTTATTCCATCTGGTTAACTTGCCACCCTCTTTGAATACATCTGGAACTATTGAGGCTAGTTCTCTGAAGAATGATGTTTTACCAATACCTTGTTTACCATTGAATACTAGAATACCCTCTGCACCCATGTTGTATCTTCTATCAACGCTTTTGTTTCCCTTGTTTTGCAACAAACACATACACTGACACAACCATTTGTATAGCAATGTTTGACTTAATGGATCATCTTCAATGTGCAACTGACTATATAATTCAGGCAATCTATCTACTTTATCCCAATAGGTGACAAATATTTTGTCCATTACTAGATCTACTTTATTTTTTAGAGCTATGACATCTAGGAATGATGAAACTATATCTCTTGATACACCATTGAATATTTGTCTTAGTTGATCAATCAGCGATGTAATCATGGTTTCTTCATCATACCTAACATCGCGTGTATAAAATATAGTCGGTGCTTTCTTGTGTATATCGTACGAAATATATACTCCTTGACTTGCTAAAAAATCCTGAAGATTTGCTATAGTTAATAGAACCTTCTTAGGTTTTTGCTCTGTTGGTGGTTCTTCAGGCAACGGAATATTTTCCTCAATAATTTTATTTGACAAGCCCTCTTTTGTTGTGGTATCATTGTTATTAGAAGCCTTGGTAATGGGGGCTTTTTGTTTTGTCAATTTTCGACTTCCTCCCCTAATTCTTTTAGTCTTCGATCAATGTAATTACCTTTTAGTCCACCTGGTCTGGCTCTAGCAAACTTATAGATGGTAGTAAGGCTTATACCTGTCAATTTGGCTATTTGTCTAACAGAAAAGTCTCTAGAGTCATACATCTTTAGAGCCATTTCTAGTTTTTTACTGTTAACTGGTAGTCTGCCTCCTTTTTTTCCTCTTGCTCTTGCTGATGCCAAACCTTCTAATGTTCTCTCACGTATCAAGTCTCTTTCAAACTGACTAAAGGCTTGGAAGATAGTTAACATTAACTTTCCATGGGGCGTGGTAGTGTCAAAACTTTCTTTTTGAGATACAACCATTACTTTTTTTTCAGTAAGTTCATCCATAATATCTATTAGATTTTTAACACTTCTTCCTAATCTACTAAAACTTTCGATAACTACAATATCGCCTGCTCTCAACTTTTCCATCATTTGAGTAAGACCTGGTCTATCTTTAATAGTGCCACTCATTTTCTCGGTTATGATTTCATCACAGTTTTTACTTTTTAAGAAGTCTATTTGTCGATCCAAACTTTGATCGAACCTACTCACTCTTGCATATCCAAATATCATTGTCTTTTTTACCTCCGTTGTTTGGTTAATTATACTATAAACGCTTGAGTAACACAAATACTTTTTTTTAATAATAAAAGCAACAAAAATACCTATTATTTGAATATTGAATGCCAAATCAAAAAAATGTTGCGTTAAACACTCGTTTTGCGATACACTATGTTTATCTTAAATTTCCCCAAATTTCCACAACATTGATAAACATAACAAACTTTTTTGAGAGGTTTTTGTATTATGTTTTTGGGTAAAAATGCTATAAGAATTAGGAGAGACTTTTTTTCGGGTGAAGTATTCAACTATCATAAAATGTGTAAAGAAATTGAAGCATTGAAAAATAATCCTGTTAATAGTTATGTTTTAGATTACAAAATAAAAATGGTAGAGGCTATAGACAAAACATTTTTACAAATTTCAAGAAGCAAAAATGGAAACCAAAGAATAAGTTTTTTGAAAGATTTTTTTTGGAGTCGCCAACATAGGGCATTATACGGCTTTTCTACTTTACATTGCATTCACGAACTAACAGGCAAGCGATGGATTTATGAGTTTTTAGATGATGTTGCTCACAATTTTGGGCTAGTCTTTGACACTGAATTATAGCCACCATCCCTTTTGGTGGACTTAGGAAATTAATCCTAAGCCGTATCAAAAGGTTGCATTTGCACCACATTAATTATACATCAATATCACTTGGTGTCCAAGCGTATTTTTTTATTCTTTCAGCTATCTCATCATAAACTATATTACATCCCTCTAGTTTATCAAAACCTATTTCTTGCATTCTAATTTCCATATCATCAATTACTTTTTTTATTTCTTCCTTTATATAGCTTAGTTTCTTACTCATTTGTTTCTACCTCTTAAATCAAAAATCTCTTTCTCCATGAAGTTTTTCAATAAAGATAATCATTTTTTCAGTTATTGGATATTTATATCCAGCTAAATTATCAACTGCTAATTCACATCTAAGATATTCTAGTAGATCATATCCTTTCCATGGAACGACCGCAGGAAACCCAAATTTTTAAGTTTGGGAGGAATGCGACTTGACTCACCTCAAAAATGGTGTTAAAATATATTTAATGGGCTGGGCTAGCCCTTCGCGGAGAGGATGTAAGACCTACTTGTAGGCAACCCTCGTTGAAACGAGAACCCCAAGCACTTTAGCCTTGGGAGAAGTCAGGTTAGACAACCAACGCTATACATTCTCTTATCCAAACAAGTTTTGACATAGTAATTTCGAATGTATGCGTTTTCTTTTAACATTTTCAAATGTTCTTCAAGTACTTGTAAATCAATATCACTAGTATTCATATAAATAGGTTCAGTTTCTGATGGATTAGCGTTTTCTTCTGATTCAAGCAATATTGTTCTTATTAATTTCCAATCTCTTTTCATTTTTACCTCACTTTTTTTACTACCGACAACCGACAAGTTACCAACAAAAATTAGTTCAGGGTAGTGAATTCAACCTATATTGTAGACGCTTTATTTTTGTTTTTCTACCGACAACCGACAAAATTAATTTTACTTATATGTTTTTTTCTTCTTACCTTACTAAAAACCTATAAAGGTGTATTGCTTTTTGTCGGTAGTAGGTTCTTACCATTGGCTCTAAATTGCTGGTTAAACTGTCCTACCATGAAAATTATGCTTGTCGGTAGTTGTCGGTAGACTAGGTCAACAAAGCCTCTTCTAATATTTTGTCGGTATGTTTGTCGGTAGGAATTATAAACCTCACTGGTTTTCCTAAATCGCCTGACCATCTTCTAAAGGTCTCGTAACCTTGACCTTGGATTCTCCTGCTAAAATGCTTAATGTTAACTGGCTTTAAACCACCGTCTCTGCACCAGTTGTTGTACTCTGTGTAACCCCCTCTTAGTTCAGTCTCTGCACCAATAGGATTTTCTTCTAACCAACTTAGGACACTATCGTTGTCAATATGATATCTTCTAGTAGTTTTCTCAATGCACTCCGCTATACTGATTTGCATTTTGTTAGCAAATATCCTATTAATGCCTTCTAGACCCAATCTCAAGAGGTATTCCTTAGCATTTTTAGTAGTTAGTCTATCCAGAAAGCCATACTCAACTTCTTGGATTATTGCCTCAAAAGGAATAACCTTAAGTCTCCTAATAAGACCAAAAGATTTGTCCTTAAAGCTAGGTGGATCGTTGGAGGTAAATATTAATGTTGCCGAATTGACCATTGTGACTGGTGCTTCGTAAAGTGCTTTAGCGGTAATGCTATTTCCTGACGCCATAGCCTTTAGGTTTTTTGCTTTTTCAAGATGAATATTATCTGCATCATCGCATATATTAATAAGTTTGCCTATTAGCTGGTGAACAAAAGTAAGAGAATTGAAGTCTTCAAAATCCACGCAAGAGGTCAAGTGTCCTGCAAATCCCTTTAGCATTTCAATGAAAGTACTCTTTCCATTACTCCCTTTGCCTGTAAGAAAAAAGAAGTTGTGAGGAAAATCTTTGGTCAACAAAATGTGACCTATCATTTCCTCTAAAACATTTCTCAAATCTCTTCTTTCGCAAGATATGAAGTTAAGGAATTTATCCACGTGTTCGTCGTACGCTTCGGGATTGTATGAAAGAGGTAGGTTGAAGATGGTGAACCTTGACTTGTCCTGAGCCTCTATGAATTTTCCATCCTCAATAATTCCATTTTCAAGCTGTACATGGAAGCGTACGTTCTCATCTACCCATTTAGCATAGCAAGGCAAAATAACTTTCAAATCATTCCACTTGTTTGCTGATATCTGACAACTTTTGGATATTTCTTTAAATAGAGCTTTTCTGTTGCTTGAAAACATCAACTCATCCTGCCATAATAATTGTCCTTTGTAGTAATGGACATTGAATTTCTTGCATACCAATTTGGCTAGCTCATGGATGAAATTGCTTTTCTTCTTCTTGTTCTCTTTTGTTTCTTCCACGCTACTACACTCCAACTATATAATTATTAACAAAACCATCCTTTTCTTTTATTTGTACCGTTACAGGTTTGCCCACAAGAGGTTGTAAAACTTCGCACAACGTCTCTAAATCTAGGTTTTTTTGATAAGTGAATTTGCCTGTCAATTTCTTGCTGAGTTTTACCAATTTTTCTAGACTGAATGCTTTTGCCTTATCACTGAAATAATAATTAACATGGTAATTTTGATCATCTTTTTCGCATACTACATCTATAAAAGGAGTTCCATTTTTGGTTTCACCATTTTTTATTTTTGCTATTGTCATTTCGTATTTTCCAACTTGGAGTTCTTCTTTTTCTTCGCCAAACATTAAATCCGCAAATAAATTATCTAAAACTAAATTATCCATTATCTTATTATTAACCTCACTGTTCCTTTTTTTATTCCATCTGAATCAATTTTTCTTGCTTTTACATCTTGGCTTGAGTAATGTTTTATGCCCATTTTTTCAAACTTACTGAATAAAGAACTTTTGTTTTTATTTAGTTCACATTCAATCTTTTTTAGTTCATTGACCTTACATTGTAATTTTTTCATTGCGATAATCTGGCTAACTATTTTCTTTCCGTAAAACCGCTCGTTGAATTCGTGTATGGTCATTAAAGGGTTAAGTCTTAATTCTTCAAGTGCTTTCTGGAATTTAACAAGTGTTTGATTGATCTTTTTGAAATATTTTTTGTCTCTTTTAACTTCGTAGAGGTGCAAATTTTCTGGGTAAAAAGTGGTATCAAAATAGCACTCACTTTTGTTTATGGAATATGAAATACCGCTATAAAACTGCTCTGGTCTGGTATATACGGCTAGCAAACAACTATCATATTCAGCTAGCTCCAAATAAAACTGGACTTGATCATAATATTTATCAATATTAATTTCATTTCCACAAGTTTTGATTTCCAGCAGTTTTTTCTTATCAAAATCTATTCCATCAAGATTGCCTCGGAATTTTCTCTTATCATCTTTAATGCAATACTCAACAAAATTATAGTTATGAAAATCGTTTATAACCTGTCTTATAATTGGCTCCATGAGTTCGCCAAATCTTGTGTAAACATTGCCATCAAAATATCTAACTGTCATTCCTAATTTGCACAATGCAAAATTATAAACACTGGTAAAAAAAACCCTGTCTAGTATCTGCCTTACGTCACTTCCGCCTACAAAATAATCCCTACGCTCTGTTACATTCCTGTTTATCATCATTTATTAACCAGCTTTCAAAATTAAAATCCTGTTTATTATCAAGCGATTCATAAATGTTCTCTTCGATCGTGGCTTTGGTGATAAATTTATAGATTGTCACCTTATTTTTTTGCCCTAAACGGTGACATCTGCCGATTGACTGATAATATTCTGTGTACGATTCGGTCGGGCTAAAGTAGATAATCAAGTCTGCATAGGTAAATTCTACCGCTTCAGAGCCCGACTTGTAGTTGGCTAGTGTCACCGTATTAGTAATTTTGTCCCAATCCTCTTTTTTGGGGTAGCTCTTGCAATGCCCATTACACTGATAAACAATACGATCTTTTATGCTTTTTTTAATATGTTCTAATTCAGCATCATAGTTGTAAAATATTATAATGTTGCTTTCGACATCTTCTAGCAAGTCTAAAATATATTGTGTTTTGTCTTCGGTAGACGTGTTGGATCTCAAACCGTGTCTCCATGCCATCATATTGTCGTACGTTTTCCCCTCAGACACTCTGAGTCTTTTTATTTTCTTATACTTAGAGTCGGCGGTGAAATACACTTTTTTTTCGACCAATTCGGGCAAATCTATAGCTTCGGACTTATTAAGTCTTCTTGAAATTTTTTGCCAGTTTCGTTCTAGTTTGCTTGTATTTCTCCAACCTAATATTTCGGGATATCCTCTGTGGGTGTCTATTATGGCATGTTGTTGCAAAAAATGATATTTACAAGGTGTCATACAAAACATCTTAAAATAGTTTATTGAGTCTATCCAACCGTTTGAGAGCGGTGTTGCGGTTAAGAGTACAAATCCTGCACAATATTTGCGTGCTATTTGATTAGCTGTCTTGCCCCAAACACCCGTACTATCTTTTACTCTGTGTGCCTCATCAAATATTACAAAAGCATCTCGACATATTAGATAAGATTTGGGCATTTTGTTATAGCTAATAATTGTGTACTCATTTTTTATGTGAAATTCTTCTATTGTCCTTTGCCATTCACCCTCTTCAACCTTCGAAGCTGGGGCAAATATAACAAGCGGTTTATCACCAAAAAACACCTGATAATGAGTGAGTGCCATTATCGTTTTTCCTGTACCTGTATCCATGTTGTAGACCCAATTCTTTTTTTCTACACGTGAGAAATATTCTCGCTGATAATCGTACAACGGAATCACTAATTAATAACCTCCATCACGTCTTCAAGGCATCTAGCGACTATACTAATACCGCCATTTCGTCTTATGTGATCCAGGTTGTGTAATTGTAGTGGTGTTAATCGTCCACTCGGTGTTTTTACTTCGATTCCTACAAATTTGCCCTGCCAACACGCTAAAATATCTGGCACACCGACCTTAGAAAACTTCGTGGCATGGTGCTTAACAAAATAAATTTCTTTGCTCGCCAAATATTTCTTTATAGCGTTTTCAATCTGTTTTTCTTTCATTTTATTATTCAAAACAAATTTTTTTATTCTTCAATGGCTGGGCTTTGGTGTGATAATAAGAGAAAATTAATTGTAGATTGATTCTACAACTAATCCTCTAGTAAAGTCAACAAATATTCTTGCGTCATCACCTTATCTCTAAATTCTTGGTCTAGCGTTTTACACAACAATATGAATCTACTTAACGTCATTTTGGGTATTTCTGCTTTATCATTCTCTATTGAGTAGATTCTGGCTTTAGAAATTTCTAAAATTTTGGCTAGTTCTAATTGTTTGATTTGCATTCTTGTTCTAGCTACTTTAATTTCTAGTGCTAATTTATGTGTCATATTTTTTGATCTCCTCTGGGGCTATTTCGCCCCCATTGTTTATATTTTTGTATTAAAACGCTGTTCTATTTTCTTTGCGATTGGCTCAAAACTTTTGCATAACTGGTCTGCTTTTTGTAGTTTGCTGTTTTGCTCGTCTATCATTTCTTTCATTTCTTTGTTTTGCAAAATAAGACTTATCATCATAGTTCTAAAATCTTCCGCCATATTATCAAAAGTCTCTTCCAAGAATAACCTGAGTTCTTCTGCATTTGTGAACTACTCATCGCCTAAAGGCGAGAGCTTCCTACTCGATAGCACTAATGTGCTAAGCATAGATAGGCTAACTCGACAGTCCCTGCCGTTGAGAGAATAACTAAGCAGACAAAGATTCTAAGCCTTTATGTTTTATGTTTATGGCTGAATTGTAATCTCTATCGTGGCTCGTTTTACAGACTTCACATATCCATTCTCTATCACCCAGCTCTAATTTTTGATTGACAAATCCGCAGATGTTACAAGTTTTACTAGAAGGATACCATTTGTCTATTTTCACTAATCTTTTAGACTTATACTCTAGAAAATTGATAAACATACCCCAACCATTATCCATAACTGATTTGCCAAAATTTAGACACTGACTCATAGCTTTCATGTTCAAGTCTTCTACACAAACCACATCGTAAACATTGGTTATCTGTTTTGAAAGTTTGTGCAAGAAATCCTTTCTTTGATTCGCTATCTTCTCATGTATTAGATTTACATTCATTCTTGCTTTATAGTAATTACTACTTCCTCTAACACATTTACTCATTATTCTTTGTCTTTTGGAGAGTTTACTTTGAGAAACACGATAGAATCTAGGATATTCAATTTTATTGTTGTTGCTATCCACATACAGTTTACTCATTGAATAATCTAATCCGATCGCTCGAGTTTTATCTATTTTAGTTTGTACCTTACTCTCTTCGTATGCCACCAAGATTGAGATGTAATACTTACCTGTTGGAGTTTTACTTATATTACAAGACTTTATTACCTCATTATTCCTAATTTGTCTATGTTGATTTATTCTCACTAATCCTATCTTCGGCAGTTTTATATGTTTCCCAAGTACCCTAATACTATCTTTCTGATTATTTGTTGTATAACTATCTCTATCCCTGTTCTTGCTCTTGAACTTTGGGAATCCTACACTTTTATTTCTAAAAAAGTTGTTGTATGCTGTTCTTAGGTTGAGTTGAGCATTTGCTAGTGCCAAACTATCTACCTCGCTCAACCATCTAAATTCTTTTTTATACTGTGCTGGCGTATTCTGAAGTGTTTTATTTGTTTCTTTGTAGTGTTTTATCTTATCTTCTAGCATTTTATTGTATATAAATCTCACGCATCCAAATGTTCTTGAGAAATATTGCTTCTGTTCAACATTGGGTTTTATCCTAAATTTGTATGCTTTATTCATTCTTGAATCTTCCGTTGATTCTCTACATACTCTTTCAGAATGTCTATAGTCACGTTACCAGTAGTTGCTAGAAAATATGATGGTGACCAGAAACTATCTCCCCACAATTTATCTGCTAGAAAAACCTTATGCTTTTTCCTCAACTCTCTTGATGTATGGCCTTTGAGTATGTTTATATACTTCGTCATATCCAAAGTTGGTTTACATCTAAACAACAAATGCAAGTGATCTATACCGCATTCTTGTTCTATTACTTCGACTTCGAAATCTTCGGATATTTTGTCTACCATAGTCTTTACATCAGAAACTAGTTCTTCACTAACAAAAACTTTGCTTCTGTATTTTACAACTGTGATTAGATGGTAACAGAGCGAAAATACTCCATTATTTGTCTTATTTAGCTTGTACATATATTTGTAGCACCTCTATTATTATCTAGGTTACTACAATTATACATTATCTACATTGCTATGTCAAAACTACTTTCTATTGCTCGCTTATATCCCCCACCTAAAAGAAGGGGATTTACGCTCGTTTGGTTAAGTTCCGTATAGTCTAAATCCAAATAAACTATTACTGCTAGTTCTTCTGATTTCACTATTTTTATCGTTTCTGTAAATGTTTCGTCTATATTTTCTACGTATATTTCGTCTATACCTTCATACCTTTTTATTCCTTTAGTGTTTATATACATTATTTTTTTACCTCATTTATTTTTTTTTAAAAGATTACGTGACTCAAGCAACTATTGTTCCAGGTTTCATTATATTTAATAATTTTATAACTTCATTTATTCTCTTTTCATATTTTTTGAATATTTCTCTTGGTGCTTCTTCTATTATCCAATAAATAGATTCTCTAACATTTATTATATATGAGAATTTATAATTTTCTAATACTTTTTTTAGTATTACAGATTTTTCTTCATGCTTTAAAAATTGAATTTGTAACCACGTGATAATATTTTCGCATTCATGTTCGTCAACATCTATAAGATATATTCGCCCCGTCTCATGATCTGCTACAACTTTACTATTTAGTTGATTTTTAAATTTTTCTATAAAATCTATTTCAAACATTGGTTCCTGATAATTAGTTTTTAACCATTTTAAGGTGTTCTTTATCGCTTTTTTTACAATTTGATTAGTATTCATTATTTTTTTTACCTCGTTTTCTTTTAGTTTGGGGGTGGTGGGGCTGTTACGCCCCGTTTGTTTAGTTTTCTTACCAAAAATCTCGTTCGCTCATTCCAACGTCTGCCAATGTTTGTGCGCATGATTCGTATTCATAACTAAATCCCTGACGGTCATAAAATTCTACTAAATCGCTTATATACTCGTTTTCTTCGCACTCAGCTTTAATAATTTCCTCGTTCCTCACAAGCATATATACGTCGCCCTCGTCACTCTCGTACACGTCACCAGCGATATGTTCTAACATTGGATTATTATTAATAACTGATATTAATTTTGCTATAATGTTTGTTAGTTCTTTATTCATTTATTCACCATCCTTTGGGCTTGACGCCCCTTAATTTTTATGTTATATTGTGCTTGTGTTTTTTGTTAATTACGGTTATATATTAATTAGATATATAATCGTTTTCTTTTTTTACCATGTTTTTAATATCACATCTAGTTAAATTAGTATAGAACTTTCCTTGCTCTTTTTCTTCATACAAATGCCTTAACCATTCTACTCTTTCTCGCACTTCTGGATATTGTGTATCTTCTTTTATTTCTTCATTTGCATAGTGATATTCTTCGACCAGTACTGATAATGTTCCGTCTTCTTCGATTGTAAACCCTGCTTTTATAAAGTTTGTGTGTTTGTCCAGCTCTTCTCTGTAGTAATTTTCTAGTTTTAAAGCGTCTTTCAAATCATCTGTGATCCGGTTTAATTCTGCTATAATCTCGTTCTTTTTTTCTTTTTCTTCGTGATATTTTATTTGAGTTTCTAATAATTTGTTTTCCATTTTAATTACCTTCCTAATAAATAATTTACAATTTCTGCTCGTTTTTCCCATACTTTATTTCGTTCGTTTTCTTCTATTTGTTTTTTTAGCTGTTCTAATCCGTCTATAATTTGATCATATTTTTTTAATACTTTGTCTTGCATTTTATTTGCCTCTTTTTTTACTTAATAAATTTTTAATATCTTGTCTGGTTAACATTTTGTAGAATTTGCCTTGCTCTCTTTCGTTGTAAAATTGTCTTAGTACTTCCAGATATGCCCTATCCTCTGGGGCTTCTGTGTTGCACTTGAATTCTTCTATTAGCACCCACAACGCCCCCGACTTGTCTACCTCTATGCCTTTATCAAGCTTCTCAAGTTTTTCCAGCTTTTTTTTCTGTCTGTGTCTTACACTTCTAATCTCTTCAGACAATTCTTTGAGTTCTTCAAGCGTTTTTGCGAGAGCAGATACCGCTTCCCTCTTGTCTAAATTTTCCTCGGCTACTCTGTTGTTGAGCACTTCTATATCACTTTTTAGCTGTAATATCATTGAGTGATTCGCTTCGATCTCTTTTAATAGTGCTAAATATTCAGATTCTTTACGCATAAAATTGTCCTCCAGTTGTTTTAATATTAATTTTTCAAGGTACGTTAATATATTTTTTTGTTATTCGGGGGGGCTTCTTCCTTTAGCTTTCATTATTTTTTTACCTTATCTTGTTATATTAAAATTGTATGTTGTTTTCGTTTGCTTGTCTGGGCTAATCGAATTTATTTCGGTTACTACATAATCCATATACGTATAACTTTTCTTGTGTCTTTCGTGTCCGCCTAATACTATTAGTAACTTTTTTGCACTTATCGTGTTTTCATAATATTCCTTGCTCACTTGTTCTGTTGTTTGTTCTGTCTCGATCCATTTTGATCCGTTTTTAATGTATTTAGCTTTTCTCATAGTTATAGTCATCTTTTTTTTACCTCGTTTTAATATATTTTTTATTTTGGTCGCTCTATTGTTCTCGCTTGTTGTATTATTTCTTCGCCTCACCTCACTTAACTTTATATATACATTATAAGGCTAAAGCCTAATATTGTCAACAGTTTGTGTGACCACGTTTTGCACAAACTTTTAAGCTTTATTTGATCTAATTTCTACTTTTCCTCCTATAATCTTTGCCCATTTAACTTACTGTAATCCTGTTAAATTTTTGTTACTTTTATTTATGTTAGTCAATATAAGTTATAAGCATAATTCAAGGAGGTAAAAGAATGAACCGAACAATCATCCAGAACAAAAACGTTACAACGGATTATACAACGCTAGCCAATAAGCCTCAGATTGCTGGCATAACGCTCACAGGTGATAAGTCTTTAAGTGATTTGGGAATACAACCAGCAGGCAATTACCTAACAGAGGAGACCGACCCCGACGTATATGAATGGGCAAAAGCAGAAACAAAACCAACCTACACAGCAGAAGAGGTGGGAGCAGAACCAGAGAACAGCAATATACAAGAGCATATTAGCGATACCGATATACACTTGACAACAACGCAGAAAACCAATATAGACAAGCTAGACAGCACAGGAGACGGGGATAAGTATTTATCAGATGATGGCAATTACAATACCATTCCCGCTGACAACGTGTCTTATGACGATGGAACAGAAACACCGCCAAGCGTACAAACGACACTAGAAGGCAAGTTAAATCAAATAGAAGCAGGAACAACGGGCAAGACTTATGCTTACACAAGAACTCAGATCAGCGGGAC
>Ga0247840_10008856_pt1 | contig 13276 bp, 11 predicted proteins | sample LaCruzMarch2015__FD_192404 | JGI IMG/M metagenome (GOLD analysis project Ga0247840, IMG submission 192404) | Freshwater microbial communities from meromictic Lake La Cruz, Castile-La Mancha, Spain - LaCruzMarch2015_17m | ecosystem: Environmental > Aquatic > Freshwater > Lake | place: Spain...
AAGCTGGAGTTAAAAAAAACCATCAACAGTGTTTTGTTTTCGCCAATATGCTTGTAAGCAAAGCGATTTTTCTTTATTTCTAATGCCTCTTGTATTGCCTCCTGCAAATTGCCGAGGTCTTTAACGTTTGTATAAGAACGACCCCCAACCCCTAAAGGGGAGTTGAAGTTAGTTTTGTTTTTTATCATTTTTATTACTCAATTTCTATTTTAAACAGTTTAAAATTATCAGGACTATTATTTCTTATTCCCCCTTTAGGGGGTTAGGGGGCAGATTTATGGGCAGTCTTTACTTTGGCTCCATCACTATCAGCGGTATCAGCATTTCTTCCAACGAAATACCACCATGCTGGAACGTGTTTTTATAGTAACTTACATAATGATTGTAATTATTTGGATATGCAAAAAAGTCTTTGTTGGTAGCAAAAATATAGGCCGAACTTATATTCGGGCTTGGCAAACCGACTTTTGCAGGTTGTAAAATTTCAAGAACTTCTTTTTTGTTGTAACTTAAATTCTTGCCAACTTTATAACGCAGATTGACATTCGTATTTTTATCGCCAATTACTTTTATGGCGTTATCGGTTTGAATTGTTCCGTGGTCGGTGGTGAAAATTACTTTGCAGCCACGTTTGGCAATGGCTTTCATCAGTTCGTAGGTTGGCGAATGGCGGAACCACGACAAAGTAAGCGAACGGTAAGCTTGTTCGTCGTTGGCCAGTTCGCGCATCATTTTCGATTCGGTACGGGCGTGCGACAACATGTCGATAAAATTCAACACAATAACATTCAATTGGTTATTTTCAATACGTGGCAATTGTTCAATTACTTTTTCGCAATAAGCCGATTCGTTAATTTTTTGATAAGAAAAAGTATAGTTTTTACGGAAACGATGCAATTGTGTTTGAATCAACTCTTTTTCATTCATATTTTTTCCTTCCTCTTCTTCTTCGTCTACCCATAAATCGGGAAACATTTGCTGAATTTGCAACGGCATTAAACCCGAAAAAATGGCATTACGCGCATATTGAGTTGCAGTTGGCAAAATACCGCAATACATTCCTTCATCAGTGAAAGTGAAGAACTCAGACATTAATTCACGAATTACTTTCCATTGGTCGTAGCGGAAATTATCCACCAAAATAAAAAACACTTTTTCGCCTTTATCAATTAGCGGAAACACTTTGGTTTTAAACAAATCGGGACTTAGCAATGGGCGTTTAGCAGGATTTTCGAACCACGATACATAGTTTCTTTTAATAAATTTGGCAAATGTTGTGTTTGCTTCCGTTTTTTGCATTCGAAGCATTTCGTCCATGCCATTATCTGTTTCGGCTAATTCCAATTCCCAATAAACCAACTTTTTATACACTTCAACCCAATTTTCGTAGGTTAGCGAATCGTTTATTTGCATACCAATTCGTCCAAATTCCGAACGATAAGTAGAGGTCGCATGTTCCGATACGATTTCTTTTTTATGGATATTCTTCTTTAAAGTTAGCAGTATCTGACTGGGATTCACGGGTTTGGTCAGGTAATCGGCAATTTTATTACCAATAGCCATATTCATGATGTTTTCCTCTTCGCTTTTGGTAATCATAACCATAGGTACATTAGCATCGATTTCTTTTATCAAAGCTAATGTTTCGAGGCCACTGAGCCCCGGCATATTTTCGTCGAGAAAAATAATGTCGAAACTCTCTTTATTACAAAGTTCCACAGCATCTTTTCCATTGTTGGCTGTAACCACTTCGTATCCTTTTTCTTCGAGAAACAAAACATAGGCGCGAAGCAAATCAATCTCGTCGTCGGCCCAAAGTATGCGGTCTTTTTTCATTTTTTATCAGCCCCCTAAATCCCCCAAAAGGGGGACTTAATATTTAGTATTTTTATTTTTTTCAATTAATTATTTGAGATAGTACTCCTGCATAAATTCAAAATAGGTATCCATTGCATTTTGCTGCATCATGACATTTAAATTGCGTTGCGAACCAATCAAATTACGATAATTTGTACCCTTAACTTGTTCGTACAAAGCAGTTTCTTGTACAATACGGAAAAGATACGATTTGGCTATGCCTGCATCTGCAAACGAACCAATAATTATAATTTGCTGTTTATCAACCACATCTTTCGTTACTTTTAAATTGAGCATTCCGTAATTTTTAGCATTAAATGCATCGAATGCTGTTTTCAATTTTTCAAAATCAAAAGTTCCACTCAATACCGAAATAGCCATAAAATGCGGCTCGTTGGCACGATAAGCAAACAAATTTTTGAACAAAGGCACATTATCAACGGGCTCCATTTTGGGTACAATAACTGGCTTAACAGCTGGTTCTATAGGCTTTGAAGTTGGTTGCTGATTAGATGTTGGTTCTGCTTTCTTTTCAATCAAAGCTTCTGCTTTCTTTTCGACAATAGGCTCCGGTTTCTTTTCAATATCTTTTTCATGCTTCAACTCGGGTTGCTTTGTTACATCTTTTTGTGGAATTATGGGTGAAACTGCAACCGGCTTTTCTACTTTCGATTTTGTCTCTTTAACCACCGTTTTTTTATCAACTACGGCTAATTGCTTTGGTGCAACCTCTTTGAATCCTGAATTTAAGAATGCAATATAAGCATCCAAACCAAGAAACGAAAACATGGTTCCAAAATTTGTTTCGGAAATAATGAACTTACGAATATCAGGTGCAAAAAGCATTTCATTTAACACCGAATCGCCTTTAACCGAATTAAGATACCATTCGGCCTCTTCGAATGACTCGAAGTTCGTAACCGAAAGCAGGGTTTGCGTACTATCTAATTTGGTGTTTATCAAATCAAAATCCTTTACCATAAATCGGGTAAAGTTAAATGCTGCCACATTGAACAACAGCTTATTAAGCCTTTCGGTGCCCGAATTGAAAAGCAACATCAGCCTATGTCTTCCGGTTTTATCGGCAACGAATTTTCGCTCTTCTATGCTTTCAATTTCTTGTTTAATTGCTTCATCGCGTCGGGCGAGCAACGAACCCGATGAAGTTCCGGCTTTTGCCTCGTTTCCCTGTTTGATAAGCGCCAAAATATCTTTCGACATTGAACTTACATCGCTTTTAGGATATTTTTCGACCAATTCCAAAAGTGTAGTTTCGAACACTTCTGGTTTTTCAGTTTTACCAACACTTAGCGCATTCAAGAAGAAGAACTTGGGCAATAAAGTGGAAAGCGGATATGTTTTTTGAATGTATTCCGAATTCGATTTTACGGTTTTAAAGTCGCTGGCATTGTAGGCTTTGTAGGTTGCAAAATATAAGGAATCCTGCACTTCGTACATGCGATTAAGACGCTCAAAATAATCGGGTTGCGAAATAACTTCCACATATTTCGAATTTGGAAAATTAGCTATCAATTTGGCTTTGTAGCCTTCGGCAGCTGCTGCATTTTCCAATCGTGTTTGGAGTAAATAGCTGTAATAATAGGTTTCCACACGGCGCTCATCGGTTGGGAAGCGGCGTTCAAACTCATCGAAAGTTTTAATCGCCATTGGCAAATCTTCCACTTTATCTTTGTAAATAAAGCCCATATTATAAAGCGCATTAGCCAACTCTTCGTTCGATTTGTCGAATTGTGCTTTCGAAACGGGTATCTGACGGAGGTAAAATTCGAGCGATTTGGTATCGTCAACCACCACCGAGTCTTTCTTCAAACTATCTGTAGACAAACCAGTTGCAGACGCAGTTGTGCTCGCTGATTCGTCGTTAAAAAGCGAAGCCGTTTTATTGGTTCGTCGCCAATTATCTTCGAGTTTACGCGTTCCCCATTTTTTGCGAAATTCGGTAATACCCGATTTTATGATGGTAGGATTATAAAAATACCAATCGCCGGTTTGTGGTGCCATGCCAATGGGCGGCATCATGTCAAAATTCTCGTCGAAATTCTGAGGACGATTTTGATTGGCGAGGTTTTTTTCAGCCTCTTCTGCGGCTTTTTCGTCGGCAATCAGTTTATCAATTATCTTTTGAATAATTTCCTTTTGTTTATCCATAGGTAAAGCTGCCAATCGTTGCAAACTATCCTGAAGCGATACAATATCGTACTGAACAACCAGTTCGCTAAGTGTTTCGGCACGCTTGGAAACGCGTGTATAGTCTTCTTTTTCAGCAGTAATAATTTTCGAAGCTTCGTCGTAACAAGGTTGCGCTTTGATATAATTTTGTTTATTATAATACAAGTCGCCCAAAGTAATAAGCGTTACTGCCTTGTCGTATCCATTGCGCGAACTTGTATCGGCCGAAATAATAAAATTATCAATTGCACGCACCGTATCACCTTCCTGCAAATATGTTTTTCCCAACACGTAATACAATTGGTCTTTGTATTCCTTATTGTTCGGGTTGGCAATCATTTTTTTTAGTTCTTTGCGAACTGAAGGTATATTATTGCTTAATTCTGCCCTGTATATGCGGGCATTAAAATCCATTTCGTACGGCGGATTCAATTTAGTAACCGCTGTAAAGGTATTGAAAGCCTCGGTAGTATTACCATTTTTATGATAAAGTTGTGCCAACAAATAAGTAAAACGTTGTTTTTGAACCTTATCATTTTCATTTTTCAACGATATTTCCAAAAATGGCAGTGCCTCTTTATACTGTCGCTTTTTGAGTAATAAATCGGCATTTACAGCAGCAAAAAAACCAATATTCTTGGTTTTCAAATCGTCTTGCTTTAATTTGAGTAACACTTGTTCGGCTTCGTAAATCCATCCCATTTCGGAGTATGAACGAGCCATCCAGAGCTGACAAAGTGCCACCATATCTTTATCGTTGGCATAAAACCGCGAGATGTAGGTGAAAGTGCCAACAGCTCCCAAAAAATCGCCTTTGTGAAATTCGGCTTTCGCCAGCAACAACCAGGCATCCTTCAATGCCGGATTAAATTCCTTTTGATTATACCAAGCCTGATAATCAAGGTCTTTCCATTTTTTAGCATCACGTTCGGGTTTTTGCTTTATGGAACGAAGCTTAATGGCTTTTCGGCATTTTTCGATGGTTCGATCCATATTCGATTTTGCTGCATTGGCATTTTCGTGTTTGCTGATAGCATACATGTTTATTATAGATGCGTAATCATCGGTATTCGCCTGATTAATATTTCGAATACCTTCTTCGTAACTATTCATTCCGTTAAAATACACATTATATCGAGTATTCAACGCTTTAAAAGCACGAGTAGTGGATGTATTCTTTTTCATGGAGCAGCCCGTAATTAGGATTACAGCAAGTAAAAAAATAGCTATATTTCTGATTTTCAACAACATTATAAATTGCGAATAAATTAAGTTTATATTTACGTTATCAAAACAGCTTTGATGTCAAAATTGATATAACAAACTTAAAAAAACTGATTCTATTGTATTTTGACTCACAAAAATACGGATTTTTAAGCACAAAACCCTAACTTTGCATCGAATTTTATGTTGTATTAGTTACAAAAACACGAATATTATGCTTATTTTAGTTGTCATACTTATTGCTTTTGGTTTGCTACTTTTTATACTTACCTATTTTAACCGTAAAAACAAAAACGAAGAGATAGAAATTACCCTGAATGAAGATGGTGAATGTTGTGGTGCACACGAAGTTTGTGACCGCGAATCGCTGTTGGCGGGCACAGATAAGGCGGAATACTTCGACGACGAAGAATTGGATGAGCTGGCTTGTATAAGTCCCGAAAACTATACCGAAAGTCAACAAAAACAACTTGCGGAAGTTTTTTATACGCTCAAAGAAAGCGATGTGGCTGCTTGGTTGCGAAGTTTGCAAATTCGACGCATCGAATTACCTGTTTCGCTACGAGAGGAAGCATTATTGATAGTAAGCGAACGCCGACAAGGCGCTTAATTTTATCGCTTTATTAGCTTATTTAAAATTGGAATATTCCGAATTGGAAAATCGCGTTTTACCAAAATGTATAAGTAAATAAACATTAAAACCGATTTTAGTACTATATTCAACATTCCATTAGGAGTATCGATAAGCATACTCGCTACAAAAAGTACTACTGTAAGCCCTGTATAAAGTCCAATGGTTTTTAAATCGTAATTGATGGGTAAATGCTTTTGTCCAAAATAATACGACACCAACATCATCACAAAATAACAAGCAAAAGCAGCCCAAGCCGAAGCAATGTAACTGAAAATTGGTACAAATATTATGTTGATAGACAGCGTAATAACTAAGCCAAGTACCGAAAACCACGCGCCGTACATGGTTTTGTCAACCAATTTGTACCAGAGCGATAAATTGAAAAACACACCCTGAAAGATATAGGAAAATAGGACAATGGGAACTACTTTGAGCCCCACCCAATAATCCTCGCGAATAAGCAATTTGAAAATATCCAAATAAAAAACCATTCCCAAAAAAATAAGATACGAGAAAATTATAAAATATTTCATCGCATCGGCATAAGCTTCTTTGCTATTTTTATCTTTATGCTGCGCAAAAATAAATGGTTCGTAAGCATAACGGAAGGCTTGCGTAAACATCATCATAACCATCGAAATCTTGAAACAAGCTCCATAAATACCAAGTTCAGCTTTAGCAATTTCTGGGTTAGAAATTAGATATGGAAAAATAATCTTATCAAGTGTTTGATTCATTATACCAGCCACTCCAAGTACAAGCAACGGAAGCGAATAGCGTAGAATTTGTTTGGTAAGCGCGGCATCGAAACGGAATTTTGCTTTCATCACATCGGGCAAAAGCGCCAATGTAACTACCACTGTTTGAATTACATTTGCCACAAAAACATAGCCTACACCATAATGCGGATTGTAAAACCAATCGATAGTTGCCGGTGCATTTTTCATCAACCACGGACAAATTACTAAAAAGAAAATATTAAAAAAGATATTGACAAAAATCATCAAAATCTTAAGCGAGGCAAATTTAATTGGTCGACTTTTGAAACGTAAATAGGCAAACGGAATAGCTCCAAAAGCATCCATGGCAACTACCACACCAAGCATGGCAATGTATTCGGCATTGTTGGGGTAGCCCATCAAAGTGGCTATTGGTTGTGAAAAAACTACGGTTACAATGGCAAAAAGCAATGAAGTAAACCCCACCACTATCAGCGAATTCCCGTATACTTTGTCGGCATTCTCCTTGTCTTTATTCGCAAATCGGAAAAAGCCGGTTTCCATGCCGTAAGTCAGTATTACTAACAAGAGTGCAGTCCAAGCATAGAGATTTACAACTACTCCATAATCGGCTGAATTTTCGAGCGTGAATGTGTATAATGGCACCAACATCCAATTCAGAAACTTGCCCAAAATACTACTAACTCCGTAAATGGCAGTTTCTTTTGCCAACTTTTTCATTTGTTTTTCAGCCATAGGATTGATGTGATGATGTGATGATATGATGATATGGTGATGTGATGATATGGTGATGTGATAATATGCCAATATAAAGATGAACAAATTAACTTTATGAACTTTACAATCCCGATAGCTATCGCGGATTATAAACTTTACAAACTAAAAAAACTAACTCATACCCTTGGTCTTTTTGATAGTTTCATAAGCTTCATTGATGGTACGGAACTTTTCGTTAGCCGATTTTTTCATCTCTTCACCTAGATTATGCACTTTGTCGGGGTGAAATTTCATGGCCATACGTCGGTAGGCTTTTTTAATTTCATCTTCGGTGGCAGTTGGCTCTATTTCGAGTGTTTTGTAAGCCCAAGTAGGGTCCGAATTTTTAAAATAAGGTGCTTTAAGTGATTCGAAATCTGCTGAAGAAATACGAAATGCGCTTGCAATGCGGCCTAAAACAGCTTGCTCGGCAGGGTGAATTTCGCCATCCGAAAATGCGATATCGAACAGCAAATGAACTAATTGCAACTTTGCCGAATAGTTCATAAATTGATTTACCTGCATAGCAACATCTGTTTCGTTGATATCTTGTTCCAACAGATTTTTTAGTATTTGTAAAGCCTCCAAAGCACCATCTTCGCCAAAATTAGCAACCAAAAATCGTTTTGCAATAGCTAATTCTGATTTCTGCACACGTCCATCGGCTTTCATAACACAAGCTATGAGCACCAATAGGCTCATTTTGAAATCATTCTGAGCAGTTACAGCTCTACTTTGCGTTGATTTAACCGTTGTCGGCGAATCGAACATCGACCCCAACGCAAAACCAATAATCGCCCCTAATGGACCACCGCCTAAAACGAAACCAAGTCCACCGCCTAACCATTTACCAAATCCGGCCATATTTTCTAAAAAATTTAAAATAATCGGCAAAGATACAAAAAACACACAAAATCTAATTTTTATTACACTTTATTTGTCTCTTTTTATCAGGATAGTAGGAAGATAATCGAGTAGATCGAATACAGATATGACATTCCAATAAGTAGGTTTTTATTTAAATCGTTCGTCCGACCGAAGTTTATCGAGCGGAAGATTCTTGTTTTTCTCTAACCAACCAATTTTCACATTTTCGCGGTTATCGTAACGCGGATAAAAAGGTTTTATGTCGATTAGCGGTGTACCATCGAGCATATCTACTTGCTCAATGTGCAGAATACTGCCTTCAACTGCAAGCAGCTTTACGGTAGAAATACCAATGGCATTGGGACGCTTAGGCGCTTTGGATGCAAAAATTCCATGCGCTACGGTATCCATAAACGGCACTACTTCAAGTTCGTAACCTTCGATTTTATGAAACCGATAGATCAAAGTCAGGTGCGAAAAACCTTCGATATCCTTCAATCCTGCTGCATATTCGGGCAAAAGTTCTATTGTGCCACGTATTCCTTCTGCAGCAATAGGTTGTATGGGCATATTCTTTACATCGGTATGCGGTGTACGAATAATGCCAATGGGGTTAAGAATAATTTGTAGACCCCCAACCCCTAAAGGGGAGTTGATGTTAGTTTCGTCTTTTGTATTCATTTTTATATTTTAATTTTTTGTTATTTTCAAGACTAATCTCAGTTCCCCTTTAGGGGCTAGGGGCAGGATATGAAATCTAATCTACTGCCAAAATTACAGCCGAAGCTTTGATTATAGCACTCGCAATTGTCCCAATTTCGAGCTCTAGCGAAGCTACCGACGATTTGGTAATTACAGCCGTTATGGTATATCCGCCACCCAAATCAATAGAGACTTCGTCGTTTACAGATCCCTCCAAAATGGATGATATTTTACCTGTCAACACATTTCGGGCACTGATTTTTTGTACATCTATGCCAATAATAACATTCGACGATTTGATTAATGCATAGGCTGTTTTACCAACTTCGAGTTCCAAAGTTTTAACCGCCCCATTGGTAACTACCGAAACAATGGCTGTTCCGCTTGGCAAAGTAATTACGACTTCGGCATTTACCGCACCTTCTGTAATTGAACTTATTGTTCCTTTTAACTGATTTCTTGTACTTAATTTCATGATTATTCTAAATTTTAATTCAACTATTTTGTTAATTATCTCGCCCGTAAATATACGTTATCTCTTTGCTAAAAAAATAGCTAAAAATAATAAATTTCCATTTCTTAAGTAAATAACTCCACCGGTTTACCGCTTTTAATAACCACACCATTCCTCAGCATCACCACCGTGTCGGCTAATTTGAGCACTTCTTCTTTATCGTGACTCACCAATAATGTTTGAGAATTAAGCAGTTTATGTGCTTTCAAAATTTCATCTTGCAGATTCAAACGCATTTCGTAATCGAGCGCCGAAAGTGGTTCATCAAGCAGCAATAAATTCGGTTTTGCCGCTAAGGCTCGCGCCAATGCCACACGCTGTTTTTGTCCGCCCGAAAGCTTGGCCGGATATTGCTTTTGCAAAGCTTCTAACCCAAAATGCGAAAGCAAGGAATCCACCTCCTCGGCATTAGGTGTTTTTTGAGCAAATTCAATATTTTTGCGTACAGTCATATTGGGGAAAAGCGCATAATCCTGAAACACAAAGCCTACGTTACGCTGCTGTGGTGGTAAGTTTATCTTTTTTGCGGAATCGTACCAAACCACACCGTTAAACGAAATAAAACCTCTGTCGGGAGTGAACAAGCCTGCCAATATGCGCAGCAAGGTAGTTTTACCCGCTCCCGAATGTCCGAACAAACAAAGCAGTTCGTTATTGGCTATTTCTAAATCCACTTTCAACAGGCTTTTACCCTCAGAAGTAAGCATGGATCGTTCGATGTCAATGACAAACCTGCCCCCTAACCCCCTAAAGGGGGAACTTGAGCCCCCAACCCCTAAAGGGGAGTTGAAGTTACTTATGTCATCTATATTTTTTTCTTTATTCATTGTGTCGTCATAATTATCAATACTAATATTTCTTATTTCCCCTTTAGGGGGTTAGGGGGCAGTTCCCCTTTAGGGGTTAGGGGTTACTCCCCTTTAGGGGTCGGGGGCAACTATAAATCACCGTAAGTATTACCAATGAAATGATAAACAGCACCAACGAATACTGATTGGCAATATCGTAATTCAAAGACTGTACCTCGTCGTAAATAGCAATGCTCGCTACTCGTGTTTCGCCGGGCATATTTCCACCTACCATTATTACAACGCCAAACTCGCCTATGCAATGTGCAAATGTCATAGCCAATGCCGTAACAATACTCGGAATCATATTGGGAATAAGCACTTTGAAAAACGTTTCTGTTTTTGATTTTCCAAGCGTATAAGCAGCTTCACGCAAACTTACAGGTATAGCAGTTAATCCGTTTTGCAAAGGCTGAATCATAAACGGCAGACTAAACACCACACTTGCCAGCAATACCCCTTCGAAACTAAATGCCAGCCGCACATCGAGGTGTTTTTCCAAAAAACTTCCAAAAGCATTCTGCGGACTATAAGCCACCAGCATGTAAAAACCCAAAACAGTAGGAGGCAAAACCATGGGCATACTTATCAATGCTTCCATCACCGATTTAAACCAAAATCGCTTATAAGCCAACACATAAGCAATAGGCAAACCTATTACAAAGAGAATAGCTGTTGTCCATCCCGCCAGTTTTCCGGTAAGGAGGAGCGTGTTAATAAAATCAGATTCCATGACCCCTAGCCCCTAAAGGGGAATTTAAATAAGAACCCCTAACCCCTAAAGGGGAACTTAAGTTAGTTTTGTCTGGTATATTTTCTAATTTGCCCATAGCCCCTAAAGGGGAACTGAAGCAACTTTCGTATATTTCACTCCTGTATATCATACTATTTTTATTAAAATTATCAATACTAAAATTTCTTGTTCCCCTTTAGGGGCTAGGGGCAGAATTACTACTCCCCTTTAGGGGTTGGGGGTGCTATACCCATATTTTTCCCAAATCGCCTTATTAGCTGGCGATAACACAAATTTCTTGAATTTCACAGCTTCGGTATTTAGTACTGGCGTTTTTATCAAAACACAAGCCTGATCAATGGGTGAATACAATTTTGGCGAAATGATATAATAATTTCCACTTCCTGCCATATCAGGCGCAATAGCCAGCGAAAGGGCAATAAAACCAATTTCGGCATTTCCCGTAAAAGCAAATTGTGCTGTTTGAGAAATATTCTCACCTATTACAAGTTTGGATTTAAGTTGGTCGTATAGTTTCAAGCTTTTTAGCAATTCTACCGACCGTGTACCATAAGTTGCCGTTTCGGGATTGGCAATGGCAATTTTCTTTACAGTTGGATTTTTAAGTGCATCGAGTCCAAGTTTATCTACCTCCAAACTGGTGCTATAAATTACCAATTTTCCATAAGCATAGGTATTTATCGGTCCTGTTGTCAGTCCTTTATCTTTAAGTTTTAATGGAAAATCAGTGTCGGCTGCCATAAAAAAATCAAACAATGCGCCATTGCTTATCTGTTGTACCAACATACCAGATGCACCAAATGTGAGATTTACTTTTGCTTTTGGATTTTGTTTTAGATAGACGATTTTCAGTTCCTCTAATATGTATTTTAGATTAGCTGCAGCAGCTACATTTACTTTTTGAGCCGTTGCATTAAATACTGAAAGCAAAATCGCAAGAGAAATCATTATTAATCGGCCCCCTAGCCCCCTGAAGGGGGAACTGAAGCTACTTTTGTCTGTTTTAATTTTGTCTAATCTGCCCCTAACCCCTAAAGGGGAACTGAAGCTACTTTCGTCTAATATATTCCTGTCTATCATTTTTTTCTTAATTTAAATTATCAATACTAATATTTCTTATTCCCCCTTCAGGGGGTTAGGGGGCCGATTTTAGGAATGTTGGTTTAATACAAAACATCACATAAGCCCACTGTGGAGAACGCACTTCTGGAATTACGCCCGCCTTGACAACTAAATCTTTAGCTATGAGTGTATTATTATTCGAAAAATACTTGCAATAACCAGCCTGAACAGTTGTCCATTTATTTAATTTATAGGTCGCAATGAAGTCAAATTCCGAACCTAACTCTTTTCCAAAGTCAATATTTTTCTTATTTTTACCAGCAAACTCAGTGTTGTATACATGATATGCACCTTCCAAAGTTAGATTTTTGTCAATTTTAGTGCTTACGCCAATGTTATAATCCAATAAACCCTGTGTAAGCGGTGTGTCCCAATAATCCATTACACCATTAAAATTATGGTCTGCTCCGTACAATTTTTTGAAATTGCTTTGAATACCATCTGTTGTACTATTATTATCTCCAGACAAATAGTCTGTACCAATATTAGCCGTTAGGTAGTCGACGATTTTATAATCCACTTTTAATGCCAGCAACATTCCATTTAAAGTATTACCAGTAGTACTTTTTCCACCCTGAAAATAAGCTGTTGCCAACGCACTTATCGGGCAAGAGTCACTTTGGAATTTCAAATTTCCACCATAAGTGAATGCGTGGTACAATTTGGTTTTCAAATAGTTTGTTGTTGTGTTTTTTGTTCCGGTAGTGTCTTGCACTCCTTCGTCAACAACTATGGCACTGATATTTAATCCGTCAATTATATCTTTGGATAGCCACAGAAAGTTCAGGTAGCGGTATTTAGTCATAGCCGTATAATAGCTTTCAGACGAAATGGCGCTGTTATTATTGTACGCAAAACCCACATGTGCCTGAAAATCATTGATGTTGTATTTGAACAAGCCTACATCATGCGCCGTTCCAGTATTACTCCAAACCGGCGACGAAAACAAGCGTTTATCATCATAATTCAATGCTTGCCGTCCAATTTTGAACGAGCCACCCGGAACAAGTAACATTTCGCCCCAAGCTTCGTAAATTCCAGTTGTTGCCACATCCGAAGCGTTTGCCG
>Ga0247840_10008857_pt1 | contig 13275 bp, 9 predicted proteins | sample LaCruzMarch2015__FD_192404 | JGI IMG/M metagenome (GOLD analysis project Ga0247840, IMG submission 192404) | Freshwater microbial communities from meromictic Lake La Cruz, Castile-La Mancha, Spain - LaCruzMarch2015_17m | ecosystem: Environmental > Aquatic > Freshwater > Lake | place: Spain...
TCAACGAAGCTCATTATAAAGAAATCCTGTCTTATGGGATCGATGTGGTTACTTTAGGTAATCATGCGTTCTCTAAATCAGAGATCTTTAACTATATCGAGAAAGTAGATCGATTGGTTAGACCCTACAATATTACACCGATGGATGTTGGAAAAGGATTTATAGAAGTTGATGTCAAAGGAACAAAGGTCATCGTTTTGAATCTATGTGGATCGATCTTTATGAACAATGTAGAAGAAACTCCTTTTGATTCAATGGCGAAATTATTACCTGTCTTTAAAGACAAGATTGTTATCGTTGATCTTCATGCAGAAGCGACGAGTGAGAAAATTGCCTTCGCTCATCAATTTAAATATACCTGTAGTGCAGTCTTAGGAACTCATACGCATGTTCAAACCGCAGATGAACGATTGATTGGATCCTGTGCCTACATCAGTGATGTGGGTATGACAGGACCATACAACAGTGTCATAGGTCGAGATATCTCTGAAGTATTAGATAAATTTAAAGGATTTGAAGTCAAAACCTTTACTGTATCTGAAGATAAAGCTCAGTTCTGTGCAGTTTTAATTGATATCGATGAATCCAATCGAAGAGCTCGTTCGATAACCCGTCTTCAAATTCGCCCATAATCTTGTGAAAATATAAAATCATGCTATAATTGTTTCGTTAAAGGAGGATTTAATCATGCCAGTTGTTGTACAAAAAGATATTTGTATTGGATGTGGTGCCTGTGTTGGTGTCTGCCCTACAAACGCGTTGTCCTTAGATGCGAACGGGTTGGCTGAATGCGAGGAATCAATCTGTATCGATTGCTTGGCTTGCATCGGTGTTTGCCCGACTTCAGCCATTAGTCAAAAGTAAAACCAAGCACTGCTTGGTTTTTTTAAGGAGACCTATGAATAAAGATTGGAATCTTCCTAATTTAAAAATGGCTCAAAAAAGATCCATCGTCGAAACATTGATCGAAAGATCACTTTTTGAGATACCAGAACAATATATCAACATAGGTCAAGATAAGACCTATTATCTTCGAACTTATGGTTGTCAAGCCAATGAACGAGACAGTGAAACCATCAAAGGCATACTTGAAAAGATGTCTTTTACGCAATGTAATGAAATGAATGAAGCTGATGTGATCATATTCAATACTTGTGCTATTAGAGAGAACGCTGAGAATAAAGTATTTGGAGAGATTGGAAATGTAAAAGTGATCAAACAAACACGACCAGATGTTGTTTTGATGGTAGGTGGATGTATGACTCAAGAAGAAAACGTAGTCAATCGTTTACTTAAGACCTATCATCAAGTCGATGTTATTTTTGGAACACACAATATACATCGTTTACCACAGCTTTTGATCCAAGCGTATTTTAATAAAGAAAGAGTGGTAGAAGTATTCTCTAAAGAAGGGGAAGTCTATGAGAATCTTCCTGTCTCAAGAAACAATAAAAGCAAAGCATGGGTCAATATCATGTATGGTTGTGATAAATTCTGCACCTACTGTATTGTTCCTTATACACGTGGAAAAGAACGTTCTCGCTTAAAAGAAGATATTTTACTTGAAGTGGATGATTTGGTTAAGCAAGGCTTTCAAGAAGTAACCTTGTTGGGACAAAACGTCAACGCTTACGGTAAAGATCTTAATCTAGATTTTGATTTTGCGGATCTATTAGAAAGCGTCGCACTTAAAGATATCCCTAGAGTTCGATTTATGACGAGTCATCCTTGGGATTTTACGGATAAACTGATCGAAGTTATCGCTAAAATGCCCAATGTCATGCCTTTTATTCATTTACCATTACAATCAGGAAACAATGATATCTTAAAGATCATGGGAAGACGTTATACGAAAGAAGACTATATGCTTATCTTCAATAAGCTAAAATCGAAAGTGCCAGATATTGCCTTATCAACGGATATCATCGTAGGATTTCCAAATGAGACCGAAAGTCAGTTTCAAGAAACATTAGATATGATCGATGTTTGTCAATTTGATAATGTGTATTCGTTTATCTATTCAGCTCGTGAGAAAACTCCAGCTGCTTCGATGATCGATAATGTTACACTAAGTGAAAAAAATGATCGTCTTCAGAGACTAAACAAAAGAATTGGTGTCCATGCGTTGATGCATAATCAAGCTATGGTCGGTAAAACTGTTCGTGTATTGGTAGATGGTACGTCTAAAAAGAATTCAGACATCTATAGTGGCTATACTGAAACCAATAAGTTGGTAAACTTTAAACCAAGCACAGATTGCATCGGTAAAATCATCTTGGTCGAGATCATCTCAGCTAAAACATGGACGCTTCAAGGCAAACAAGTGTAGTGGACTATCTTATCAGACTCATTTGTACTATAATAACTACATCAGATAACTGTTGCAGTTTAGGAGGAATATAATGGAACAAATACGCCTTTTCGCTTTAGGGGGTTTAGATGAGGACGGCAAGAATCTTACCGTCATCGAAATAAACGATGACATCTTTGTCATAGATGCTGGATTAAAGTATCCAGCAGCTGATCATTTAGGAATAGAAATGATCATCCCAGACTTTACATATCTTATTCAAAATAAACATAGAATCAAAGCAGTATTCATAACTCAAGGTCATGACGATGTCATGGCTGCTTTACCTTATCTATTGAAGGAAGCAAAAGTACCTGTCTATACGACGCCTCTTACGGCGATGATTCTGGATAATCTATGTAAACAATACGAATTAAAGGATGTAGAAATACATCGTATTAAACGTAATGGATCCTTTACAGTAGGTTCTAGAAAGATTCGTACCTTTGGGATCACCCATTCAATGGCTGATGCTTTTGGAATGGCACTATGGACTGAATATGGTTGGATTGTATATACCAGTGAGTTCATTATTGACTTTGATGTCCATAATGAAGCTTTTCAATGCGATATTACTGAGTTTTCAGAATTAGGTAAACAAGGAGTCCTTGCTTTATTGACTGAGTCAGTTGGATCAGATAGAGCAGGGCATACATCACCTAGTCATAAGATCGCATCATATTTTGAAAAAGCCCTCGATGAAGCAAGCAATCGTATCATCGTCACGCTTTATGAACAAAACGTCTATCGTTTGATTGAAGTATTAGATCTCGCAGCGAAATATAAGAAGAAAGTATTCTTTTACAATGATGAACAACGCGATCTATTGAGATTAGTAGAAAAACTAGGATACTACAGAATGCCTGTAGGAATTGAAGTTAGTCGCGAGAATTTCAATAATACACGAGATGATCTGATTATTCTTGTATCTGGAAGTGGACCTAAAGTATTCAATACAATGTATAAAATAGCCACTTTAGAAGACAAACTCATCGAACTAAGAAAAGAAGACACAGTAGTCATCTTATCACCTATGGTTCCTGGGACTGAAAAAGAATCTGGTCGTATGGAGAATGAACTCTATAAGGAAGATGTAAGCATCATCACCTTAGATCGTAAGAAAGTAACTTCTATGCATGCCTCGATTGAGGATCTTAAGATGATCACTTATCTACTAAAACCTAAATACTATATCCCAATCCATGGGGAATATCGTCATTTAATCAATAATGCGAATGTAGCTTTGGATATGGGCTATCAAGCCAATAAGATCATTGTCTTAGATAATGGACAAATCGCACTATTTAAAGAAGGCGAACTCAAAGATATGACCCAATTGATCAAATTGGAAGAAATCATGATCGATGGGAATGAACATCTAGATGTCTCAGGATTGATTCTAAAAGACAGAGAACTACTTTCTACAGATGGGGTCATCGTCATTGGTATGGTCATCAACTTCAATTCCAAAGCCGTAATAGGTGGACCCGATGTTCAATCACGAGGTGTCATTTATCTAAAAGATGCTGATTACATCGTAAAAGAATTGGGTAATATATTTGAGAACTGTATCAATGAATACGTAAATGCTAAGAAATATGAAAATATGGCTGTTAGAGTTGAAGCTAAGGATCGTATGCAGAAGTATTTAATGAAAGAAACTGGAAAACGACCATTATTGCTTCCAGTCATCGTAGAACTTAATCTCCCTGAATAATATGGCAAGAAAAAATAAAACTAAAGAAACTAAATTGTTGATCTTCATCTATTCACTCATAGCGTTGTCGCTTATTTTAATTGCGACTGCCCGTTTTGGAATCGTAGGTGACTTCTTTGATGATGTGATGATGATCCTATTTGGGTCAGGTTTTAATAAAGTATTGTATGGTGTTTTTGGTTTATTTTTTCTATATACACTTATCTTTAGAAAATGGCCAGTTTTTAAACTTAGAATATGGTTCTCCATAATTTTGTTTACACTTAGTATTTTACTGTTCAATGCGATATTAAGATCATCTGCACCTTCCTCATTGGGAGATTGGCTCAATAAACTTGGCGATATCTTCGCTAAAGTTGAAAGTGATGAGGGTGGTTTCTTCAGCATAGGCCTATATTCACTCTTTAACATCATGGTTGCCCATACAGGAACCATTATTGTTGCTTTCGTTTTCTTTATCATCGCTTCTGTACTTTTGATCGATTATCATCAACTATGGCCAAATTTGAAACGTAAAGCAAAAAAGGTCAGTGAAGTCGATGAAGAAGAAGACAGACCTTTATTTATCGAACCTGATGAACCAATGCCTAAACGAAGAACTGTTAAGGAAGCGATAATTGCGGATATTCCAACAACTTCTGCAGCGACCATACATAGTATTGGTAACTATACTTTACCTTCAGTGAATTTATTAGATGAAGTAACACTTAAGAATAAGTCCGTAGCCAATCAAAATGCAGCAGTTGTCAAAGGAAAACGTTTGATCGAGATCCTAAATCAGTTTGAAATCAATGCAACGCTCATTGGGACTCATATTGGTCCTGCTGTAACTAAATTTGAAGTAAAACCTGATTCTAACATCAAGATTTCTAAAATATCTTCCATTCAAGACAACATCAAGATGGAACTTCAAGCCAAGGAACTTCGTATAGAAGCTCCTATTCCAGGAAGAAATGCAGTAGGCGTAGAAATTCCAAATGTAGAGATGATTCCTGTTCGTATGAGCGAGATGATGAAAGATCCTACGATTGGTGATCGTACAGCCAAGAAACTCTTGGTACCTTTAGGAAAAGATTTGATGGGTAAAGTCGTATATACAGAACTCGATAAGATGCCTCATCTATTGATCGCAGGTGCGACTGGTAGTGGTAAGAGCGTCTGTATCAATGCGTTTATCAGTACCATACTTTTAAGAACATCTCCTGATGAAGTTAAACTTTTACTTATCGATCCTAAGAAAGTTGAATTTGTTGCATATCAAAAGATTCCACATTTGATCTGTCCTGTAATATCCGATGCTACTGAAGCTGCAAAAGTTCTTAGAGTTATCGTCAATATGATGGAAAATCGATATGAAGTATTCTCGAAAGTAGGCGTAAGAAACATTACGACCTATAATGAACTACTGGTTAAACAACCTCAAGAACATCTAGAATTTATGCCATGGATCGTAGTTATCATCGATGAACTGGCAGATCTGATGATCGTTGCAGGAAAAGAAGTAGAATCAAGTATCCAACGCATTACCCAATTGGCGAGAGCCGCAGGGATCCATTTGATCGTAGCGACCCAACGTCCATCTACGGATGTCATTACCGGCATCATCAAAGCAAACATTCCATCAAGAATCGCATTCGCTGTATCCAGCGGAATCGATTCAAGAACGATTTTGGATCATGTAGGGGCTGAACGCTTATTAGGATATGGTGATATGTTGTTTTTCCCAGTAGGGGAACCATCATCGATTCGTATCCAAGGGGTGTATGTCTCCGATGAAGAAGTGCGTAGATTGGCTGATGCGACATCGATCCAACGTAAACCGAATTTCGATGATGCATTCTTACATCTCAATGATCCAGAAGAAGAAACTGGGTTTAAAAATCTAACAGAAGATCCTTTATATGAAGAAGTTAAACAATTCGTTCTTGATACCAGAAGGGCGTCAACCTCAACCATTCAACGACATTTTGGCTTAGGTTATAATCGCGCAGCACGTATTATGGACATGTTGGAACAAAAGGGAATCATAGGACCTCAACAAGGTTCAAAGCCAAGAGATATCTATGGTAAAAATAATGAAAGCGATTTTTGATGAAAATCGCTTTTTTTCGTCGCTTCAATTGACTTTATGCGCTATAAAATATAAACTAAAAGTGGCAAGTTTTGCCATGGAGGAATGTAATGAAGAAGATTCTAGCTATTTTATCAGTACTTCTCATAGTTGTAAGCTTGACTGCTTGCACACCGAAAGAAGAAACTCCTACCTATGAATTGGCATTGGTAACCGATATCGGTACAATCGATGACAAATCCTTTAACCAAGGTGCATGGGAAGGCGTTAAGCAGTATGCAGACGAAAACGATATCACGTATAACTACTACAAACCAACTGAAGCATCCACCGCTGCTTACGTTGAAGCCATTGGTTTGGCTGTTGATGGCGGAGCTAAAGTTGTAGTTACTCCTGGTTACATGTTTGCTCCTGCAGTTTATGAAGCACAAACATTGTATCCTGAAGTTAAGTTCGTTTTATTAGATGCTGATCCACATACTGAAGACTATGCTACTTTCAAAATTGAAAACAATGTCTACGCCATTTATTATGCTGAAGAACAATCCGGCTTCTTGGCAGGTTATGCTGCCGTTATCGACGGTTATACTTCATTAGGCTTTATGGGCGGTATGGCTGTTCCTGCTGTTGTTCGTTTCGGACACGGCTTTGTTCAAGGCGCTGAAGTTGCTGCTGCTGAACTCAATGTTAACGTTACCGTTAAGTATGAATACTTGAATAGCTTCGCTCCAGATGCTGCTCACCAGACAAAAGCTGCTGGTTGGTACTCTGAAGGCGTCGAAGTTATCTTCGCTGCTGCCGGCGGTGCTGGTTTGTCCGTTATGGCTGCTGCAGATGCTGCTACTGCCAAAGTTATCGGTGTTGACGTTGACCAGTCTTCCAACTCGGCTTCCGTCATTACCTCAGCTACAAAGGGTTTAACAACCTCCGTATTCGCTGCTTTGACAGATTTCTATGCTAACACCTTCAAGGGTGGAACCATCGTTACTTTAGACGTAACAAAGAATGGCGTTGGCTTGCCAATGGCTACTTCCAAGTTCACAACTTTCAATCAAGCAAAATATGATGAAGTTTATGACAAATTAGTTGCTGGCACAATCATGGTCAAAAAAGATGCTGCTAAAGTTGTTGATCTCGTTGTACCTCACGTCGTAGTTACTGTCGTAGGTGCTGAATAAGTTAAATTAGGCGGATGAAAATCCGCCTTTTTTTTATGCCCACTTGAAGCTTATTTTTTGGTATAATTTTGACAAAAGGAGTTCATCATGGAGTATGTCATCGAACTAAGAAATATAACCAAAGTTTTTCCTGGGATTATTGCTAATGACGATATAACGCTCAAAGTTAAAAAGGGAGAGATCCACGCCTTGCTTGGAGAAAACGGGGCAGGGAAATCTACACTGATGAGCGTACTTTTCGGTTTATACAAACCTGAAAAGGGCTCAATCTTCATTAAAGGTGAAGAAGCGCATATCGCAAATCCGAATGATGCCAATCGTTATGGGATTGGTATGGTGCACCAACACTTTAAATTGGTTCATAATTTCACTGTATTAGAGAATGTTATTTTAGGGGTAGAAACGGTTAAGAATGGGACACTTGTTATGGCAGAAGCCAGAAAAAGAGTCCTTGAATTATCCAAGCGCTACAATCTATTTATCGAACCGGATCATTTGATTTCAGATATATCTGTTGGTATGCAACAACGTGTTGAAATATTGAAGATGTTGTATAAAAACAATGATATTTTGATTTTTGATGAACCTACAGCTGTTTTGACACCTCAAGAAATCGATGAGTTAATGAAGATCATGAAGGAACTTATCTCTGAAGGTAAGACCATTCTTTTCATTACACATAAACTCAATGAGATCAAAGCAGTAGCTGATCGTGTTTCGATTTTGCGTAAGGGTAAACTCATCGATACGGTCGATGTATCAAGCAGCACAAAAGAAAGTTTATCCGAAATGATGGTTGGGCGTAAGGTTTTATTGGAAGTCAATAAAACACCTGCTGAACCTAAAGAAGTAATCATGGAAGTAAGTCATTTATCGATGAAATCAAAACATCATGGGAAAGATAGCGTCAACGATGTCAGTTTTAAAGTGAGAAGAGGAGAAATCCTTTGTATCGCTGGTATCGAAGGCAATGGCCAAACTGACCTGGTTTATGGAATAACAGGACTACAGAAATTAAGTGGAGGCAAGATCTTATATAAAGGCGTCGATTTGGCTACTAAATCAATTCGTTACCGTTCTTTAAGCAAGATCTCGCATATTCCGGAAGATCGTCATAAACATGGCTTGGTACTAGATTATAATCTCGCCGAGAATTTGATTCTACAAACTTACTTTACCGACAAATTTCAGAAACATGGTTTCTTGAAATTCAAAGAGATCTATGATCACGCTGATAAAATGATTCAACGCTTCGATATTAGATCAGGAAGTGGTTCTCGTTCAGTGACCAGAAGTATGTCAGGCGGAAATCAACAAAAAGCGATCTTAGCACGTGAATTGGATATTAATCCTGATCTTTTGATTGCGGTTCAACCAACGCGTGGTTTGGATGTTGGGGCAATCGAATACATCCATAAGACCTTGATTGAACAACGCGATGCAGGCAAAGCTGTGCTTCTGGTATCTTTGGAACTCAGTGAAGTCATGAGCGTCAGTGATCGTATCTTAGTTATTTATGAAGGTGAATTGGTTGGAGAAGTTGATCCATCCAAGATAACACAACAAGAACTCGGTTTATATATGTCTGGTTCTAAGAGGGAGAAAGTCGAATGAAAAAATTCTTAATGAATGCTGGCGTTCAAAAAATATTCGCCGCATTACTTGCGATCCTCTTTGGTTTGGTGTTTGGAATCGTTATCCTGTTTATTGCGAGCTTCTTTATAAGCAAAGCATCTTATCCTATGGATGCTCTATATACGATCGTTACTGGAGGATTAAGATTCTCTGGTTTAAAAGGCTTAGGCATCATCATGCGTTTTATGTCTCCGATCCTACTTACTGGTCTATCAGTAGGCTTTGCGTTTAAAACTGGTCTATTCAATATTGGTGCTTCAGGACAGTTCGTCATTGGAGGATTCGTCGCGGCTTATATTTGTATCAAATGGACCTTTATCCCACTTGAATATTTATGGATCGTTGGGATACTTGGAGCGATCATTGCTGGTGGACTCGTAGGCCTTATCAGTGGTTTATTAAAAGCATATCGTAATGTCAATGAAGTCATCAGTGCCATCATGCTTAACTATATTGCGATGATCACTGTCAGTAATCTAGTTTCTGTCATCGCTGATAAGAATAATCCTTCTAGAACGATGCCTCCTTTAAGTCGTATTCCTACTTTAGGTCTTGATAAGATCTTTGGAAACAATACCACAGACATTAGTATATTTATTGCGATACTCGTTGCGATCTTAATCTACATCATTTTAGAAAGAACAACTTTCGGTTATGAATTAAAAGCATGTGGTTACAACCGCAATGCAGCCCGTTACGCAGGGATTAATGATAGATTGGGTATTACCTTGTCTATGACCATTGCTGGTGCTCTAGCGGGTCTAGGTGGTGCTATGGTGTATATCTCTAGCATTACCAAAGTCTTTGATTCATTGCTTACTTTAGCGCCTGAAGGATTCGATGGAATCTCTGTTGCTTTGTTGGGAATGAGTAATCCTTTAGGGATCATCTTCTCTGCTGCTTTCATCGCTGCACTTAAGAATGCTGGTCCTGCCTTATCTAGATCTGGGTTTAATGAAGAGGTCGTTAAGATCATGACAGCGGTCATCATCTATGCGAGTGCTTTCTCGTTGATCTTTAGAGAAAAACTGGTTCAATTCTTTACGAAGAAAGGGGCTAAAAAATGAATACAGATACAATGGTATTCTTGATTAGAAATATGGTTCCGTTTATGATTCCTTTGACCATCGTCGCTTTAGGAGGCATGTTCTCTGAACGAAGCGGTGTAGTAAATATTGCTTTAGAAGGCATCATGGTTTTCGGAGCTACATTTGGGATCTTCTTCATCTATTTCGTTCCTGATTTAATGTCACCTCAGCTTATGATCTTAGCTGCGATGGTAATCGCCATTATAAGTGGCGTTCTATTCTCATGGTTACATGCCTACGCTTCAATCAATCTCAAAGCCAATCAAACCATCTCAGGGACAGCTTTAAATTTATTCGCATTCGCTTTCCATGATTTCTTGGCTCGTTTGATTACGAAGACAGGCACAGAAGGGGTATCGTTTAAAAATGTGTTTAGAATTGAAAAGATCCCATTCTTTGGAGATATTCCTGTTTTGGGTGATTTATTCTTCAAAAACGTCTATTTATCAACCTTTATAGGTTTAGCTATCTTAGCTATTGCCTCATTTGTCTTATATAAGACACGTTTTGGATTAAGACTAAGAGCTTGTGGTGAACATCCTCATGCGGCTGATTCAGTTGGCATCAACGTCAATCGTATGCGCTACTGGGGTGTCTTGATTTCTGGAGCTTTGGCTGGTTTAGGTGGATTGGTTCTTATTATTCCTACCACCGTTGAATATACAGGAACTGTCTCAGGCTATGGATTCTTAGCATTAGCGGTCTTGATCTTTGGTCAATGGAAACCTTCTAAGATCTTCTTAGCTGCTGCTTTCTTTGGATTAATGCAAGTTATTTCAAATTCAAGCGGACTTGCTTTCTTTACTTCATTAGGTATAAACAAATACTTCTATCAGATCGTACCTTATCTAACCACTTTAATCGTATTGACTTTTACATCTTCAAAATCAGCCTCTCCAAGAGCTGCTGGTGAACCTTACGATCAAGGTAAACGTTAAATAAAAGAAGGTCTAGGAAATTACCTAGACCTTTTTATTTTTATCGATAAGCTCTCTTTTTAGATTCCATAGTTTATCAGACAAATCGACATAGTAATTGTGAGGGTTTCTAAGACGCTTAACTTCTTCCCATAAGGTCTCCATTTGAGCTGAACAATAAGCTTTGGTTTCTAAGGTTGTTTTACGATTATACACCAATTGACCATTGACGAAGACAGGTACTTGAAGATGTTTGAAAGTATAATTGGTGATCGTTTTCTTTTTCCATGGATAATCAGGATCAAAGAGGGTATAGGTATCTAATGGGATAACTTCGTCGGCCAAACAAATAAGATCCGCTATGGCTTTGTTGCTTTCATTGTCATAGAATCGAATGAGGTTTTTTAATCCAGGATTTGTAATTTTAGTGATATTATCACTTATCTTTATAACAGGTATGATTTCTTCGTTCTTTTCATAAGCTACTACTTTATAGACGCCACCTAAGACAGGATTCGATTTTGAAGTAACTAGGTTTTCTCCTACACCAAAGATATCGATTTTAGCATCTTGTAGGATCAAGTCATCGATGATGTATTCATCTAAGGAGTTAGAAGCAATAATTTTAGTGGATTGTAAACCAGCTTCATCTAACATGATTCTTGCTTTTTTAGAGAGATAAGCCAAATCTCCACTGTCTAAACGTATAGCATTTAGTTTATAGCCGTTTGGGATAAGCCAATCATGAGCAACTTTGATTGCATTGACGACACCACTTTTTAAAGTGTCATAAGTATCAACCAATAGAACACTATTGGTAGGATTAACTTTACAATAATTCAAGAAAGCATCATATTCTGTATCATGAAGTTGAATATAACTATGCGCAATCGTACCAGAAACAGGGATAGAGTAATTTAAACCAGCCAATGAATTGGATGTACCTACACAACCTGCAATAACCGCATTTCGAGCGCCTTCTAATGAAGCATCAATTCCTTGAGCTCTTCTTGCCCCAAACTCCATGACTGCTCTTCCTTTGGCTGCATAGACAATACGTGCAGCTTTGGTGGTCACTAAAGTTGGATAATTGATACAAATCAATAATAAAGTTTCAATGATCTGAGCTTGTATGGCATTACCTCTTACGGTCACCAATGGTTCATTGGCGAAGACAGGGGTTCCTTCTTCTACAGACCATATATCGATACTTAAACGCATATTCAATAAATAATCTAAGAAATCTTCATCAAATTTATAAGAACTTCTTAAGAAATCGATGTCTTTCTTAGTGAATTTGAAATTCTCGATGACATCAACCAATCGATTGAGTCCATTAAAAATCAAAAACCCTCCATTATCAGGGATGTTTCTAACAAACATATCAAAGTAAGCAATATCCTCATGTTTCTTCTCTTTGAAGTAAGTATAGGCCATTGTAAACTCATAGAAATCAGTAAGTAAGGATAATTGATCGAAATTAATTGCCATATGGTTGTCTTCCTTTGTGTTAGAGTAATTATATTATATACTATCTAAGATAACTTTTTAGGAGAACCCATGACCAAGACTATAAATTCAAACAACGTCGAGTTACTGATTAACGATAAATTCAAAGATGTTCACTTCTCTATAAGATTCATGTGTGAGAATAAAGAACCAGATATAAGCATAAGAAACTTATTGGCGTATTTGATGATCGATCGTAATGAGAAGTACCTAACTAAACAAAGTATAAATCTAAAAACAGATGATCTTTTTGCCTTGAGTTTCGATGTCAAGACCTCTTCTTATGGAAAAATCCACGTGTTGGAGATGAAATTCACAACTCTAAGTGAAAGATATTCAAAAGAAGCCCATTTAGAAGAAGCTTTAAGTTTTATAGAGTCTTGTATAAGAACTCCGTTGATCAATGAAGAAACTGTTTTAGAAGCCAAACAAAACATGAGATCGAATCTATTACGTATTTATGATAAACCAAGTACTTTGGCTGCTTTAAGTGCTTTAGCTTTAGGTGGTAAAGATGAACCCATCTCATTGTTTAGTCTGGGTAGAATCGACATCATGGATAAGATAACAGTAGAAGATCTTAAAGACTATCATAAGAAAATGCTAAAAGAAGATGATGTTTATGTTATTGGAATAGGACAAATCGATTTAAGATATCATGAGATTCTTAAGTCCATCTATTCAAAGGTTAAAACCTTACCGAGCGCTTCATACTGTGTTTTAGATAAAGATTTTCAAGAGAAGAAGATTTCTAGAAAAGTTAAACAAACATCCTTGGTGTCTTTATACACTCTAGGAAAAAACAATACT
>Ga0247840_10008858_pt1 | contig 13274 bp, 14 predicted proteins | sample LaCruzMarch2015__FD_192404 | JGI IMG/M metagenome (GOLD analysis project Ga0247840, IMG submission 192404) | Freshwater microbial communities from meromictic Lake La Cruz, Castile-La Mancha, Spain - LaCruzMarch2015_17m | ecosystem: Environmental > Aquatic > Freshwater > Lake | place: Spain...
GAAGCGGGCCTCGGCCTTGAATGACTGACCAAGGGCCAGTGCATCGACGAACCAGAAGCCGACATTGTGGCGGGTGGGGGCATAGTCCGGGCCCGGGTTGCCCAGACCGACGATGAGACGGATGCCGCCGGAGTCCATAGTCCCGCGAAGCGGAATTTCCGATACCAAACTGGCCATTGAGCAACAACCAAGAAATTAGACAGGATTAACAGGATTTCGCAGGATCAACAGGAAAAATGGTGTGCGATACTCATCAACAGATCCTGTAAATCCTGAGAAATCCTGTTAATCCTGTCCATTTCTCAATCTCAAGCCGAATCTCGAATGGTGTCGGGATCGCCTCGTGGTAACCGTCATAGTGGCGGCTGGGGGATCACTGGCCCGACGGATGCTCCGCCGGGCCAGCGTCCGCAAGAGCCCGCTCAGGCGGCGCCGCCCTCGGTCTCTTCGCCGTCCGTTTCCGCCCCGGCATGGGCGGCGTGCATCACGACCACCGGTTCATCGGGGTCGGGGGCATGGGCGAGCGTTACCCCCTCGGGGAGCGGGATCTCGGACAGGTGGATGATGTCGCCCACTTCCATGGCCGCGATATCGAGCCCGATATACTCCGGCAGGTCCTTGGGCAGGCAACTGATCTCGATCTCGGTCATGGTGTGGGAGGCATTGCCGCCGGCCTTGACGCCGGGGGATTTCTCCACGTTCAGGAAGTGCAGCGGCACCACCATGCGCAGTTTCTCGTCCTGGCTCACGCGCATGAAGTCGGCGTGCAGGATGAAGGGCTTGGCCGGGTGGCGCTGCAGGTCCTTGAGCACCACCGGGGCCTCGAGGTCGCCGATCTTAAGGTTCAGCACATGGGAGTAGAAGGACTCGTGCTCCAGGTGACGCAGGATCATGTTGTGCCGCAGGGCGATCATCTGCGGTTCCTGATGACCGCCATAGACAATGGCCGGGATCAGTCCCTGGCGACGCAGGCGGCGGCTCGCACCCTTACCTGTATCGCTGCGGGGCTCGGCCAGGACGTCGAAATTTACGCTCATGGGCGTTCTCCAGTTGAATCACAAACAAAGCGCCGGGACCCGCGACCAGGTTCCCGGCGCACAAGAAGCGGAACGCATCTACGCCCCGCGGAATTTCACCGACAACGACCAGCCGTCGGCCGCTCAGGAATGCTTGTCCCGTCGTTGTCGTTGTCGTTGTCGTTGTCGTAATCGAGGTTATCGTAGCGCCCCGGATTCGCTCGTAGGCCGGATTGCATCGCTTCTCCGAATTACGACAACGACAACGACAACGACAACGACAACGACAACGGGCGTTCAGTCCATGAAGAGCGAGCTGACCGACTCCTCGTTGGAGACCCGCCGCATAGTCTCCGCCAGCAACTCGCCGATGCTCAGTTGGCGGATGCGCGGGCAATTGCGGGCCTCGGGGCGCAGCGGGATGGTGTTGGTGACCACCAGTTCATCCAGCACCGAGTCGGTGATGGTGTCCACGGCCGGTCCGGACAGGACCGCGTGGGTACAGTAGGCCACGACCCGCTGGGCGCCGTGCTCCTTGAGCGCGGCGGCGGCGCGGCACAGGGTCCCGGCGGTGTCCACCAGGTCGTCGATCAGGACACAGGAGCGGCCGTCCACGTCGCCGATGATGTTCATGACCTGCGCCTCGTTGGCCTTGGGCCGGCGCTTGTCGATGATGGCGAGATCCGCGTCGTCCAGGCGCTTGGCGAGCGCCCGTGCCCGCACCACACCGCCCACGTCCGGGGAGACCACGATCAGGTTCGGGTGCTTCTGACGCCAGACATCCCCCAGGAGGATCGGCGAGGAGTAGACATTGTCGACCGGGATGTCGAAGAACCCCTGGATCTGGTCCGCATGCAGGTCCATGGTGAGGACCCGGTCCGCCCCGGCCTGGCCGATCATCTTGGCGACCAGCCGGGCGGTGATTGGCACCCGCGCCGAGCGGGGTCGCCGGTCCTGGCGGGCGTACCCGAAATAGGGGATGACGGCGGTGATGCGTTTGGCCGAGGCCCAGCGCAGGGCGTCCATCAGCACCAAGAGTTCCATCAGGTTGTCGTTGGTGGGGGCGCCGGTGGGCTGGACCACGAAGACGTCGCGCCCGCGGACGTTTTCCTGGATCTCGGCCATCACCTCGCCGTCGCTGAACTGACCGACCACGGCCTTGCCCAGGGACAACCCCAGGTGTTGGGCGATATCGGCTGAGAGCTCCGGGTTCGCGTTCCCGGAAAAGACCATCATATGACTGGCTGGCAAGGCGAAGTTCCGGTCTGATAGGGGCGGGTGTCAGGCGGCGCCGACAGTGAATTGGCTGGGGCGCCAGGATTCGAACCTGGGGATGCCGGGATCAAAACCCGGTGCCTTACCGCTTGGCGACGCCCCAATAAAAGCGTGGTCAGTGATCAGTGGTCAGTGGCCGGCGTGATGCTGCCCGGGCTCGGACGCCAGCCGGTCCAGGAGCGGGGAGCGGTTGAGGCCCCGCGCCACGAAGGCCCGGAACCGGGGCGGCGCCAGGTCGCGGGCGGCGAGCGCGCGGTGCTGGTCGGCAAAGACCGCAAAGACGCATCCGCCGGTACCCGTGAGTTGACCGCCCCCGACGCCCTGCAGCCAGTCCAGCGCGGCGGCCACCTCGGGGTAACCGCGCCGCACGACCCCGAGACAATCGTTTCGCCGGTCGCCCGCAACGAAGTCCGCAAGTGTGACGGGAAGCGAGTCGCGCGTCAATTGCGGGTCCCCAAAGACCGCCGCGGTGGCGACCTGGCCGGGGGGGGTCAGGACCAGATACCAGGGCTCGGGCAGCTCGACCGCGGTGAGTTGCTCGCCGACCCCCTCGGCCCAGGCCGCCCGGCCGCGCACGAAGACCGGTACGTCGGCCCCCAGCGGCAGGGCGATGGCGGCCAGTTCGTCCTCGGGCAGGTCGAGGCCCCAGAGCCGGTTCAGGGCGACCAGGGTGGTGGCGGCGTCCGAACTGCCGCCGCCGAGCCCCCCGCCCATCGGCAGGGTCTTGTCCAGACGGATCTCTGCCCCTTGCGGACAACCACAGTGGGCCTGCAGGGCGCGGGCGGCCCGCACTGTCAGGTCCGCGGACTCGGGGACCCCGGGCAAGGCGTCGGCGCGCTGGATCAGGCCGTCATCGCGCGTTGTGAACCACAGTCGATCGCAGCGATCGATGAACTGGAAGACAGTCTGCAGGCGGTGGTAGCCGTCCGGGCGCCGGCCCAGCACGCGCAGCATCAGATTCAACTTGGCCGGTGCCGGCCAGGCCTGGGCCATCGCTTCGGGGTTCACCGCGGCGCCTCGCCGGCGGGCTGATGCGGGGGCTGGGGCGCGGCTGCCTGGGGGGGCTCGGTCCCGGCTGCGGCGGCGTCCGGCGCCGGGTGGCGCGCCATCATCTCGAGCAGATAGGGGTGGTCCGGGTGGTCCTTCAGGGCCGCATCCCAGACCGCCCGGGCCTCCGCCTGGCGGTCCAGTGCCCATAGCACCGCGCCCAGATGGGCGGCGATCTCCCCGTCCTTCATGGCGTCGTTGGCCTTGCGCAGGTACTCCAGGGCCGCCTCGTAGCGGCCGAGCCGGTAGTTCACCCACCCGGCGCTGTCCAAGATCGCCGGCTCCGTGGGCTTGAGCTGGTAGGCGCGCTCGATATACCCCAGGGCCTCCTGATACCGGTCGGTGCGATCCGCCAGGGTATAACCCAGGGCGTTGAGCGCGTCGGCGTGGTCCGGGTGCTGCTCGATGATGCGCCGCAAATCCTGCTCGGCCGGCCCGATGCGCTCGAGCTTCACCGCGTACATGGCCCGCCCGTAGAGCAGGTCCGGGTTGTCCGGAAAGGCCGCGAGCGCGTCGCCATAGACCTGCATGGCCGCGTCCGGGCGCCCCGCCTGGTCCAGGATCTCGGCCTCGGCGAGGAACAGCGCGGGCGCCTCATCCGGTGCCAGGTCGCGCAATTGCTGGATGATCTCGCGGGCGCGCTCGACCTCGCCGGCCTTGGCCCGCAGGACGGCGGTGCGGACCCGCGCCTCCATCAGGTTGGCGCCCTGGCTCTTGGCGTACCAGTCGAGTGCCGCGCCCGGCTGCTCGGCCCGCTCCTCGAGCTGGCCTAAGTAGAAACTCGTCTCGTCGCGCCGCTCGCCGGTCTCGTAGAGACGGGTGAGATAATCGCGCGCGGCCGCCAGGTCCTCCAACTCCAGGGACAGGATGCCGGCGGCGAACAGAACCTCCGGCGCCCGCGGCTGGTCGGCAAGCAACTGCGTGAAGAGTGCCCGGGCGCCGGGATAGTCCTTCTCATCGACCAGGAACTGGGCGTAGAGCAGGCGCAGGGCGCGATCATCCGGCCGCGCGGCGATGAACTGCTCAAGCTGTGCCCGCGCCGCATCGCGTTTACCCTCGGCGAGCAGGAGCCTGACCAGGAACAGGCGCGGCTTGTCCCAGTCCGGGCGCAGCGCCTGGGCGCGCGCGGCGGCGGCGGCGGCGGCCTCGAACTGTTCGACGCTCGCGGCCACCAGCGCCAGGGCCTGCTGGGCGTCGGCATTGGTCTCGTCGCGCGCGACCAGGTCGCTCATCAACGCGACCCGCTCCGGCATACTGGCCGCCCGGCCGATGATGGCGGCCGCCTGCTGGTAGCCGTACTCGGGGTCCGCGGCCAGTTGGACCACCCGCCCCAGGTGCGTCAGCGCCTCCTCGCGCTCGCCCGCCTTCAGGCGCAGGATGGCGGCGACCTGGTGCGCCCCCGGGGAGTCCGGCGTGATCGTCAGCCACAGGGCCGCCGCGCGCGCGGCCCCCGCGTCGTCCCCGCCGCTGATCGCGGCCCGCACCGCCAACTCGGCCATCTTGGGGTCGCGGGCCAGTTGCGCGGCGTGCAGATAGTGGGTGAAGGCCATCGCCAGGTCACCGCGGCGCGCCGCCACCTCGGCGACCAGGACGGCGTAGACCAGGTCGGCGTCCAGACTGTCGCGCGTGCGCGGGCCGTCCGGGGGCGGTGCGCCCGCCGTCGGCAGGTCCGGGGGCGTGGGCTGGGACAGGGCCTGGCGGCGCTCCCCCGGGGGAGCCTCCGCGGCCGGTTGCGCCCCGGTCGCGGACGACGGCATGGGGGCCGTTCCGGGCGTGCCCGCTGGACTCGGCAGCGCCGGTGAAGGGGCCGCCGGGGTCGGCTCCGCCCAAGGCGCGCTCAGGGCGCCGAGGCACAGGACGCAAAAGAGTCCGGCGGCGGGACCGATCCCGCGGGACTTCTGGGACGGCGTGTCGGGCATCGAAGAGGCGCTCATGAGGGTTTTTGGTGTCCAGGGGGGGTGAGTATACCGGGGCCGCGGGTGCGATCAGAACTGATGTGGTGACCGACGAGATCCCGGGTACGCTGTCGTTGTCGTTGTCGTTGTCGTAATCGTGGTCGGATTATTCGACAACGACAACGACAACGACAACGAGGCCCGGTCCGTGAGGGCGTCCGGTAGCCGTGGGGTACGCATCGCGTACCCGGCTCGGGGCCGCTGCGCACTGGCGGCGGCGAGCGACTTACGGCAGCATACGCGCTCGCCGCGGGCCCTGGGGTAGCACGGTGTCCGACCGGGCCGGGCGGTTGTCGACAACCATGACTTGCATCTGGCGCCATAAGCCGGACAATCGCGGGGTCCAAATTTGACGGTCTCAACATGAAACTGCTGGTCATCGGGCTCAATCACAAGACGGCCCCGATCGAGGTGCGCGAGCGCATCACCTTCGGACCCGACATTATCGCCGGGGCACTGCGCGACCTGCGGGGGCACGAGGGTGTCCACGAGGCGGTGGTGCTCTCCACCTGCAACCGCACCGAGGTCTACTGTGCCACCGACGATGGGGGCGAGGAGACGGTGCGTCACTGGCTGGGCGGCTTCCACGGGGTCGAGCACGAGCGGGTCAACCCCTTCCTCTACGCCCACGCGGGCCGGGACGCGGTGACCCACCTGTTGCGCGTGGGCTGCGGCCTGGACTCTATGGTGCTGGGTGAGCCCCAGATCCTGGGCCAGGTCAAGAGCGCCTTCGCCACCGCCACCAGTTGCACCGCCACCGGCAAGCTCGTCTCGCGGCTGTTTCAGCACGCCTTCTCGGTCGCCAAGACGGTCCGCACCGACACCGCCATCGGCAGCAGCCCGGTTTCGGTGGCCTTCGCCGCCGTCAGCCTGGCGCGCCAGATCTTCAGCGACCTGTCGCAACAGACGGCGATGCTGATCGGCGCCGGGGAGACCATCGAACTGGTCGCCCGGCACCTGCACCAGAACGGCATCGGGCGCATCATCGTCGCCAACCGCACCGTGGAGCGCGCCCACGAGGTCGCCGCCCAGTTCGACGGCTTCGCCATCGCCCTGACCGAGATCGCCAACCACCTGGCGGACGCGGACATCGTGATCTCATCGACCGCCAGCCCCTTGCCGGTCCTGGGCAAGGGCACGGTGGAGCGGGCGCTCAAGAAGCGCCGACATCGGCCGATGTTCATGGTCGACATCGCCGTCCCGCGCGACATCGAGCCCGAGGTGGCCTCCCTGACCGATGTCTATCTCTACACCGTCGACGACCTCCAGGGGGTCATCGACGAGGGGCTGCGCTCGCGCCAGGCGGCGGCCCTGGAGGCCGAGGAGATCGTCGCTTTCCACGCCGAGGAGTTCATGGGCTGGCTGCGCTCGCTCGATGCCGCGAGCGTCATCGCCGACTACCGCAGTCGCGCCGAACACCTGCGCGATGAGGTCCTGGAGCGGGCCAAGCGCCAGCTCGAGGCCGGCAAGTCCGCCCCCGATGTGCTGACCTTCCTCGCCCACACCCTCACCAACAAGCTGCTGCACGCCCCCAGCACCCGACTGCGCCAGGCCGCCCGGGAGGGCGAGGCCGACATCCTGGAGGCCGCCAACGAGCTGTTCCAGCTCGGTCCCGCGGCGCCCGCCGCCGCTCCGCCCCAATGAACCGCTCGATCCGCGACCGGCTGGAGCGCATGGACGAGCGCTTCAGCGAGATTACGCTCTTGCTGTCCGACCCCGTGATCCAGTCCGACAACAACCGGTTCCGGGATTTGAGCCGCGAATACGCCCAACTGGAACCCCTGGTGGAGTGCTTCGGGCGCTATCGGCAGACCGAGGCGGAACTGGCGGCGGTGCAGGAACTGCTGGCCGATCCCGAGATGGCCGCCCTGGCCCGGGACGAAGTGGTCGCCGCCGCCGCCCGCCGGGACGCCCTGGAACCCGAACTGCACCGGCTCCTGGTCCCGCCGGACCCCAAGGACCAGTGCAACTGCTTTCTGGAGGTGCGCGCCGGTACCGGCGGGGCCGAGGCGGGGCTCTTCGCCGGCAGCCTGCTGCGCATGTACCTGCGCTATGCCGAGACCCGCGGCTGGCGCACCGAGGTCTACAGCGAGAGCCAGGGCGAACTGGGCGGCTACAAGGAGGTCGTGGTGCGCATCAGCGGCAGCGGCGTCTACTCCCGGCTCAAGTTCGAGCCCGGCGCCCACCGGGTGCAGCGCGTCCCCGAGACCGAGTCCCAGGGCCGGGTACACACCTCCGCCTGCACCGTCGCCGTGCTGCCCGAGGTCGAGTCGATCGACGCCATCGACATCAACGCCGGGGACCTGCGCATCGACACCTACCGCGCCTCCGGTGCCGGCGGCCAGCATATCAACAAGACCGATTCCGCCGTGCGCATCACCCACCTGCCCACGGGCCTGGTGGTGGAGTGCCAGGAGGAGCGCTCCCAGCATAAGAACAAGGCGCGCGCCCTGTCGCTCCTGCACGCGCGCCTGCTCGCGGCGGCCCAGGGCACCCAGGCCGCCGCCGAGTCCCAGTCGCGCAAGCTCCAGGTCGGCAGCGGCGACCGCTCCGAGCGCATCCGCACCTACAACTTCCCGCAGAACCGGCTCACCGACCACCGCATCAACCTCACCCTCTACAAGCTCGATGAGGTCATGGAGGGGGCGCTGGATCAGATCGTCGAGCCGTTGCTGGCGGAGTATCAGAGTGAACAGCTCACGCTGATGATGGGTGATTGAATACTGATTTTCAGTAGAAAATCAGTATGTGGAAAACACGAATTGATGATGGGCTGACTGGAGGCGGGGCGTCCCGCCCCGTTTCTTGATACTCGGGGCACCGGGCCGGAGACCGGGTATGAAAGCCATCAAACTCTTGCTCACCTTGTCCGGCCGCTTTCGCGGGGCTAAGATCGTAACCATAGCCGATCTCGGGTGGTGGAATTCCCTATCCATATCCGCACTTCTGCCGAATATCAAGCCATGAAAACCACCGTCGATCTGCCTGACGAACTGCTGCGTCAGGCCAATACTGAAGCAGCCCGGCGTGGCCTGGGTCTCGCTGACCTGCTGATAGAGGCGTTGCGCCGGGTACTGCCCCCGGCGCAGCGGCTGGATTCCAAGCAAGCGGGGCAGCGGCCGGCGGCTGTTGCGGCAGACCTGTCCGCGTTGATGGCAGATGGTATGGGCATCATCGATTCGGGCGTCGATGACTTGGCCAGTCATCCGCGTCACATGGAAGGGTTCGGTCGTGACGCGCTGGGCCATCGCTGATACCGGACCCTTGGTCGCCTTTCTTGATCGCCGCGAGCGGCACCACGCCTGGGCAGTCGAACAGATGCCCAAGCTAAAGGCGCCGCTCCTGGTCTGCGAGCCGGTCCTGACCGAGGCCATGTTCCTGCTTTCCGGATTCCCTTCGGCGCGCGAGAAACTGATGCACTGGCTGGAGCAGGGCGCCCTGGAGATTGGTTTTCACCTTGCCGATCACCGCCAGGCCGTCGCCGCGTTGCTTGCCAAGTATCAAGACGTTCCGATGTCGCTGGCGGATGCCTGCCTGGTGCGGATGGCGGAGATCCACGACCGGCATCTCGTCTTCACGGTGGACTCGGACTTCCGCATCTACCGCAAGCACGGGCGCTCGCCGATTGCCACGCTCACGCCTGACCGACCTTGATCCGTCGCCATGGGAGGACCCAATGAGCACGACTGACCAACTGACCGCATCATGGGGCTCCAAAGACCTGCCCGTGCCAAGCGCCCCGACCACCCCCTCTCAGGGCTCGACCCCCAGTTCGCGCAACCGCTCGGCTAGTCGCTCCGCGCGCGCCCGCTCCTGTTCCGCACGCGCGCTTGCCGCGGCCGCCTGAGTCGCCTCATGCTCGGCACGGGTGATCGCCGCGGCCGCCAGGGCTTCCACGCGGTCGGCGCGGGTGCGTTCCTCGTGGGCACGCGCGGCCTCAAGCTCTGCCCGCCGGTGCGCCTCCTCGGCACGCGCCTGCTCGCGCCTCATCCACTCGGCGCGCTCCACTGAGGTCAGGAATGGCTGGCCCTGGGGGTCGAAGATCGCGAGCGTCTTGCCGCCCAGATCAAAGCGGATACCGAGCCGCGGGCTGGTCCAGCCCTTCAGGTGCGACATCCGCTGGAGCCGCCCGTCCTGCCGCAGCCACACCTCCAGGGTGTTGCGCGGCGGGTCGTAGACGTAATATTCCTCGACCCCGAAGCGGTCATAGTAGGCGAGCTTCTCGGCCATGTCCTTGGAACCGTTCGACGGCGAGCGGATCTCGAACACCACCTGGGGGGCGATGTCGGCCTCCTCCCATTGTTTGTAGCAACGGCGCAAACCCTTGGGCCGGCCGAAGGCGACCATCACGTCCGGGGCCATGGCGTCGGCGACGCTGCGGTCGCGCACCGGATACCAGAACAGGTCGCCGGCGACGAAGACCGCGGGGTCCCCGGCGAAGAGACACTCCAGGTTCTCCTTGATCTTCACCAGCCACTCGTATTGCTCCGTGCTTTCCGCCATGGGTTTGCCGTCGCTCTCCGGATAGGGGTCGTCGGGGTCGTAGAGGGAGAGGGGGTTCATCGCGCGGGGCCTCCGCCAGTCGGAACGTCGGGGGTACGGTTGCACGATAGCTCAGGGACGCGGCGCGGGACAAGGGCCTCACGCCGGACTTGGCCGCGCGTGTTCCGCCTTGTTGGGGGCGGGAATCGGGGAAGGGGGTTCGCGTCGAAACTCCGCGTTGTAGAATCCTGTTTTTCGCCGTCGGTGCGTCCGCCCACCGCGCCCGCAAGCGGGCGCGGGACCGGCTAAAGCCTCGACCTCCGGGCGCTGCCGCGCCCGAACCGGAGGTCGAGGCTTTAGCCGGACGGGGCCGGGCGACTGCCGACGCGCCCTTATCGCTGCATCTTTATGAACAAGGATACCCCCGTGGACACACAGGGCCGGCGCATCGACCAAACCCTGCGCGATGCCGCCGCCGCCCTCGCCAGTCTCTCGCAGGCCGCTCCGCGGTTGGAGGCCGAGCTGCTGCTCATGGAGGCGACCGGGTGGACGCGCACCCGCCTTGTCGCCTGGCCCGAGGCGTACCTCGAGCCCGTGGCCGCCGCGCGTTTCGACGCTCTGCTCGCGCGCCGCCTGGCCGGGGAGCCCATCGCCTATATCCGCGGCCGGCAGGCCTTCTGGACCCTGGATCTGAAGGTTACCCCCGACACCCTGATCCCGCGCCCCGAGACCGAACTGCTGGTCGAGATCGCCCTGGAACTGCCGGACCCGGAACGCCCGCGCCGGGTCGCGGATCTGGGCACCGGCAGCGGCGCCATCGCCGCCGCCGTCGCGAGCGAGCGCCCCGCCTGGCAGGTCATCGCCACCGACCGCTCGGCCGGCGCGCTCATGGTCGCCCGCGCCAACTTCCTGAGCTTAGGTCTTGCCAACTCCCGGCCGCTACGCGCGGACTGGCTCAGCCCGATCGCCTCATGCTCCCTGGACTTGATCCTCGCCAATCCACCCTATGTCGCCGCGGCAGACCCCCACCTCGACCAAGGCGATCTGCCCCACGAACCGCGCGCCGCACTCACCCCTGGCCCCGACGGACTCGCGGCCATCCGCCGGATCGCGGCCGAGGCCGTGCGCTGCCTTCGCCCCGGAGGGTTGCTGGCGGTCGAGCATGGGTTTGACCAGGGGGCGGCGGTGCGTGGATTATTCAGGGATCATGGCCTGCGCGATCCGCACACCCGGCGCGACTTGGCGGGTCTGGACCGGGTTACCCTCGGGCAGTTGTAACCGTTCAGACCCCTCCATTCCAACCTGAGGATCGGCGGCCTTTAGGAACGGTTCACTAATCAGTTAAACAAGTCCATTAGGGAGCGCCTGTCCCGTCGTTGTCGTTGTCGTTGTCGTAATCGAGGTTATCGTAGCGCCCCGGATTCTCTCGCACGCCAAATTGCATCGCTTCTCCGATTACGACAACGACAACGACAACGACAACGACAACGTTTCTTGAGCGGTGTCACGCCGGCGTCATCCGAGTCTGAGGAACCCATGTCCATCATCGACAACCTCCAATCCATGCTCGCCCGCGGCCAGGACTCGGTCCTGCTGCGCTATGGTCTGGGCAACGAGTACCTGAAGGCCGGGGAGCCCGCCCCGGCCGCGGAACACCTGGCCGCGGCGCTCCGGCAGGACCCGGACTATTCCGCCGCCTGGAAACTGTACGGCAAGGCGCTCACGGCGCTCGGGCGGGCCGCGGAGGCGATCACCGCCTTCGATCAGGGGATTGCCGCGGCCGAGCGAAAAGGCGATATTCAGGCGGCGAAAGAGATGCGGGTCTTTCGCAAGCGCGTTTTGACCTCGGATCGCCCACCGGGGACTTGAGGACCTGCGCGGCGACGATCTACCCTGCCCTGACGCTATCCACAGGGGAAGGCCCATGGCCCTCAATATTCGCAATGCGCAGGCCGAACGCCTCGCCGCGCGGGTCGTCACCTTGACCGGCGAGACCAAGACCGCGGCCGTCACCCAGGCCCTGCGTGAGCGGCTGGAGCGATTGGAGCGCGCACCCGGCCGGCGCCGCCTGGCGGACGACCTCAATGAGTTGATCGAGGCCGTGCCCCGGCGGCGCCTGTCGGCCGCGAGCCTGGTCGAGCTTTCCATCGTCATCGAGGCCCGTCATGGTCTTGGCCGCCTCTTTGAGGCCCGCCGCGCTGATCTTGAGTCGGCCGGGGTTGGGCTTGTCGGCCTTGGCCTTCTTCACCAATGCCGCAGCGCGCGTTAATACGTGATTCGTGTAGTGTCATGGCGCGATACGCACACCTGCCGATAGTCCGAATGGCGGGCCCTGGCTGGATGCCGTAAAGCAGGCCGCGGCTTGATGCTCGACTGCTGAAATCGCCGGGATCGACCAGGGCGCGCATGGCCTCCCGGGCGGTCAATCGTCGCCCGCCCTGACCGAGCGCGCCGGCGCTGACGGATGCCATCTGGCGCCGACGCTCGGGCGAGGCTATGCGTCAGCGTGGATGATCCATTGTCTCGCCGATTCCAACTCACCGGCGGGGAAATGTTTGATTTCGGCCGCCACAAAGTGAGATGCCAGGTGCTCGGCAACATCACCCAGGGCGGAATCGGTCACGATCGCCAGTTTCTTGATGTGCTTGTGATGATCGCGGATGAAGCGAAAGTGCTTCACCATCGCCCCAAGGCTGTCCCACCCGGGGAACGCCGAGGCTTCGATGATGAGCCCTGCCAGATCTCCCGTGGCCTCAATGTAGGGATCGATCACCGTTGCCAACTGCTCGAAGTCCGCTTGCTGTAAAGCGGACTTGGGCCGTACCAGCAGAATCGAGTGTTCGGTGTCGAGGGTATGTTCGATCATGTCTTGCTCCGCGGCGTCTTCAACACATCGGCATGAACCAAGCCGGCGGGGGTGCATGGGCAAAGCCGTGCCCCCAGCCGACCTCGCACGGGTGTGGGTACCGGACCCACCTGTCAGATTAGCAGAGACTACCGACACTTGCTGCGCTCGTCATGGCCGCTGTCGGCCACGGGATGTGATGGGTCATACCCTGGCATCCTGTTCCACCTTGTCCTGCATGTTGACCCCAACGGGGTCGGACATACCAGCCCAGGGCAACGCCCTGGGTATGCTTCGGAAATCATGTTTCCGGGCGAGCGCATCCGCTGGCACCTGTACCCAAAGCGCCCGCATGATCTACACTCCGGCTAGACCAGCGCGCCCACACCGGTCCCCCGGCCCCAGGGCGGCAGACCCCAGAACCACCAAGACGAGGAACCGAAGAAGATGAAAGTCACACGTCGGACCTTCCTGAAGGTCTCCGCCGCGGGGGTGGGCAGTTCCAGCCTGACCCTGTTGGGCTTCGCGCCCGACACCGCGCTGGCGGAGATGCGCGCCTTCAAGCTGACGCGGGCCACCGAGACCCGCAACACCTGCCCCTACTGCTCGGTCGGCTGCGGCATCCTGATGTACGGCCTGGGGGCCGGGGCCAAG
>Ga0247840_10008860_pt1 | contig 13271 bp, 8 predicted proteins | sample LaCruzMarch2015__FD_192404 | JGI IMG/M metagenome (GOLD analysis project Ga0247840, IMG submission 192404) | Freshwater microbial communities from meromictic Lake La Cruz, Castile-La Mancha, Spain - LaCruzMarch2015_17m | ecosystem: Environmental > Aquatic > Freshwater > Lake | place: Spain...
TGAAACGTCGCGGCCAGTTTTGGTCTCCTCGCGGGCTGGCCGATATGCTCGCCATCGACGTCGCGGTCAAAAACGACACCCTTCAGTTCCTGTGGAACTGATTTTTGCACTTATCGGAGATGCGCCCCGGAGAATCGGAGAATCGTCAGGGCCCTGCCTCGGTTTCAGCCGGGCGAAAGGAGACGCCGATGCGGCGTTTGTTGAGGCGGCCGGTCTTGATGTGCTGCCCGTCGCCCTGCGAGCGGTTCCGGGCGAGGTGGTTTGCCAGGGTCGCCTCGGCGGCAAAGACGGCGAGCGCCAGCAGGAGGAGCGAGGGCCAGAGCGGAACAACGCCATGGCTTTTTGCCAGCCAGAGGTTGAGTTCGTCGAGGCCGGCAACGGTTTCGAGCGGGGCGAGTTTTTCCAAGGCCGCCGGTCTGATCGCTCGGAGGTCCGACTCGCGTCGGTCCGCATTGACAGCAAAGACCTGGAGGGCGGGCTCCTGCTGCGGGCCGGCCTCATAGAAGCCGGAGGTATCGGCATGGTCGGCGAGGGCAGATTTTTCGCCTGCGGGCAGGGTGGACTGCGTGCCGTCCGGAAGTTTGAGCGCGAGCGCCTGATCGGCGGGAAGGTTCGGGGTCACCGGCAACGCGGCCCCGACGGTGCGGGCGGATTCCCCGCCCGATTGCCCGGAGGAGAAGCGGGCGATTTGCTGGACCAGCGGCAGGAAGGCGGGGGACAACGGGAAATCCCCCCACGCGCGGTCGGCGGTGGCGTTGACGATGAAAACACTCCCGGGGCCGCGCGGCGCAAAAATCACGAACGGGATTCCGTTGGAAAATGTGAGGAGGGATTTGGCGTCGTCGGCGGGCTTCCACCGGATGAGTTTTTTTTGCGGTAGCGCCGGGAACGGCGTGTCCTTGTCCCAGGCGTTGGCGAGCAGCGGGTGCCCGGGTTCGGAGATCAGGGTGGCGAGACGGCCGGGAGGAAGATCGATGGCCTCGAGCATTTTTGCGGGCAGGAATTCCATGCGGGCCAGGCCAGCCGGGTCGGCCATGTCGCCGGGAAAAAACGCGACCGTTCCGCCGCCCTGCAAATACCGGTCGATGCGCACCAACGCCCGGTCCGAGAGGCTCCCGACATCCGCAAGGAACACGGCGGAACACCCCTCCAGATCTGTTTCGTCGAGCTCCGCCGCGGAGATCGCTTTCGGCGCGGAGCCGGTTCCTGCGGCGAGGGCGAGATAGTATCCGGAACGCAGCCGGGGGTCGCGCGCCTGCTGGCCCTCGACCACAAGCACCCGGGGCTGCTGAAAAACAGGCAGCGCAAAATAAAACCGGTCATCGGCGGGGAGGTTGTCCCCCTCGATGCTGCCGACGCCTTCGGCCCAATGGCCAGACAGCTCCGGCATCCGGGCTTCGAAGGCGACCTCCATCGAGGAGCCCGGCGCGATCTCGACCGGTTTCTGGGCGACCCGGTCCGCACCGATCCGGATTTCCAGAACATCCTGGAGCGGATGGGTGGAAAAGTTTTCCACGGTGGCGACGCCGGCGATCGTGGACCCGGCGGTCACGAACGGCGACGGGATCCTGACGTTCGTCACCGCCGCGTTCGGGGGATCGAGTTTGTCGGGCCGGACCACCACGGCGTGAAGGGCGGATTTTTTCCATGCCTCGTCGAATACCGGCTCAAACCGCCAGGCGGTTTCCTGGCTGTCGGTAAAAAAATACAGCTCGCGGAAGCCGCGGGTGCCGCGCGCGACAATTTTGCGGGCCTCGCGGAAGACCGCGGGAAAATCCGAGAGCGACTCGCTGGGCAGGATGCTCCCGACCATCCGCCGGGCGACATCGTGGTCAACCGTCGGCTCGGCAACCAGCAACTGCGGAGTGCCGCCGGCCGCGATCACCGCCACATCGTCGCCAGGCTTCAATTGGTCGAGCACCGTGAGCGCCTGCGCTTTTGCGGCCTCGAGCCGGGTGGTGCCGTTGACGCGGCAGGACATGCTCATCGAGTTGTCGATGGCGAGGACGACCGTGCGCGGGACATCCCCGCCAAGAAGGCGCGCGGCTCCCGAGGACAGAACCGGGCGGGCGGCCGCCAGCACGAGCAGGGCGAGAAGAAGGCAGCGCAGGAAGAGGAGGAGGATGTTTTCGATCCGGGAACTGCGGCTGGTCCTGGCGGCGGCCATCTTCAAAAAACGGAGCGTGCTGAACCGGACCTGGACCACCCGCCGCTGTCGCCACAGATGGATGATGACCGGGACCAGCAAGGCGCCCAACCCGTAAAGCATCGCTGTCGAGAGAAAGGCCATCAGGCGGACATCCTCCGGCGTTCGACCAGATACTGCGCGATGAAATCCTCAAAGCTCTCCGCCGTCGAAACCAGCCGGTAATCGACGTTCAGCACGGCGCATTTCTCCCGGCATTCATCGATGGCTTTCTGCAACTCCTGCCTGTAGGCCAGCCGCGCCAGCGCGGGGTCGAGCTCGAGCTTTTCGCCGGTCTCCATGTCGATGAACTCGGCGACGCGGCCGAGCGAGAGGTCGAGCTCGCACGGGTCGAGAACCTGCAGCAGGATGACGTCGTGCATCTTTTTCCGGAAATGCGCGACGGCCCGGAAGATCGCGTCGGAATTATCGAAAAGGTCGGAGATGAGGACGATCAGGCCCCGCCGCGAGACCATCTCCGCCAGCGCGTGGAGCGAGCGGCCCGTGTCGGTCGGCTTTTCCGGATGGTGCGAGGTGAGGAGTTCGATGAAATGTCGCAGGTGGCGCGACCCGCTCCGCGCCGGAACATGGGCGCGGATTTCCTCGTCGAAAATCGTGAGCCCGAGCGCGTCCTGCTGGCGGCTGACGATGTAGCCGAGCGCGGCCGCGATCCGGCAGGCGTAATCGTATTTTGTTTGGCGCCCCTCCGACCCGTAGGCCATCGAGCCCGACCCGTCGACGACGACATGCGTGCGGAGGCTCGTCTCCTCCTCGAAGCGCTTGACGTAGTAGCGTTCGGTGCGGCCGAAGACCTTCCAGTCGAGGTTGCGCAGGTTGTCGCCCTTCACGTATTGGCGGTGGTCGGCGAACTCGACGCTCGCGCCCTTGAGCGGGCTGGCGTGCATGCCCGCGCGAAACCCCTCGACCACGTAGCGCGAGCGCAGGACCAGCGTCTCGAGCTTGCGCATCGCTTCGGGGGTCAGGAAATCGGTGATGCCGGCCATGATGTCAAAAGCCGACGGCAAAGAGTTGGTCGGGACCGGCCATGAGAGCCCATCTGTCGCCGATGAAAAGCAGGACGCATCCCTCGATGCTGCCGCCGGGCTGGATGACAGCGGTGAGTTTTTCGGCGCGGAATTCGAGGGCGGGTTTGCCGTTCACTTCGCGAGGCGTGATGCTCCATCCGTGCGGCGGCGGGCGCGACCGGATCGCTTCGGAAAGCGGCGCCAGCCTGGGGAGGCACGCCGGACCGAGCTGATACCGCTGGCCCGCAAGTTTGGAGAATCCCTGCGGGGCGATCGCGGAGTAGCGCCATGTTCCGCCCCACGGATCCTTATGCAGAGATGGCGGGAGCGGCCCAAGGTCCGCGAGCTTTGCGGGGAAGCGCACGTTCCGGCGGTAGTAACCGCGGAGGAGCGCGTCGATCTCCTCCATTTGCGCCCGGGCGATCCAAGCGCGCGCAACTTCGCCGAGTGCGGCCGCGATCGGGGTATCCGCCGGCGGGTTGCAGAACGCTTCCATCTCCGTCCGCCAATCGGCGGGCTTCGCGCCCGCGAGGATTTTCAAAAACAATTTTTGGAAACTGACGGCCGGCAGGAGCTGCCGGGGGAGTCCGTTGGCCTCAATTCCCTCCCCGTGCGAGGCAGCGGGAACGGCTGGCCAAATTTCCAGCGGGTTCGCCGCCATCGCGGGAAACGACATCGCGAGCGCGCCGGTGCAAACCGCCATGCAGATTGCCGCTTTTGAGGCGGTTGTGTCAACCGCCTGAATGCTAGACCAGGCGATTGACACGGGCGTGATCGTAAGTGGGTGAACCAGGGAGAACAGGCGTCTCGCCTGTTTGGAGACTGAGCATCGCAGCGGAGCCAGAGCCCACACGGGCGGGACGCCCATGCCCCCTGACCAGCAATCCGCCGCGCGGACCGCGCTAGTGGGTGACCGCATAATACAGCACGTTTAGTCCGAGGGCGGTGGCGTCCGCCGCCTCGTAGCCCAGCGCGTAGGGGGCGATCGCGCGCTCCCATCCGGCGCTTAAATCGCGGGGGCTGTAGATGACGGCCAGCGAGCCGCTGAGGTCGATGCCGTAAAGCTCCGGGGGCATTTCGATCTGGTTGTTCGAGCGGGCCGCGAGGGCGGCGCGGGCCTTGACGGAGACGAGCTTTCCGGGCTGCTGAAAAACCGGATGGTTTGCGGGCAGCGGGGCCAGGGAGCGGTCGGGAAGCACCTTGGCCATCTCGGCGCGGAACGCGCCGTCGAACGATTCGCGGCCCTCCGCGGCCTCGGCAAAGAGCACTCCGCCGTTCATCAGGAACCGCCGCAGGTTCGCGCGCTGCTTCTCGGTGAGAGCGAAATCCGTCGTGCCCGTGAGGAAAAGAAACGGCATCTCAAAAATCGCCGCGTCGTCGAGGCTCACGTCGCGCAGCTCGAACGAGACCGGGGTGCCCGTCGCCTCGTGAAACTGGTTCAGCAGCATCGGGAATGCGGTAGTGCGGGTCTTCCACGGACCGTCGTGGATCACCTGCCCGACCCGGAATTTGCCCGCCGTTTTTTTGTCCGCGTTCACGAGTTCCACGCTCTTGCCGATGCTGCGGCCGGCGTCGCGCATCGCGGTTACGTAGCTGACGATGTTTGCCCCGAGCTTGAGGGCATCCGCATCGGCGTATCCCCAGCTCTCGTGCCGGTTCGCCTCCCAGCCGAGGGAGAAGTCCCAGCGCGAAATGAAAATGGCGGTGCGGTTGTCGATATCGACGCCTTCGAGCCACGGGCGGGGATCCGACGCGAGACCGTCCTTCACGAGGCGGTCACGGAACGCGACCTTGTCGATCTCGTAATAGGAATGGAACACCGGATGGTCCATCCGCAGCCGGTAGAGCGACTGCTCCGGCAGGATCGCCCGCGCGGCCTGCAGCGCGGACTGGTAGGCGTCCGGGTGCCCGACGAGCGGGTTGAAAATGATCGTGCCGCCGTTGGCGACATATTCCCGCAGCAGGCTGATTTCCTTGCGCGAAAGCTCGAACGGCTTGTATCCCGACCGGTAGAGGATCGGGTTTTGCGCCGCGTCGGCCGAGATGCCGCCGAAGGGTTTGATGTTCGAGCTGAAATGGACGTTCATCTGTCCGCTGATCCATTCGAGCAGCGCCTTCACGTCGTTCGGCGTCCGCGTCCAATCCTCCGCGTCGGCCGAGCGGATCTTCGTGAGGAGGACCGGCGGCTGCGGAGGATTCTTTTTCTCCTGCCGCTTTTGCGGCACGACCGGATACGGGAGCGGAGGCATTCCCTCGGACGATGAAACCTGGGCAGGCTTGGGTTTCGGCTGCTCCAGCGGAGGAGGCTGCGGAGGAATCGGCGCGGCCAAAGTGTGCCAGAGAGGAAAAAACACGCTCGCAAGAGCGATCAGCCATGTCTTTGCGCTGGGGGCCGTCGAAACCATAAACCACCGTAGGACAGGCCCCTCCGGGCAGCAAGGGAGATTGTGCCGGGGGATTGTGCTGGCGAAGCGAAGGCTCAGGCCCACCGAAGGCCAGATCGGCGGCCGGAAAAAACATGCCGCCTGCCGCGATTTGTCGGCCATCGCTGTCATTCGAGGAGACCGGCCGGGGCGCACAAGCCAGGGTGGACTTTGCTCTCGACAGGAAAGCCCTCTCGGATTAGGCAGAAATTGGATCTTGCCGCATTTTCTCCAGCCAAACACGTGCAAACTTTCATATGATTCCCGCGCAAATTTCCATCCCTCCGGCTTTGCCCGACAGGAATTCGTTTTATCTCTCCCCCCATCCCATCCCCACTGGCTGCTAATCCGCGCATGGAAGCCACCGAGAAAGCCGATCCGGAAACCGCCCCGCCTCCCGCTGCAATGGTTGGACTGGGGCTTGATGACATGCTCCGGGCTCTGATGACAAGCATGCCCGATGACATCTACTTCAAGGATCTCAACAGCCGCTTCATCCTAGTGAACCGGAGAGTATCCGAGGCCATGGGGCTCAAGGATCCCTCCGAGGCTGTCGGAAAATCCGATTTCGACTTCTGCACCGGGAAACATGCCCGCAAAGCTCTCGCGGATGAACAGCGGATCATCGCAACGGGCGAACCCCTCATCGCGGCCGAAGAGAGCGAAACGGCGCCGGACGGAACCGTCGCCTGGGGCTCCACGACAAAACTGCCCCTGAGGAAAGCGGACGGCACGATTATCGGAATCATGGGCATCACGCGCAATATCACCGCCTACAAGAAATCCGAATTGGCGCTGCGCAGGGCCGAACTCCAACTGATCGAGTCAGAAAAGATGGCCCTCCTCGGCCAGTTGATCGCGGGCGTGGCGCACGAGGTCAACACCCCGCTCGGAGCCATCGGCGCCGCAGTGGGCAACATCTCGTCCACCCTCAAGGGGATCATGGATTTCCTCCCCACCTTTTTCCGCGCGATGCCGGTGGAGCTTCAGGAGACTTTCATGCTCCTTCTCAGCCGATCCGCCTCCCAAGGGCCGGCCCTCTCCGCCAAGGAAGAAAGAACCTGCCGCTCGGCTTTGAGGAAGGATCTTGCCGAAAAGGAAATCGCCGGCGCCGACCGGATCGCGGAAACGCTTGTGATGATGGGCATCCACGACCGGATCGATCCGTTTCTCCCGCTGCTCCGCCACCCCCAAGGCAGCGCTTTACTGGAAATGGCTTACAAGCTTTCCGGACTCGGGCGGAGCGCGACCATCATCACCACGGCTGCAGACCGCGCGGCCAAAATCGTTTTTGCCCTGAAAAACTACGCGCACTTCGACCGCAGCGGGGAGCGCATGGAGGCGGATGTCACCGAGGGGATCGAGACCGTCCTGACCCTTTACTACAACCAACTCAAGCGCGGCATTTCCGTCCGGAGGGAATACGCGGATGTGCCCCGGATCCTCTGCCATCCGGACGAACTCAACCAGGTCTGGACAAACCTCATCCATAACGCGATCCACGCCATGGAGCGCAATGGCACCCTCACGATCCGTGTCGGCCCGGACCGGAACGGCATCCGGGTTTCCATCGCCGACTCCGGAAAGGGTGTCCCGGCTGAGTTGCGGGAAAAAATATTCGAGCCGTTCTTCACCACGAAATCCGCCGGGGAGGGGAGCGGCTTGGGGCTTCACATCGTGCACCAGATCATCGAGGATCACGGCGGGAAGATTCAAGTCGGAGACAATCCCGGCGGGGGAGCCGTTTTCGAGGTCTTCCTTCCGCGAAGTGCTGCTGCCGCCTCATGAAAAAGAATATCATCCTGTGTGTTGACGATGAGAAGATGGTGCTGGACACCCTCCGCACGCAGCTGACCAACCACTACGGCCACTCCTACCAGTGCGAGATCGCCGAAAGCGCGGAGGACGCCCTCGAGCTTCTCGGGGAATTCCAGCTGGACGATCTCAGCGTCATCATTGTCGTTTCCGACTGGCTCATGCCCGGCATCCGGGGAGACGAATTCCTCGTCCGCGTCCACAAGCAATTTCCGGGCATCGTGAAGGTCATGCTCACCGGCCAGGCGACGGCGGAGGCCATCGAGCGGACAACGCGCGAGGCGGACCTTCATCGCTGCCTGCACAAGCCCTGGAAGGAAAGCGACCTGATCGAAACCATTGACACAGGGCTCGCCAAGCTATGAGCAAGCCGGTCATCGTATGTGTGGACGACGAGAAATTCGTTCTGGACACCCTGCGGACGACCCTCTCGCAGACATTCGGCGACGATTACCTGATCGAGATCGCCGAGGACGGCCCGGAGGCGCTGGAACTGGTCAGGGAACTGCTGGCCAACGGCCAGGAAGTGCCGGTCATCATCTCCGACTACGTCATGCCCCGGATGCGGGGAGACGAGTTGCTCCAGCACATCCAGATCATCTCCCAGAAGACCCTGAAGATCATGTTGACCGGCCAGGCCAACATCGAGGGGGTCACCAATGCGGTCAACGAGGCGGATCTCTACCGGTTCATTTCGAAACCCTGGAACAACACTCAGCTGGTCCAGGTCGTCCAGAAGGCGGTGAAGGATTACTTCCTTGAAAAGGAAAAGGAGGATCGGAGCCGGGCGCTGCTCGACGTGACACCCGATCTCGTGCTGTTCGTCCGGCGGGACGGGCTGGTGCTGGATTACCGCCTCTCCGCCGGTCAGAGCGATGAGCCGGAGGAATATTCCGGCAGGCGGCTCGAGGATATTTTCCCGCAGGAAATCGCGGCGATGTTTTCGGAAAAAATCCGCGAGCTCCCGGTCCACGGCGGGTGCGTCTCTTTCGAATATAATCTGAAGTCCGGAGATCTGTGGCGCCATTTCGAAACCCGGCTGACGTCCTGCGGGAAGGATGCGGTTCTTGCCGTTGCCCGGGATGTTTCGCCCAGCAAGGACACCGAGCACGCCCTGCGGGCCGCCATCGTCGAGGCGGAGCAGGCGAACCGTGCCAAGTCCTCCTTCCTCGCCGCCATGAGCCATGAGATCCGCACGCCGCTCAATGCCGTGGTCGGATTTTCGAGCCTGATGATGGACACCCCGCTCGACGCGGAGCAGCGGGAATTCGCCGACACCATCCACAGGAGCGCGGACTCCCTGCTCTCGGTGGTCAACGACATCCTCGACTTCTCGAAAATTGAAGCCGGGCGGATCGATCTGGAAAAATCCTCCTTTGATCTGCACGAGGCGGTCGAGGATTGTCTGGAAATGGTGGCTCCTGAGGCGCACCGCAAAGGCATCGAGATCTGCAGCCTGATCGACGACAAATGCCCCGGGCATGTCATCGGGGATGTCACGCGTCTCCGGCAGGTTTTGACGAACCTGCTGGTCAATGCGGTGAAGTTCACCGAGCGGGGAGAAGTGGATGTCTCGGTCGAGGTCGTCGAACCGGCCGGTCCCGCCGGCGTGCCGGTGCGGTTCGGCGTGCGCGACACCGGTATCGGCATGTCGGAAGACCAGCAAAAAAGAGTTTTTGAGCCCTTCATCCAGGCGGATGCCAGCACGACGCGACGCTTCGGGGGAACCGGGCTCGGGCTCGCGATTTCCGGGCGCCTGATCGAATTGATGGGAGGTTCGCTCAATGTCGTCAGCCGACAGCGGGAAGGAAGCACGTTTTCTTTCACCATTCCCTTGGAGCCGGATCCCGCAGCCGCCGCATCTCATCCTCAAGAAGACCTCCAGCACCTGCTGTCCGGAATCCGTGTGGCGGTTGTGGACGACAACGCCACGAACAGGCGCTATCTCGGTCTCAGGTTGAAATCGTGGGGAGCCGAGTGCCTGCCCTTCGAAACCGGCCCGGCTTTCCTCAAATTTCTTGAAGGCGGGAACCGGTGCGATCTGATTCTCATGGATTACCATATGCCGGAGATGGATGGCGTGGCTGTCGCCCAGGCGCTGCGGGGGATTCCACAACTCGGCCAGGTTCCGATCGTGCTTCTTTCTTCCGGCGGGCTGGATTCTCTGAGGTTTCCGGCGGGCCTCTTTGCGAGGGTGTTCACCAAGCCTGCAAATCCGCGGCTGCTCCGGAATGCGCTGGCACATCTTGCCGGGACCGGGAAGCCCGAAAGTCGCTCCGATCTGCCGGGCAACATGGCGGCCCATCACCCGTTGCGCATCCTCCTTGCCGAGGACAACAGATCCAACCAAAAACTGCTCTGCCACGTGCTTGGCCATCTGGGCTATCAGCCGTCTGTCGCTTCAAATGGGAGCGAGGCCCTCGAAGCCCTGCGCCTGCAGCCCTACGATGTCATCCTCATGGACATCCAAATGCCGGAGCTGGACGGCATTCAGGCCACGAAAATGATCCGGGCCGGATTTCCTGCAGAGCTCCAACCCGCAATCATCGCCCTGACAGCCCATGCGACCGAAGAGGACCGGTTGCACTGCATGGAGGCCGGGATGGATGGTTACCTCACAAAACCTCTCCGGCGCAATCTTCTGGAAGAGACCCTCCGCCGGACCTACGAGCGCCGTTGCTCCGGAACGCAGAACACTCCGATCAGCGGTTTTTCTGAACGGTGAGATATCCGAGCTACGCCGCTTTGCGCTTCGCCTGTCTCCGGGATGGCTCCTGAAACCCCGGCGGTTTGCGCAGCGTGTGGCCGCTGACCCACTGGCTCTCGATCATCATGCACTTCGGGCGGTCAGGGATCCCGGTTTCGTTGCGGTGGAGCTGTCCGATGACGAGGTCCACGGCGAAGGCCCCGACGACATCGTTGTTCTGGTGCATGCCGCTCCAGCCATCGAGTTCGGGCGTCAGGTCGAGGTGGGCGAGGCCGATGTCCTTCGGGCATTCGAGCCCGAGGGCCCGCACCCAATCGCGGATTTCCGGGTGGGTGCAGACGATGGCATCCGGCCGATGCTTGTGCATCCAGCCCGCAAAATCCCTCTGCGCCCCGGGGTGGAAGTCAAAAACGGGGATCCGGATTTTCAGATCCTCCAGCGTCCGGCCCGCATAAAATCCCGCGGCGAAGCGGTGGTCGATATTTTCCTCGATCGCGGGTTCGATGACCAATCCCGGCCGCGTGTAGCCGAGCCGGTCGAGCTCCCAGGCTGTGTGCATGGCGGTAGAAAACTGGTCGTTGCAGGCAAAGTGAAGCGCGGGCCGCTCCGGGCGGATCCCCAGGACCACGCAGGCGAGATCCTGCCACAGGATATCGAATTCCGGCGGCAGTTCCCGGTGATCAATCGCCGCGATGATCACCCCCCGGATGTTCCGGGCCTGGAGGATCTGCCGGAGGCGTTCCGGGCTGACTCCCGGCTCGTGGAGCCAGAACTCGTCCGCGCCGTAGCCGAGCTCGCTGCAATGGGCGCGCAGCCCATGTGTCCAGCCCCGGAACGTGTTGTTTTTTTGCAGGCTGTCGCGGGTGGTGGAGGCGTTCAGGATCCCGATGGTGGACTGGTATTTCGGGTTTCTGCTCGCGCGGAGCTGGGCCATGAGATTGGAGACGACCGCGTTAGCACGGTAGCCCATGCGGTCGGCCACGGCCTGGATCCGCCGCCGGGTTTCGAGCTTCAGCCGGGGATCATTGCGAAGCGCCAGCGAGACGGTGGCCTTCCCCACCCCGGCCTCTTGGGCGATTGCGGACATGTTCGGGTTAGACATGAGATTTCCTCAATTTATTGAACTGTATAATGATATTCGGTTTGTGCAATAGGGATTCTCAATTAGCGTTGATAATGAACAGAAAGCGCGGCTGGCGTGTCTAACAATCTTGAAACCGGCTGCAGGCATTGGTTGCCGCTGCTTTCCGTTTCACCGCAACCCATGCAGCCACCCAGCAACAGAAGATGGAGAGGAACGCTCGCCGGCGTTGTTGTGGCACTGGCGTGCTGCGGGCAGGCGCGAGCGGAGGCGATGCTGCAGTATTTCAACACGAGCTGGGCGGAGATCACGCGGAAGATGCCGGAGCTTGCGGAGGCAGGGTATTCGTCGCTCTGGCTGCCGCCGCCGACGAAAGGGAGCGGGGGGCTTTCGGTCGGGTATGATTTGTGGGATCCGTTCGACCTGGGGGGCAGGCTCCAGCGGGATACGGTGAAGACGCGATACGGGACGGAGGCCGAGCTCCTCCAACTCATGGAGGTCGCGCACCGGTTCGGGATCCGTGTCTATTTCGACAACATCGTGAACCACCGCGCGTTCGACGTGCCGGGGTATAACGAAAACACGCCGATCGACCAGTATCCCGGGATGGTCCCGGAGGATTTCCACCTGCGGGTCACGGAGGATGGGTTTTACCGCAAGTGGGACAACACCCGCGACTGGGGGTCGGCCTGGCAGGTCCAGAACCTCGGGCTCGCGGACCTGATCGACATCGCGCACGAGACGCCGAACGCGAACTTCGGGAAGACCGAAGGCTCGACGCACGCGAAGTATTCGTTCGTCCGGCATCCGAACAACCCGGAGTTCTACTGCTACAACAGCAGCGGAACCTATGTCGGCTTCGGCAACGTGACGAAGGCGGACATGGATGCGCATCCCGACAAGTTCACCGAAGACGTCGGCGCGTATCTGATCCGCGCCGCCCGCTGGCTGATGGACCACACGAAGGCCGACGGACTGCGGCTCGATGCGGTCAAGCACGTGCCTGATTACTTTTTTGGTCAGCAGGGGACGGGCAAGGACACCAGCGACGCAGGGTATTTGGGCGGGGTCCAGCGGCAGTTCAACATCACGCGCGGGTTTTCGGATGACAACCACCGGGATTCGGTTTTCGAGACGGAGGTCGGCCGCGACGACGCGATGGTCTTCGGCGAGCACCTCGGCTCGCCTCCAGGATATTCCGGCTACTGGGATGCGGGGATGAGGCTCGTGGACAACGAGCTCCGGTCGAAATTGAACGGGGTTCTCGGCAGCCCGTGGGGGACGCTCTCGGGGCTGGACAGCCCGGGGGGTGGCGGATTTAGCGCTTCGTTGGGCGTGATGCACGCGACCAGCCACGACAACGACTACGCCTCGATGCGCCACCTCCAGCACGCGCTCTACTACACGCGGGCAGGACTCGGGCTGGTCTATACGGACGGCTACTATCAGGCCGAAACTCTCGGCGAGTCGGGCGGCGCATTTCCGCGCCACGCCAACACCGCGTTCCTCGGACAGTTTGCCGATCCGCGGATCCCGAACCTTCTGAAAATCCACCAGGATTTTGCGAGGGGGTTCCAGCAGGGGCTATATTCTGACGCCGATTTCATCGCCTACGAGCGTCGCGACAACCGGAACCCGAATGGCTCGGTGCGCACCGGCAATGCTGCCGACGAAGTCACGATGGTCGTGATGATGAACGACAACAATGCCTCCGGCCAGGCGCGCGGGTTTGCCAGCAGCTTCCCGGGCGGCGCCTACCTCTACCAATACGCGACCGGCCCGAACGGCTCATACCAGGGAGGGTTCTACAAATACGCGGATAAACTTTACGAGGTCATTGTCCCGCCGGGCGGCTACTATGTTTTCGGCTATCGCACGCCCGAGCTTTCGACCTACTGGCCGGATGCCGCCGTATCGCTTTACCAGAACGGCGAGGAAGTCCCGAAGATCACGGTCACCCGCAAAGACGGGCCGGACGGCGACGCGTCGTTCAATCCCAATAACCTCAACAATCGCGGCTATGCGACGGGCGAAA
>Ga0247840_10008861_pt1 | contig 13271 bp, 24 predicted proteins | sample LaCruzMarch2015__FD_192404 | JGI IMG/M metagenome (GOLD analysis project Ga0247840, IMG submission 192404) | Freshwater microbial communities from meromictic Lake La Cruz, Castile-La Mancha, Spain - LaCruzMarch2015_17m | ecosystem: Environmental > Aquatic > Freshwater > Lake | place: Spain...
AGGCTCTGACTACGGCAAAGGTAAAGGTAAAGGTAAGACCAAAGTCATGGTAGTTGGTGATGGCGACGGATATGGTGATGAAGATGGCGACGGAACACCCGACGGGTTTGACGACCATGACTGGGATGGTGCTCAAGAACTATCTGAAGAAGAGCAGAAAGAAGTTGCTAAGGAGATCGAGCAAGCGTTGCGTCAGGGTTCTATCCTAGTAGGTAAGATGGGTGGCAATGTAGATCGCAACATCAGCGAGATGCTTACACCGAAGATTGATTGGAAGGAAGCTCTGCGTGATTTCGTTAAGTCGATGACGCAAGGCAAAGACCAATCTACATGGCGACGACTGCATAAGCGGTACTTGGCGGCTGATCTCATCATGCCATCATCGTATTCTGAAAAGGTGGGTGGTATCGCTATTGCTATTGATACATCGGGTTCGATTGGTACGGAGGAGTTGAGTCAGTTTCTATCCGAGGTTAAGTCCATCTGCGAAGAAGTATCGCCTGAGACCATTGATCTGCTTTATTGGGACACGCATGTGGCTTCTAGAGAAACATATACGGAGAACGAATTAGCAGGTCTAACCGAAAGCACAAAGCCTGCTGGTGGGGGAGGTACTGAGCCAGCCTGTGTGCCTAAGTTTATGGAGAAGCACAACATTAAACCTGAGTGCTTAATCATGTTGACCGACGGCTACATCGGAAGGCAAGACCCAAGCAACTGGACGCTATCCGCCCCTGTGTTGTGGTGTATCAAAGGTAATAATCGTTTTAGTAGTGCCGACGCACCCGTTGGCAAAATTGTTCATGTTCAATAAGGAGAAACAAATGAATGAAACCAAAGTGCCGAAGGGCAGAGTAAAAGATGGCAAGATCAACATTAGTCTTAACCCCGAAACGGTTGAGATGTTGGTCGTCATCAAGAACAAGATGGGCGTAGAGATGGGATTCAACTTAACCTATTCTCAAGCAATACAACACCTAATCGCTTTCTACAATCGCAATAACAAGACAGAGTGTCAAGTTGACACTTTGTCCCAACCAACTGAGGGAGAATCAAATGAATAACAGTATCTCAATCGCATCATCAGCAATGCTTGTCGAAATGTCCATCAGCACATGGACTGCTAGAAAACTGGATAAGCGTGTATCAACAAAGGTTGACTTAGATAGTGGGACAAAGACCAAGGTCATCAACGCTAACAAGAACCTCATGGCTGGTACTGGTGTGCTCGATACCATCGTTAAGTATGCGGCTAATGCTAGAGCATGGCATCTTTCCCAAACCCTACCTTGGACGGACAACGGCTCACGCTTGTTGCCGATGAGTAACTTCATGAACTATAAGGAGCAACTGGGTGAGTTAGAGGCTAACTACGAAGCCTTAGTCGACAAGTTCATCGTGGCATATCCAAGTTTAGTAAGTGCCGCTGCGTTTCAACTGGGCACTCTATTCGACAGAAACGAATACCCTGACGAGAGCTCCCTGAAGCGTAAGTTCAAGTTCACTTATAGTTTCTTTCCTGTCCCTACTGCTGGTGATTTCCGTATCGACATCAACGAGGAAGCCAAAGCCGAGATCATGGCGAACTGCAACAATGCGTATCAGGATAGGCTGAACAACGCAATGCGTGAAGCATGGGGTCGCTTGCATGAGTGCCTCTCTCGTATGAGCGAAAGGTTGACTGACAACGCTGACGGGTCAAGAAAAATATTCCGTGACTCCCTAGTAGAGAATGGGGTGGAGTTAGTGAGTATGCTTAAACACCTTAACATCACCCAAGACCCTCAGCTTGAGCAAGCCCGTCGTGATTTGCAGTCAGCCATTGGTTCACATGATCTTGATAGCCTGCGTGACAACAGTAATGCTAGAGAAGTAGTGAAGATGAAGGTCGACACAATCCTCAGCAAATTTAACTTTTAAGGTACAACATGGTTAACATTGATAGAAGCAAACTAAATGCGGAGATTCGCAATCTCCCGATCAACGCTAAGCTGGAGGAGTTGGTACTCAAGGTATCCTTGGTTAAACCCCTGTGTGAGTTTAGCTTTGGCGACCACTCTAAGCGTATACACTACGACTACACGACAACACCCACGACTAGGTTCGAGGAGTTGTTTAGGGCTGAGGTGTACCAAGATGGCGAGAAGCTAGGTGCGTTGTTCATCGGCGAGCGATATGTCGAGGGTAAGGAGGAAGATGTGTATGGTGTGGAGTCATTCCGTATTCAGAAAGAACGGGGTCGGGCTGATTCTACGCAGACTAAGGACATCAAGGTTGCACTACGCAATGCTAAGAAATTTTTTATTAGTCGGGGTGACGAGGAGTTGCGTGATCTGATTAAGAAGAGTGTTACTGTATGTATAAACAATATGTGTGGCTCGAACCGCAATTCGCTTGTCTACACTATGGATTCGTCGGCGGAGGCATTAGGCACTGCTATGCTTGCGTATGAGGCACGCAAGAAAGGCGAATCAACATATATTGCCTCAGCTATGCCAGCATCAATTAGACGGATTAAAGAGCACGATAAGAACTGCGAGGACTATATAGCGTCAAAGTTCCTAGCAGAGCAAATTGCTAGTGGGCATGGTTATGGTGTGTTGCAATATGTCAATGGTAACCTAGCAGTGCTTAACTTTGCTGACCTGAGTATCAATAAGTTTAAGTCGGCTGAGCTGTTGCCCTTAGACATACAGAGTAAGCTAGCAATGTTTAAAGTAATCGGTAATGACGAACCCTACGCACACCTCGGTTGCAAGCTACAAGGTGAAATGTATTACATCGTAGCCGACAGTATTAGGTTAGACTAGTAATGTAATTTTGATTGATCTTGACTAGCCTAGTATATGTGACACAAGAACAGGCGAAAGCCTCAATCTCCCTCGAACGCAAGTAAGATGCGGAATATACTTTAGCTTACACAGCCACCTTCGGGTGGCTTTTTTTATGGGACAAAGTGTCACGATGCCACTATGTCCGCCCGACCCACCAGTTCCCTCCCCCTAGGTATTTATCCCTATAAAAAATATTTAACAATCTACTTGCAATCGTTTCTTTAAGCGGTATACTGTGTCAATAATTAGCAGTATATAAAAGGAAAACGAATGACGCCCGAAGCCAAGGTGAAAGCCTCAGTGGTTAAGCTGCTGAAAAAATACGAAGTCTATTACTTCTTTCCAGCCACGCATGGTATGGGTAGATCAGGTGTGCCTGACATCATCTGTTGCATCAAGTCACTATTCCTAGCCATCGAGTGTAAGGCTGGTCGAGGTCAAGTCACAGCCCTTCAAGCCCGTGAACTCAGGCGCATCGGCGACGCTGGTGGGTGTACCTTCATCATCAATGAAGATAACCAAGCCATGCTTGACGCTTTCTTACAAGAGATGACCGTTCCAACAAGGATACAAAATGTTTAAAAACTTTTGCCATGACCAAGTCAAACTGTTGCTCGAGCGCATGGACAGCAACCCCGAGGAATTCCTACACCATCACAAATGGAACCCGTTCTTGCCTAACATGCACCATGTAACCAAGGGTACGGCTGACTATTTTCCAGCGTTTAACCCACTTGAGCGTGCATTGATAACCCGTAAGTTTAATAGACTATGTGAAAGCACAATGCGTCAGAACGCCTACAACCGCATCTTAGAGGTAGCCATAGCTGGCGAAGAGAAAGAAGTAATTAAGAAGCAATGGGCAACCCTAAGTAGTACCCCCATTGGGGCTAATACCATCACCATAGGCAACCAAACACTAACGGCTGACGACCTAAAAAGATTAAAAAACCCTAGGTCACTAATAGAAAGGCTATTTGCATGAATAGCGGAGTTGAAATCGTATTAGCCCGTATGGTTAATAGTGCGGTACGAGACCTACCTATGAACATACTCTGTTTGGATTTTGAAACTTTCTACTCAGTTGAATTTAGTTTGACTAGATCAACGACGGAAGAGTATGTGCGTGATGACCGTTTTGAAGTAATTGGGGTCGCCGTGGGTTTAAATGGCGCTGAGCCTGAGTGGTTTAGCGGGACACATGAGCAAACAAAAGAATGGCTGAACAAGTTTGACTGGTGCAATCACTTTGCACTAGCCCATAATGCCATGTTTGATTCGGCAATCCTTTCTTGGAACTTTGGTATCAAGCCGATGGCATGGTTAGATACGCTGGCTATGGCTCGTGCAACAGACGGGTTAGAGGCTGGGAATAGTTTGGCTAAGCTGGCTACAAGATACAACCTAGGCGTCAAGGGTACAGAGGTGGTCGATGCTAAGGGTTTACGCAGAGCCGACTTCGGCAAAGCTCAACTAAATCAATATGGTGAGTACTGCAAGAACGATGTGACCCTGACATACGACCTATTCAATGTTCTAGTACAGCGCTTTTCTAAACACGAACTTAAACTGATTGACCTGACCGTCAAGATGTTCTCTGAGCCTGTACTACGCTTGGATACACCGATGCTTGAGCAACACCTCATGCAAGTTAAAGCCCGCAAAGAAAAGCTACTCGATGCTTGCATATCAGACAAAGATACATTAATGAGCAACCCTAAGCTGGCAGAGTTGTTTATTAGTCTTGGCGTTGAGCCACCGATGAAGATTAGCCCAGCTAACGGAAAGGAAACATATGCGTTCGCCAAATCAGATGAAGGCTTTAAAGCCTTGGCAGAGTACCCTGACGAACGAGTGCAAGCCATCGTCGCCGCAAGGCTCGGGACAAAGAGCACGCTCGAAGAAACGAGGACTGAGAGATTTATTAACATTTCTAAGCGTGGTTCTATGCCTGTACCTCTTAGGTATTATGCGGCTCACACTGGAAGATGGGGAGGAGACGACAAGCTCAACTTGCAGAACCTACCAAGAAAGTCTTTGCTTAAAGATGCAATTACTGCACCCGACGGTTACATACTTATTGACGCTGACTCCTCACAAATCGAAGCCCGCACAGTCGCTTGGCTTGCTGGGCAGACAGACTTAACTGATGCTTTCGAAAGGCGTGAAGATGTATACAAGATCATGGCATCGTCTATCTACGGTAAGGCGGAAACAGAGATCACGGATGGAGAAAGGTTCGTGGGTAAGACGACAATCCTCGGTGCGGGGTATGGCATGGGTGCTACCAAGTTTGGGATACAACTGCGAACTTTTGGCGTGGAAATCCCTGATGCGGAAGCGGCTCGAATTGTTCAAGTCTACCGTGATACCTACCCCCACATCCCCCTTCTCTGGAAACAAGCTAATAGTTCCCTTGAGGCGCTCAGAACTAAAAAGACTGCGCCAGTTGGGTATCAACCGCAGGCACTTACCCTTACGGAGCATGGCTTTCTATTGCCTAGCGGGCTTTACTTAAACTACCCTGATCTTCAGAAGGACGATGAGAACCAATATAGTTACGCCAGCCGTCGTGGTCGCATTAAGATTTACGGGGGTAAGGTAGTAGAGAACCTTTGCCAAGCAATAGCCCGTTGCATTATTGGCGAGCAGATGCTCCGTATAGCTAGACGATACAAGGTAGCGTTGACTGTACATGATGCTGTGATGGCTGTGGTTAAGGAAGAAGAACAGAATGAAGCGATGTTGTATATTGACGAGTGCATGAAATGGAGACCTAAGTGGGCTCAAGACCTTCCATTGACTTGTGAACTTGGAGTAGGTAAATCCTACGGTGATTGCAGTAAGAAAAAAGCTATTGAGAAATGGGAAATTAAATGAAGGTTGATTACTCGCCGATGTACTTAGAGGCGTCAAAAGAATTGAAGATGGCGATAGATGCACTCTCAAGAAACAGGTTTCAGTTAGCTTACGAGCACTGCTTGAACGCACAGACAGAGATGAGGTTAATGACAGGCGCAGTTAAAACATGGTTACCTACGGAGGAAGAATGAGGGAGTATACAGATGGCGAGATTGCTGACTTAATTAAAAAAGTAAATGAAGAAACAGGTAGACAAGCTACACGAACATTTGATTTTGTAAAAATACTGTTTAGAAAAATGCGAGAGGAAGAAGCTAAATGAACTTAAAAGATTTGATCGAACAATTAGACCAGCGCTATGGCAACCCCCACGCTAAAGAATGTGCTCTTATCCAAGAGGCTATTAGGGTATTGCGTGAAGTGTTAGAGGAGAAAACAAAATGACTGACGAACAAATACATAACATCTATTTACACCAAGGCGGTGTTGCAGAAGGATTGCTTAGAACTGGAGCAGATGCCGATTTTCCTGTGATGTTTGCTCGAGCACTGATAGAGTTTTATGAGGGTGAAAAGCAACTTACAGTAGAAGACCTACAAAACGGAAACTACAGACTATCATGAGCATCACTTGGTCATACTCAGGGCTTGGCTTATTCCAGCAATGCCCACGCAAGTACTACCACCTACGGGTAATCAAAGACATCGTCGAGCCAAAGACAGATGCGATTACCTACGGTGAGATGGTACATAAAGCTGCCGAGGATTACATCGGTAAGGGTACAGCTATCCCAGAGAAGTTCGCATTCATTACTCCAGTATTGGATGTTCTTAAGGAGATACCTGGTACGAAGCACTGCGAATACAAGATGGGTTTGACCGAGGACTTGGAGCCATGTGGGTTCTTTGATAAGAATGTTTGGTATCGGGGCATTGCCGACTTGCTAATCATTAACGATCAGGTTGCCCACATCATCGACTACAAGACGGGCAAGAGCGCACAGTACGCTGATACCAAGCAGTTAGAACTCATGGCACTGGCCGTGTTTAAACACTTCCCTATGGTAGAGCGTGCTAGGACTGGCTTAGCTTTCTTAGTATGCGAGGACTTTGTCAGGGCTAACTTTACTAAGTACGAAGCACCTGAGAAGTGGCTCGCTTGGATTCAAGAGACGGACAAGCTCGAAGCTGCACATGAGAATAATGTATGGAATGCTAAGCCTAACTTTACATGCCGTAAGTTTTGCTCAGTAGTAGATTGTGAACATAACGGCAAGGGGAATTACAGATGAGCAAAGAAGAAATTAACGAAGTAATAAATACAATGAACGAACTGTTTAATGAAAAAAAGTTTAGCAACAGTGCAGTTTTAAATGCTTTATCAGGCATGTCGGTGCATCTTGCATTTGTGTTTGGCATCCCAAAGGATGTGTACATAAAAGACATTGGCATCATGTTTGACGAGCGGGTAAAACGAGCCGTAGAAGAAAGTGGTACGTCAGATGAATGAGAATGATTTAAGGGACTGCTTTGCGATGTTTGCAATGACAAGAATGAACTGGCTAAATGTAGAGGTGGATGCTGAGTCTTGCTACAAAGCCGCAGATGCAATGCTAGAAGCACGCAACAAAGAACCAGTACAAGAAGTTGGCATTGTTGCCGCTAAAACGAGGAGAAAGAAAAATGATTAAGCCTATTGCAGTATTGTTTGCTCTTGTAGTAACACTTGCAAGCACATTAACGTATGCCTGTGAGGTGTACACCATTCTTAACCCTGACGGAACTTACAAGAGCTGTGTAGTATGCGGAACACTAATCAGTTGCTCTTAGAAGTATTGGATGAGGCGCTGCGGTTACTACCACCCAAGATGCCGACCCTAAAACAAACGAAGAGCTTTAGCCCAGTAACAAGTATTTCTGAAGTAGCACGAAGAGCCCCATCGTTTAACGCATATAAGGTAAGAAGATGAACGTAAAAATATTTAGGGATATTGACGAGTTAAAAATATGGGGGAATAAGCATGGCTTCCGCCTTCTCCGTGACCCTGATGATAAAACAAAGTACAAGGTATGCCTTACTGATGCCGATGTAGATAAACTAGAAACTTTTGTGCGTAGTCAACAAGCTGAAATAGAAGCGTTGAAAGATATGCTTGAAGAAGAAGGCGTTGGTGTAAGCCAAAAATATTTAGATGAGCGCATTGCGGAGTTAAGAAAGGCACAAGAGAAATGAACAATGAATCAGTAGCGTTGACACAAGTAGAAATTATGAACGCTTTGACATTAGGTGTTCCACTCTATACCCATCCAGTAAAAGAACTGCACCTATCACTTCAAAAGAGTAAACAAACAGGGGAACTACTGGCCGTTACCTATACCGATGATGAGCATAGGATTGTGGAAGTGCTGTGGGAAAAGCCGCCAGTAAAAGAACTAACAGATGAGGAAATATTAGAGGTATGGCGTGAGAATGAAAGAGTTTACCCATTGGACAGAAGTAGGTTATTGGATAGAACAAGGGCTTGCATAAGAAAGGCACAAGAGAAATGATGCCTTTTTACCCCCTTAATGTTAAGTCATTAATAGCGGATGAGCTACTTGATTTTGCTATGAGTACTGGGGCTTGGCAACCCTACTACAACTTCAGCGCAGTTCAAGTACCGTTTGAGCTTGCGTTCAAAGACCCAGTATTAGCTGGCATAGCACTACAGTATCCTCTAGCAGTCGGCATAGTACGTCTAGACCCGTACACAACTTACGACTGGCATGTGGACACTAAGCGGGGGGTAAGCATCAATATGCTTTTGAACGACGTAAAGAGCCAGTGTTTGTTTTCGCTGGGGGAGACAGAAGCAACCCACGGATTCTTAGAGCTGAAGTATCAGCCAAAGACGTATTATGCGTTTAATAATCAAGTGCCACACATGGTAATTAACTTCGCAGAATCACGGTACTTAATGAGCGTAGAGTTTCAAGCCGATAAGAACGAGTTAACTTATGAACAATTCGGAGCCCCAAATGAATGACCAAGTAAATCACCCTAAACACTACACAAGCCACCCATCAGGGGTAGAGTGCATCCAAATTACTGAGCACATGGGGTTTTGCTTAGGTAATGCGGTTAAATATATATGGCGTGCAGATGAGAAGGGCAACGACATTGAGGACTTGCGCAAGGCTAAGTGGTACATCGAGCGTGAAATAACTAAGAGGTTGAAATGAGTTTTACAATAACCACGCATGCTGGTATGCGAGTAGATCAATGGTTTCACAGTGTTGATGAATTATTGAGTTCTATGGTGAAAAACCCTAACGACAGGTACTGGAGAAATACGTGATTGAGCCAATCCCGTTTGCTGGCTGGGTAGAAGTAGATGACAATATTCAAGAAACCTTGCGATTATTGACTGGAACAGACCCCGAAAACATGCCAAAATACATAGTATTGGGTGATGGAACCACCTATTTCTACCGTAAAGAGGAACAAAAGTATGCCTTATGTGAACAAACCCCGCCCCTACAAGAAGGAATACCAGCAACAGAAGGCTCGAGGAGAGCAACCAACGAGAAATGCTCGTGAGCGCGCACGCTACGCAATTGACAAAGCTGGGGTCGACAAGAACGGCAATGGTAAAGCAGATGCTCGTGAAGGTAAAGATATTGAGCACATTGTCCCGCTGTCTAAGGGTGGTGCAAATAGTAAGAAGAATTTAAGAATTGAAACGCCGCATCAGAACAGATCATTTAGCCGAAACTCAGACCATACCGTAAAAGTAAATAAAGCCAAACCGAAGCCAAAACCAAAAAATGGAAATACTCGATAACAAAGCACTAGTTGTAACTACACGCCGCCCACACTTAATTGCTGAGTGCATACCAAAGAGTTTCGTTCTTGAAACTAAAGGCGACCTCCACAGGGTCGCAGTCCACTGGGGGTTAGATGAAGCCCAAGCTCTGACTAAGTTAAAAGTTAAGGGCGTGCCTTCTCCTATTCAGAAAAGCTACAAGTGGCCTGGCTTGTTTAAGCCTATGGCGCACCAGCGGGATACTGCCAACTTCCTGACGCTAAACAAGCGTGCGTTCTGTTTTAACGAACAGGGTACTGGCAAGACTGCATCAGCTATTTGGGCAGCAGATTACCTCATGGGACAGAAAAAAATTAATCGGGTTCTCATTATCTGTCCGCTGTCTATCATGCAGTCAGCGTGGCAGGCTGATCTATTCAAGTTCGTAATGCACCGCAAAGTTGGTGTAGCTTACGGGGACCGTACTAAGCGTAAGGCAGTGGTAGATAGTGATGCTGAGTTTGTAGTAATCAACTATGATGGCGTTGAGATCATAGCCGACGACATATTAAGAAACAACTTCGACCTCATCATCATTGACGAGGCTAACGCTTACAAAACAAATACTACTAAGCGTTGGAAGACGATGAACAAAATCCTGACCCCCCGTACGTGGTTATGGATGATGACTGGCACCCCAGCCGCCCAAACACCTACCGATGCCTTCGGCTTAGCCAAGCTATGCGTACCTGAGAATGTGCCTAGGTTCTTTGGTAGCTTTCGAGATCAGACTATGGTGAACATAAGTAAGTTCAAATGGATGCCTAGACCGAACGCTAACCAAATAGTATTTAATGCCCTTCAACCTGCAATACGTTACGAGAAGAACGATTGCCTAGACTTACCAGAGGTAACCCATGTATTCAGAGACGCCCCCCTTACTGCGCAACAGGAGAAGTACTACAAGTTACTCAAGAAAGACATGCTCATGGTGGCAGCAGGCGAAGAAGTCTCAACTGTTAATGCCGCTGTTAATGTTAATAAACTGCTTCAAATTAGCGGTGGCGCTGTTTATTCTGATAATGGTTCTGTTGTTGAATTTGATGTTTCTAATCGGTTACGAGTTATCCAAGAAGTTATCGAAGAGGCTAGTCATAAAGTGCTTGTCTTTGTACCGTTCACGCATACAATAGAACTGCTCAGAGCCCATTTGAGAGGGGTAGGTATTGTCTGCGAAGTTATTAACGGCGCGGTGCCAGTAAACAAGCGTACTGAGATATTTAAAAAGTTCCAAGAACAGACCGACCCGCATGTACTTATCATCCAGCCTCAAGCTGCATCACACGGTGTCACACTAACGGCAGCAGATACTATTATTTGGTATGCACCAGTGACATCTATAGAGACTTACTTGCAAGCCAATGCACGTATTGATCGTCAAGGACAGAAGAACAAGATGACCATTGTGCATATTAAGGGAAGTCCCGTAGAGACAAGGTTGTATAACATGTTGCAAAATAAGTTGGATATTCACACAAAAATAATTGATTTGTACAAGCAAGAAGTTAAAGAAAGTACTTGACACAGTCAATATGTAGTCGTAGTATTAATCAACAGGCATAGACCTGCGTTTTACTTAAAAGGAAAAGTTATGACAACCGATACCGAAGTGGTAGTACAACCCGTCGCCAACGTAGACAAGCTAGTCGAAGTCTACATCAAGATTAGAGATGCACGGGACAAGATCCGTAAAGAGGCCGAGGCTAAAGAAGCTGAACTTGATGACCAAATGTATGTCATTGAGCAAGAAATTCTTGAACTATGCAAAGAAACTGGGGCTACTAGCATCAAGACTGAGCATGGCACAGCTATCCGCACAGTAAAAAACCGATATACAACTAATGACTGGGAACGTTTTTATGATTTTATGTTTGAGCATAACGCACCTCAGTTGCTAGAAAGAAGAATTCAACAATCCAATATGAAACAGTTTTTGGAGGAGAATCCAGACTTGCATCCCGCTGGCTTAAATGTGGATAGCGCATACGCAATTACCGTAAGGAGAAGCAAATGAGTAACGTCGCAATGTTTAACAACCAACTACCTGACTACCTCAAGGAAGTCCAACTCGACGATGTAACTAAAGCCCTGTCGGGTGGCAATAACTCAACTAAGCGTATTGCGCTTGGTAACAATAAGTTCTTGTTAAAAGTTAATGGTGCCGAGATTTCTAAGACCAACTCTGACAAACTAGAAGTTGTTATTGTTAATGCGTCAAAGCACATCTCACGCACATTCTATGTTAAGGCATGGGATCCTAAAGCTGATGCCGCCCCCCCTGATTGCTGGTCTAACGATGGCGAGAAACCTGACGCAACAGTTAAAGAGCCACAGCATCACGCATGTATTGGTTGCCCACAGGACATCGCTGGTTCAGGTCAAGGTGAGACTAAAGCCTGCCGTAAGAACCGTCGTATTGCAGTAGCACTAGCCTCTGATTTAGGTGGTGATGTTTATCAAATGACATTGCAATCCAAGTCTGTATTCTACGATATGAAGCATCCTGGTGATTTAGAGCACATGCCATTTAATCAGTACGCTAAGTATGTTGGCACACAAGGCTACAACATAAATTCACTGGTTACTGAGATGCGCTTTGATGGGGACTCAACAGTAGGTAAGTTGTTCTTCCGTCCAGTTCGTTTCCTTGAGAAGCCTGAGTGGGAAGAATCAGTTAAGCAAGGCGAAACCGCAGCCGCTAAAAACGCTATTACCATGACTGTTGCTCAGACTGATGGCCTCAAGAAGTTAGCTGCACCGCAGCCAGCCGTAGCTAAAGCTGAAGTAGCAAGTGTTGTAGTTGAAGCCGAAGCAGAAATAGCTGAACCAACTAAACGTGCAGAAAAGAAAGCTGACCCTAAAGCTAAACCTGATCTTAAGTCAGTACTTGGCGACTGGTCTACTGACGACGAAGCATGAGTTTAAGGGGTTATAGCTTTCGTCTTGTTGAAGCTATCCGAGCCGCCGACCCTAAGCATATTGGGGTTCGGCTTGGTAAATATAGTATTGCCAGAGATATACCCGTCACCGAGATTGCAGAGTATTTTTCTGTGTCAAGGATGACGGTGTATCAGTGGTTTACTGGTGCCTCAACACCACACAAAGATAAAGCCGAAAAAATAAAACAGCTACTTAAAGGCTAACGTGGCGACTATTGACTTACTACAATCGGTGCTCCCTCCCGAGGGGGAAGGGTATTACTGCATCGTTGGCTTAGTGCAGGATGAAGAACGACCAAAACAAACGTTTCACCAAACGTTGGCAGATGTAACTACAAAGATTGATGAGCTTTTACAGGCTAAGTATGATGTGTATTTTGCTTGCGCTAAGTATGTAGACCCTGTACAGGGGCGCATACAGAAGAACGGCGACTTGATTAAGTCGTTTTGGTTGGACATTGATTGCGGTATTGACAAGGCTGCTACAGGTAAAGGGTATGTAGACCAGACTACGGGGCTAGCTGAACTCAAAAAGTTCTGCAAAGCTATCAGGATGCCATTGCCATGCGTGGTTAATTCTGGTCGTGGTATTCATGCGTATTGGTTACTTAGTAAAACTATCACTCGTCTAGAGTGGAAACCTGTTGCTGAGCGGTTAAAAGCACTGTGTGAACAACATGAGTTCTTAGGTGATCCATCACGCACTGCCGACAATGCTTCTATTTTGCGTGTACCTGAGACCTTTAACTTTAAGCAAGACCCCCCACTGCCTGTTGAGATACTGGCTATGGC
>Ga0247840_10008863_pt1 | contig 13268 bp, 9 predicted proteins | sample LaCruzMarch2015__FD_192404 | JGI IMG/M metagenome (GOLD analysis project Ga0247840, IMG submission 192404) | Freshwater microbial communities from meromictic Lake La Cruz, Castile-La Mancha, Spain - LaCruzMarch2015_17m | ecosystem: Environmental > Aquatic > Freshwater > Lake | place: Spain...
AGGGAACGCTTAACCCGATCACGTTCTGACCTCCGAGCCGATAATTGATCACGAACTTGTGTTTGCCGGCTTCAATGGTTTCGCCTTCTACAAGCCCGAGCAATTCCCCCTCATGCGCATAGCGGAGCTGGAAGGCTTTGCCGGCAGGAACGGGCGAGGGCGTGTAGCGCGGGCGGTTGTGGCGCGGCCAGTTGAAAAATGTGAAGCCGTTTCCCTGAAACTCGAGTTCGCTGGGAAAATTCTCCCAGAAATTTTTTGCCCCGAAAACAACCCCCGTCTCCGACACCTCGCCGGCGAGCACGCCGGGAGTCCTGCCATTCCGGTCGGTTCCATCGCCGTCGAGCTCGAATCTCGAGTGATCAAACTGGACCAACCGGAGTGCGCTCAACCACTGCCGGGATCCGAATTTTTCCAGGAATCCCTTCGGTACAAAGGTTCCTGCGGAATCGAAATTCCAGCCCATTTCCCGGATGCGGTCCTCATTGCCGTCTCCGGTGAATATCCAGGTGTGATAGATCCGCGCAACAGGGCTGTTGCGGTGAAAAACAAAGCGCGTCACATAATTGCAAAACGCTTCCCTGCCACCCTCCTCGAGATACCAGCCCGCCGTGCGGACAACCGCTTTTTCACTTCCCTGCTCCTCGATTGCATAAGCGGCATTTTCCGGAACCAAAAACCTCTTTCCTCCTTCCTTCTGTACGAAAGCCCCGCGCAGGGCCTTGGCGGACAAAACCGGCTGGGCGGAATTGGCGGCCTTTGCCACCGGGGAGGCGTCCAACCCCTTCGATGTTGGACCCGATGAATAAGCCAATCCGGAACTGCCTGTCCGGATGCGCCCGGCATCGACTGTGGGAAATCCTGTATCGGACCCGGAAACCGGTATTGCAGCAAGCATCGTTCGGAAAACCTTGTCCCCGAACTCGAATTTCAGTCTCCGGGGTTTGCCATCCAGATCAACGGTGAAATCGCACAGGAGCCACTGGATCGCTCCAAAACGCGACCACCGTCCGGTAATCCGTGTCTGGAGTGGAATTTCTGTTCCCTGCTCATCCACCAAACGCACACACCGCTGATCGAACAGTGCGCCGTGCGGGAAAGGCAGACCGACCGTCATCGGCGCATTCGGAAGCACGGCACCGGGACCGTTGATCACCTCCAACCCGATGGTCCCGGAATGGACCACCTTTCCGGGTGGCAACACCTCGAAGTGTTCGGCGGCCCGGCCAACCTCCCTGCCATCCAGCGACCAGATGATTTCCAGCTCTCCGGATTTCCCATCCAGGACATCGGGCAGGCCGATGGAAAAAAACCAGCCTGTCTCGGAAAACTCCGCGATCTTCTGCCGGGATAGAACCTTGCCGCCGGAGTCTTTGAGCAGCACTTCGAGTTCGCCTTCCGGGAGCCCCCCTTTCTGTGGCGCGGTCCACACCACAACATCCATATGTAAATCCTCGGCAGGGAATTTCCGCTTCGAGAGCAGGATCTCGACAGGCTCGCTCTGGTCCCGTCCGTCCTCGTTGTCCAGAACCCACGGACGTCCATACATCTCCGTGAGGTGAAGCTGGCGGCGGGGGAGTTTTTCGAGTCCCGCGATCAAGCCTTTTCTGAAACCTTCCGGCGGATCCGGAAACGTTAATTCCCTGGAAACGGTCGCTATGGCCTGGTCTTCGAAAGGGAACGGCAGCTTCTCGCTGAAGCCAATTGCTGAGTTGAACCGCAACGGGTTTGATTTCCCTGTGACAGGTTTTTGCGCGGCGCGGATCTCGGCAGGGCCTCCGGCGGTGAAATAGGCGGAAGCCGCTCCGCTGCGGAAAAGCACGGCAAGAATGTTGCTTCCCTTGCGAAGCGGCACGGGAGCGGTGTAGTCGGTGACATTGGGCGGCCACTTCATGTTGCCTTGGCGAGGGGTGGCAAGTACCTCCACGCCGTTCACGTATGCAGTGAACCACCAATCCGCTCCCATCCCCAAAGTTGCCGTCTGATCCCGATCGCTTTGAATGTCGGCAAAGAGCCAGGCGGTATTTCCGATCTTGGGTTCGGGAAACAAGCCTTTCAGGTCCATGCGCGAACCCGGCTCGGCTTCGAGATCACGGGGCAGGATTTCCTGTCCTTCGGCAGTCTGCAATTTTTCGGGCAACTGCTGCAAAACCCCGGCAGGGAGTTCCGGTGCCTTGTCACCCATCGGTGCAAAAACCTTCCACTTCGTCGGCCATTCCAGGTGCCCCTGGATGTCGTCTCCGGGACTGATCCCTGAGAGAAGCACGGTCAACAACCAGACGGTGACAGGAAGTGTTGCAACCCTGCGGGAGAAGCCCGCAGGGGAGGTCCGTCCCGTTCGTGGAATCGCACTGTTTCGACTGACCGCATTGGATGCGTTTTGAATCAGCCGGAAAAAATCGTTCACCGCTCTTCGGGAAGCGGATAATTAATCACTGCGAAGTAGTAGTGTTTGTCGGCCAGCAGACGGGCATCCTCGCTCTTGAGGCGCTCACGCCAGCCACGCGTCTGTTCCGCATCCGGAAAATTCACCTCCTCGTCAGAAAGAGCAAGCAGCTCGGCCCAACGCTTCTCATAGGCGCGTCCGCAGTATTCCTGATTCCTGCCTCCATCATGACACTCTGCTGCAGAAAGCAGTTGGCCATCCTCACCGGGAAAAACGCAAAAACACGTGGCATCCGCCATGCACCAGCGTCCGTCGGCATAAAACTCCGCGATGCAGTGTCCGGTTTTCTCGTCGGAGTAAAAAAGCTGGATGATCCTGGCGGGAATATTGCAGACTTGGCAAAGCCGTATAAAAACCCGGGCCTGCTCATTGCACCATCCGGCACCGCTCGCGAGCAGGGCCTCATCCTCAAGGTTGCGATCTGCGGGAACCTGTGTCCCGCACGGAGGGCCTTGCGGGTGCTTCACGCGGCTTGCCCCGCTTTTTAAAAGAGCAACTGCGCGTTCTGTATCGGTGACGCAGCCATGGGTCACCCCGGCAGCAAGTTTTTCAAAGGCTGGGAGAAGTCCTTTTTGATAACCCACCTTGGTTGGCGTGTATTCGCTGTAAAGATACTCAGCCGTTTCAGGCCGGAAGACGACGAACTGATTCGCATGGTAGCGGTCAACCCCCTCCACAGTCATCGCCAGCGGAAACTTCCTCTCCCGGTAGGGGAAGGGTTGGCCGTTCCGCCCACGAAACGCCACGATGGCGTCTGGAAGCGTTTCCTTTGCCCATTCCGGGCAACTCGGCGGGTCATAATCGGGCTGGGAGAGATCATGAATTGGCTGTGTGCCCGCGGGTGGCAAGTTGGCCAAAAATCGCAACCTTGGGTTGCTCATCAGGCTGGCTGTGATCAGTGCAGGTGACGAAGCGGAGGTTTTTCTCATTTTGTGGCTGCGACAGTGAGTCCGATAAGATTTGCACCGTCCATGTTGTAACTGACTGTAAAGGTCGTTCCATTGACCTCAATCTGTGAAGCATCGGGAAGACCCGCAAAATTGCCGGTCACAGTCTGGCAGGATACCAACGGGATCTTTGTTCCAACCGGTGGACGGAAGGCCGGATCAAGCGTTATCACCAACGTGGAGCCTTCAATTTTGAGCTCGGCCTCGGAAGAGAGAGGGGCCTCCCCGGTGGGCTTTCGAAGGCGGAATTCCAAGCTGGAGCCGGGCATAAACTCTGCGGATGGCGCGGGGTGGTCGCTGCCGAGATTCAGCTTTCCTCCATCAATAAGCACCCGCCCGCTGGCCTGGGTCAGATTCTCCGACGCCTCCCGGGCAAACACCTTCAACGCGCCGACGTTTGCCACCGCTCCATTCGAGACACAAAATAGGGCATTCCCTGCAGGTTGGGCGGGATTCGCGTTGTTGTTGCTCCCGCCCCCGACGTTCAGGCGGTCAGCCTGAAACCGGGAATTTTCGCCGTCCACAACCACGGTTGAAAAGGCTTCCTCTCCCATGACTCCGTTCCCCTGATTGACCACATCACATTCAAAAGTTGCCCCATCAAGGATCCGGAGCATGCCGGTTCCACTGGTCGATACATAAAAAATCCTCTCATCAAGAGGCGGAGTGCCCTCCTGTGTCGTCGCTTGGAATGAAGAGCCGGGACCGGAAATTACAAACAGGCCGTGGGCATCCCCCGCGTGGCCCAAAACTCCCGCCCAGCTTCGTCCCTCTGAAACCCACTTGGATCCACCGATCAAATAGGTCTCGCCGCTGCCGTAGGCACCGGTATATCCCATCCCCGGGCCTTCGATTTTCATCCCCTTGTCGAATATCAACACAGCAGGAAAAGGACCGGTGAACGTCGCCTGCCAAAATCCTTCGAAGCGCAGTGTGCCCCCCTCGAAAATCAGAATCCGGGGAGCCTGAGACGAGGGGGTCAGGACAAGCGGACCCTCGGCGCTTGTTTCTCCAAATGGCGCAAGCAGGGTCAGCGTCTTTCCGTCCAATTCAAGAGTTACCTTCTGCGGCTCGATGTCATGTCCCGCTTCAATCATTCGAAGCTTGGCGACTTCGGCGTTCTCTTTGAAGGACACCGCGTATTGTCCTGACAAAGCGAATAGCGCGGTGTCCGCAGGGCCGGGAACAAGTTGCTCACTCCAGTTTCCCGCCTCAGAAAAAACGTCCGTGCCAATCTCGCCGGTATAGGAGGCAATTCTTTGGGCGTTCGCTTGATGGGAGATTGCAACAACGAGGCAGGCACAAAAGACCATGCACAATTTACCAAATGGCAGCGGGGGGATTCCTGAAAATTCTCCGGTCCCTCTGCCTGCATGTTCGATCATTCTTTTGAGTCTCATCCTGCCGATCATATTTGGAATTCTGTTGATTCAAACAAATATTCGAGTAACCGTTAGCCCTTCCCGATCCTGCCGGCCTTATCGGACAGGAGACCGGCAGGATTGGAGTTCTTCGGCACCGGGCTGCGGTTATGCTTGATCTTCTGCTTGTGAGTGGACAACAGTAAGTTTCGGGCAATATTCGGACCAATACAGTGGAAAATTTTAACAACGAGACAGGGGATGGCAGCCCCTCTTCAAGGCGCTTGGGCATCCTTGAAGAAATGACCATCCCGGAGGTTCGCAATTTTCAGCCCGAGGTCCTGCTGATTCCCCTGGGTTCGACCGAGCCTCACGGCCCGCACCTGCCTTACGGCACCGATACCACAATTGCTGATCGCTTCAGTGCGGAAGCTGTGCGACTGGCCAACCTGGGAGGGGGGAAGATCCTTCGGCTTCCACCGCTCCCCATCGGCAACAATGTCAACTTCAAAGATTTCCCGTTCGCGTGCCGGATTCGTGTGGAAACCCTCATGGCGGTTCTCTCCGATCTTGTCCTCTTTGGAATCGAGGAGGGAGTTCGGAAAATTATTATTCTGAACTGTCATGGCGGAAACGATTCCACGGTCGCCGCCTCGCTGCGTCAGCTTTTCGATGATTATCAAGACAGGGCCTTTGTCGCCATGTGTGGTTGCGGAGGTTTCTCGGGCGATCTCTATTCCCGGCTTTTTAGCGACCATTCCCCCCACGCGGGGGAATTCGAGACAAGCCTCATGCAATACCTTGCTCCCGAGACCCTGCCCGATACCGCACCGGTTGCAGCTGAAATGAATCAGCCGGAATTAAAGGAACTTTCTGCAGGTGGCATTACCTGGGTCCGCCGCTGGGCGGCGCTCATGCCGGCTTCCTGCGGAGGGCGCCCCGACCTGGCGACCCCGGAAAAAGGCCGGCAATTTTTTGAGGCGGATGCTGCCTGTTTTTCCAAATTTTTGATCGAGTTGAGCCAGGCTCCCTGGCACCCGCGTTTTCCCTATTCTGTGGAGCCACCCGTTGCCGCATGAACCGCCTAGCAGGCTGTCGGACTTGTGAAAGGCCGACACATATTTTTCTTCCAAGTCCTGAGAGGTTGGCTGCTCGCGTGCCCGACATCCTGCTAAAAATTTCGCATTCCTGAACCCAGTGAGGATTTGACCACCCCGAGGAGGCCCGGAAAGATTACCGGTAGGGCAATTCACCCCGTATCAGTTCCTTGACGGGGTGAAAAATGGGGGTTTTGCGTGGGTTAGCCGATGAAGGCGCCGCAGGTTGTAGGAGGTGCACACAAGGGTCCATTCCAAACTCACTTTGGCATGTCCGCGCAGCGGAAGCTTTAGCAGCTTGTCTGGCAGGGCCACCCCTTCTCTCCCAGGATTCCCATTCCAGAGAATGCCGTTGATTCCAAGTCCGACAAGCTGCTAGATTCCTTGAATTTCAAAATATGATGCATTTGAGTCAAGTTCTTCATTCTCTCTGTTTGCCTACTTTCTGCCTCAAGGAATCTATAGGACTTTTCGCAGCGAAAAGTCTTTTAGCGAGGCACGGGAGGGGAAGAAATGGAAAATGATTCTGACCAAAAAACACCACTCGCTTGGTCTGAGGCAGTGCCTCGCTAGAATGAAAGTTGAGACTGAAAGGGCTGGATCTGACGGATTGCCGGGATGGGATTTGTTTGTCCGCGGACAACAGCCGTGAGTATCCGCAAGCTTGCCGCCGCCACCGGGCTTTCCGTGGCGACTGTTTCAAAAGCCCTCCGCCATGACCCCAAGGTGAGACCGGCCACCCGTGAGGTGGTCCTGCATGCGGCCTTGAAAATCGGCTACTCCCCGAATCCCTTTGTCGGGCAAATGATGGCTTCGATGCGCCGTCGAAACACCTCGAGCTTCCGCGGGAATGTGGCATTGATCTGGAAAGATTCGTTTCCGGGAATCGCCGCGGATATCCGCCGTACGCACGTCATCAAAGGGGTTATGGAAAGGGCGGAAGAACTGGGTTACCAGATTGATGAATTCGAGCTGGCGGCAAACAAGCCGGAATCCCTTCGCAGGATTCTTCAGGCCCGGGGGATCCGCGGCGTGCTGATTTTCATGCCGTCCTTCAGCGGTGCCAAAATCAGGTTTCGCATGAATCTCGACAGTTTCTCCTGTGTTTCGCTTGGATGGGGGGTGTGGAGTCCTGAGCTGGATTCCGTTCGGGCTGACTACTTCCAGATGTTCCGCCTTGCAATCCATCACACCCGGCACCGGTTTCAGGGCAGGATCGCCGCAATTTGGGACATTCGAACCGATAATGCGGCACATAATATTGGAAGGGCCTCTTTTGTAATCAACCACCCGGCCGGGCCCGCAATTGCGAGCAACCTGTTCCTTTCATGGAACGATCTCTCAGAAACCGCGTTTGCCAAAGTCGTTAAAAAATATGATGTTCACTGTCTTCTGCTTGGATCCAGCGTGGAGCCTCCGGATTGGCTCGAGCACTATGTGCCGATGATGAACTGGGTCTGGTGCCGCGATCCGGGTAAAGTCCGGCATTTCGGCCAGATTGATCCCCAAAACTCCCTGACGGGCCGCCTGGGGTTCAATCTGCTGGCAGCCAAGATTCAGATGAACGAATACGGCGTTCCCTCCCAGTGCTACAACGTCATGGTTCCGCCCCGCTGGATCAACGGGATCTAATCCGGCGGCGACTGAGGTTATTACTCGCTGGCTCCCCTTGCCCACAACCCCGCCCTTGGCACCGGCTCCCGCCGGATTAGGATTCAAGCAATCTACTTAACGTTTACGCAAGTTGGCGTTTGCCAAAGTCTTTGCGGGCCCGGAAACTGGGATTTGTATGTATGACATGGCCGCCGGAGAACTTTTCAACGATCAATCGCGATGATCTCTGCGGAGCAGGGATACTCTTTGCTGCGGGAGGATGGGGATTCTGCACTGGGCCTCGATCAGGAAGCATTTTTGGAAACCATCCGGGAGGATTGGCCTGAGGCCAAAGCATTTCTCAAAGATCTCGTTGAGGAAAACAGTTTCACGCTGAATCCCGATGGCGTTCGCAAAAACTCGGAAACCATCATTCGTCAGTTTGCCTCGTTCAACTTCTCCACCCGGGTGCTGCCCAGCACGCTCGACGGGGCGGGCGAGCACCTGATTTTGGATTCAGGCGGAGAGGGAGTTCCGGTGCTGCTGGTTTCGCACCTCGACACCGTCTATCCGCCGGAGGAGCAGGCCGCAGCGTTCTTGGGGTGGGACGACCTGAACGACCGCATCGAAGGGCCCGGCACGTACGATATCAAGGGAGGGACAGTTGCCATGTGGCTGATGCTGCGTTGCCTCCATCAACACCGCCCGGACCTGTTTGCCCGTCATCGTTGGATTCTGGCGTGGAATGCCGCCGAAGAGCGTCTTTGCGAGGATTTTTCAAGCGCGGTGCTGGCGCTGCTCCCATCCGAGCCTTTGGCTTGTTTGGTGTTCGAAGGCGACAATCGCAGCCAGGATGGCCACGAAGTCTTGTGCGGGCGCAGCGGCATCGCCCGATTCCGTCTGTGTGTTCATGGGAAGAGCGCACACAGCGGAAACAGCCACTCCGCCGGTGTCAACGCCATCGTTCGGATCGCCGAGCTGGTCGGGAGAATAGCGGGTTTGACCGACTATGAACGCTTCACAACAGTGAATGTGGGGGTCATCCGCGGGGGGCTCACCACCAACAGGGTGCCCGATCGTGCGGAGATCTTGTTCGAGGTGCGTTATCGTGACAGAGCGCATTTCGAAGAGATCCAAAGCACTCTCCATGCGCTGCAGCATGTCGGTTCCACCGATCATCCCGGTGCCTCGGTGGTTTTGGAGACCCTTCAGGAGATCCCTGCCTGGGTCGAATCGCCGGGGACCCTGGCTCTTGCCCGTTTCTGGCAGGACGCCGGTCAGATTTGCGGGCACCCGGTCACCTTGGGAATTCGCTCCGGATTGAGTGATGCAAACTTCTTTTCACCCCATGTGCGCACCCTCGACGGCCTCGGTCCGCGAGGCGGGAATTCCCATTCGGTGGTCAACGAGGGCGGGCGGCCTCGCATCACGGAGTTCGTTGATCAGAATTCATTCCTGACCAAATCCCTCATCAATGCTTTGGGCCTCGCCAACCTGCTGGCGTCGCCCAAAGGGGATGGGAGACCCACGACTTGAGGGCGGTGTGCCGGTTGGTGAGCCGCTCGATTTCCGTGCCCTTCGGGACCCGCAATCAGGACGTCACGGAATTGTTACAGGAACAACCCGGCGTGGAGACCGAAGCAGGTTGACAGAAGCGCCGATTTCATTGCTCGATGGAGTTCGAAAGACACCGCCTTTCATGCAAACAACAAACGATCTTCAGAATTCATTGCCAATGATTCTGGCGGGCATTTCGGGGGTGCTCGGATTGTTGATAGGACTCTTGGTCAATTTTTTTTCTTTCAAGCAGACCCGCACCCGGCATCGGAGACTTTATGCTTTGCTTTACGGGGCCGGCTTGGGGGTGGCAGCTTCCATTCTTACGGTGGTGGGTTTTGATGCTTTGTCTCCTGCGGCATCGAAAGTTCGGGTGGTTGTCCTCATTACCTCCGGGCTCATCGGCGGATTTCTTGCGGGGTTTGTTGCAGTGGCAACCGTTTCGGTTTGCCGATGGCTGATGAAACGCGGTGCCTCCTCGGATGAGGATCTTCCGGTGAGGGTCGCGGAAGCTCCTCAGCCCCGCAACCCGGAAGCAAAGGCCCTGCCCCTGAGGCGGAACTGAGGGAAGGCCGGGGCGCTGGCCCGAGGCGTCCCGCCGAATGAGAGGCGGGGCAACCAATCGGTGAATCCTTCCTGCCGACCTTGATGGCTAACCCCCTTCTTCCCCAAGCAATCTAAAGGACTTTTCGCAGCGAAAGGTCTTTTAGCGAGGCACTGGGAATTGGGGCTGAAAACAAGTGAAGCCAACAAACTGGGAACAGGGCCTGCCTGGTCTGAGGCGGTGCCTCGCTAGATCCTCACGCTGCCGGTTGCGAGCCACACAAAATAGGAGACGGGGTTTCTTCCCAGCCCGTCCGGCTGGGCATCCAGCTCCTCAATCGAAGGAATTTTGCCATCGCAGAATTCTTCGATCCGCAGGGCGGCTTCGCGGAGCCGTGCAGAGCCCGCGGCCAATCTCACCTGGGTTGCCTCCATCCCGAGCGCTTTGTTCCGGCGCAGCCACTGTCTGCGGAAGTCAGTCTCCAAGCCTGCCATGGCGGTCAGGGCTCCGGGAATCGCCTGGTCTTTGATTTGCCTCAGCGCGTTCACGTCCCGGGATTGATAGGCGGTCACAAGGGCTTCCCGGATTTCAAGTTTCCTGACCATCACGTCGGTCAGTGACCACAAATAGCCATAGTCCGGGGTTCCCTCCATTTCCCGGTAAGGAGCGATGGCATCCCGTAGTGTCCCGAGTTTGGCGATGACCTTGGGCCAGAAATCCTTTCCCGCATAAAGGTATCCCTGCCAGCCGATTCCCAGCAACAAATCGTCCCAGAGAATTGTGCTGGCGGCAACCGGCGGGATCTCCGGATCAACGACAACCTGGAGACCGGTGCCCAGGAGCATCGCGGAATAATCGCCTTCATGGATTGCCTTCAGAAAGGCCGTGAGGTCTTCCACTCCGGAATTTCCCCCGTAACAAAGATCCGAAGCGTATGCCAGGCCGGCAAACGCTGAGTCGAATTCGCAGTACGAAACCGCGTCGCCCCAAAGTGTGAAGAGGATCTCGGGCAGGCGGACCTTCTGGCAGGCTCTGATGCAGGGACCCACCGCGGCCTCTGTCATGGCATGGTCGTACCAGAAGCGCGCCCAGGTCCAGATGCCGGAGGCCATGATCGGCTCACCCCCCAGCTCGCGGTGCCGCCGGATCCATTCGGTGTAAAAGTCTTCGTCCTTGCTGTAGTAGTCCCAGTAAACCAAATCGACGTTCTTCGGAACTTTGGCTCTCACTTCCTCGGGGATACACGAGTCCCGGTCGTAGTATTCGTGTTTGGAACTCCCCATTTTGAAATACATATCGGACCAAATCATTGGTCTGAGACCGTGTTCCGTGCAGATCGACTCAACGCGCGCGAGATGGCTGTTGAAAACATCAAACGGGGGCTGCGGGCCGTTCTTATCAAGAAAGCGCCCGCGGCCGAAATGGAATGCCTCATCCATCCCGACGTGAATCCTCCTGCTGCCGAGGTGTTCCGACCAGAACCGGATCATTTTTCCGATCAGTTCGTAGGTCTTTTCCTCACCGACCAATAGTACTTGCTCGGTGTCCTGGATTTGATGATACGGGGGCCATTTCAGAATTTGATCGAGGTGGCCGAGCGTTTGGATGCAGGCCACAACTTCAATGCCAAGCCGCTTTGCATAGGCGTCGATCTCTTCAACTTCCTTTCCCGTATATCCTCCCCGCATGTAGCCAAAGAACGGCTCCCCGGGGATCTGATAGGTGTCCTCGGTATAAAGCATCAGCAGGTTGTATCCCATCAGCGCAAGACGCCGCATCCAACGCTTGACATACGGCACGGTCATCACCGCCTGCCGCGAGCAGTCGAGCATGATTCCCATCGACCGGAAGGAGGTGTTTGAGCTGGTGCTTTGCCCGGCGAGCGCATGGCCCACGCCTCTTGCCGCATTGGCCAATGAGCCGTATTCAATCGTAACCAGCTCCTCTTCAAACAAGACGTTCAGGATACCGGCCTCCTCCACCCGCTTGAATCTCAACCCGCGATGTCCCGACGGCGTCGCGAGAGGGTATTCCTCTCCCAGGCATTCCAACATGGGATGAAGGTGGGACGGAGTGTTGGCCGGGTTCCAAGTCAATTTCATGTCATTCATAAAGGGGCGGAAGGTAGCAGTACACGGGAGCCTGTCAGTCCCGCCGATGGTTAACAGTTAGTTCCGCAGCATGTTCGGCGACCTTGCGAAAGGCGGCCGCGTGTTCGCGGATCACCTCCGGACGGAAATGTTTGAACCACGGAATGAAAAAGACTTCGTGTCCGATCCGTTCGGCCACGGGCAGTGAGCCGGGTGGTTGCCGCAGGTCGCGGCTGGAATTGGCAATGCGGGTGGGGCGTCCCTGCCCGTAGATATCCACATCGTTGAAGGCCGGGTGCGTATGCAGGGCCTTGTTGCATCCCGCCGAGGCTCCGGGAAAGCCCTCTGCCCTCACCGCTTCACAGAATCGCGTGATTGACAAGCCACCGAGCTTTTCCCGGCGGTAAAGACCGCAATAACCATACCATCCCGCCATGTTCGAGCCAATGAGAACTTTCAATCCGTGCCGCCCGGCAATATCCATGATGGCATCCATGTCCGCGGGGTGGCCGAGATAGTGAACGGCCACGATCGCCTTCGTCCTCGGGCTGATGTGGCGCTCGATATCGTTCGGATCCAGGCAAAGCGCTCGGGGATCGATGTCCGCAAAGACCACGGTTCCTCCAAGGGTGAAAACCGGCAGTGCAGATGCCCAATACGTTGTGGCGGGGCAGATGATTTCGTCGCCTTGGCGGATGCCTAATGCAAACATGCCATCATCGGCGGAGTGGACGCTTTTTGGCCCTCCGAAAAGGGCGAGGGGGGATTGCTTTGGTGGTGTGCTTTTGGACATTGTGCTCATAAAGTAGTGAGTGCGATCAGGGAAGGATGACCTCGCGGATCGCCCGCTTCAGCGCACCTTCGCTTTCGGGAGCGCAAAAGGCATCCATCGGCTCATACCCTCCTTCTTCAAAGGAATGTTCCAGACAAATATATCCAGGGCCAAGGTCGCCGTAGGATGCAACAGCAACCCATGCCTCCGGAAGCAGACCTTGGGCGTAAAGCTGGTATTCAACTCCCGCCAGTCCCTCCCTATCCGTGCAAAGATAGACAATCACAAACCCCTAGAATTTCCCAAAGTCGCGGGAATGTCAGCCCTCTGTGCGGGTAACCTTTAACCCGCCTACCGTGCGAACCGGTGTTTCCTGAGAGCATCCATGGTCATCGCATGGATTTCTTCGGGGCACTCGTTGTTGATTCCGTAGAGATAGACAGCCAGATGGTCGGGATGAATTTTTGAGAGATAGTCGTCGAGATTTCTTTGGTAGTTCGCATGTTCGGTTTGCGGGATGCAGAAATTCTCAACCAGCGCGAAAGTCTTTTTTCCGCCGCCGGCACATTCCCGCACCGTGCGCTCCCAGGCATCGCCCAACAGGTATTTGTGTTGTGCGGGAGGCTCGTGAAAGTAGTTCCAGAGGGCAAAATTTCCGTCATATCCGCAGTATTGAAAGTGGGGGATGTGGGCAGCCCGGGAAGTGAAGTATTCCGGAGCTGTCGCCGAATTGAACATCGTCACAACAAGCTCCGGACGGATTTCCATGCAAAGGCCGGTCAGGTTTCCGAGAAAATCCACAAAGTTATCCATCGCTTCCTCGGTGGTCGGAATCCGTCCGAATTTTTTCAGGGTCGCCGGATG
>Ga0247840_10008868_pt1 | contig 13265 bp, 14 predicted proteins | sample LaCruzMarch2015__FD_192404 | JGI IMG/M metagenome (GOLD analysis project Ga0247840, IMG submission 192404) | Freshwater microbial communities from meromictic Lake La Cruz, Castile-La Mancha, Spain - LaCruzMarch2015_17m | ecosystem: Environmental > Aquatic > Freshwater > Lake | place: Spain...
CCGAGACTTTGAGAAGTTCTTTGAGATGGTCCCGACTGGTTGCCTGTACTGGTGTTTGTCTCAGAAGTGAGGTACAGTTTCCAAATGTTCCAAAAAGCTGGTCATCTAAATCATTTCTATCAGTCAAAATCACAATAGTAGGATTCTTCATCTCAGGTTGTACGACTATCTGTCAGGTATAGAAAACCATAGAGAGCGACTTTCCGCTTCACTGTGTGTGCCATACAACACCCACCTTACGGTCCCCATCAGTATCGTGTGTTGCACGGAGAGTTTGGGTAACAGCTTTTTCTACAGCGTAGTATTGGTGATATGCAGCGACTTTCTTCACTTTAATAAGTGAGAGAATACCGGTCTTCTTGTCTTTTTGTTCTTCTGTCTCAAAGACGGTATTATATCGTATGAGTTTAAGGAGAACATCCTTGCAAAGCATACGCTCAGCAAGCACCTGTAATTCGGGCAAGATACCGTTTTCTTTCTTCTCAGGGGACTTCCATGCTAAGTAACGAGAAAATGGTGCAGAGAGGCTAGAAACACGGGCATCTATACCATCGGAGATAATACAGAGAGCATTGTAATTAAAAATAGTTGGTATCGCAGTTTTGTAGTTTTGTATTTGCGTAAATGCTCGCTCAAGAGTTGCCTTCTCATCAATAGCATTTTTGAGTTCAATGACTACTAGAGGGAGACCGTTTATGTACAAGATAACATCGGGTCTTTTCTCGATATTGTTTTCTTGTATGACGAGCTGATTCACCACCCAGAAGGAATTAGCTTCCATATTTTCTATATCTATGATTTTTACATTCAGTCACCTTGTTTGTCCATCGTGAAAATGTTCTACTGTCACCCCATCCGTGAGCATCGTATGAAACTTTTCATTGTTTGTCATAGTATCACTGGATCCTAGATGCATAATATGTTCAAAGGCATCCTCTCGTGCTATCTCGGGTATCTCAGGATTGAGTCTCTTAAGCGACTCACGGAGATGATTCTCCAGTATCACAGAATCAAACCCTTCACGCTGAGGATTTGTAGAGTATGGTGCAATATCTGGACCATAGAAGTATTGATACCCTTGAGAGACCAAGAGGTCAATCAGGTTTTGTTCTACATGGGATTCAAGCATATTAATAGACAGTATATAAAAAATATTTTAATTGGAAACATAGACTATTTCCCACTCATCTCGATTTATTGTACTTAAAAAGCTATCAAATCTGTCTTTATGTACCGCAATGCAGAGTAAATCAGAAGGTCTAGAAAACCCAACATAGGCCATTTTAGCTGACTGCCTCACTCTATCGCCAACACTATTGGCTTGAATTGTATTGCCTAAAAATTGTTCTGATAATCTTTGTGATTCGTAGGATTTAGCACTTGCACCTGTTCAATCTTTTTGAAAGTAAGACTCTAGATATAATGTTGCACAGTGTGTTTGCCCTTTTACTGCGTGAACACTTGTAATTTCAATTTCGACTCCATCCTCCTTATAGCAATTTTTCGTTTCAATTTCTGTGATATTTTCAGCAGGAATACTTACCAAGTCGTTACTCAGAAAAACTAAGCTTGTTGAAAGTTGATTTTGGGAAAAAATTTCAAAAAGGTTAGGTACATATATCTTTATCTCAGCCCAGACATTATTAACTTTCCCTTTGACTATATCCATTGACCATTTGTAAATGTTTAAATTAAGTTCATCATACCTTCTTTGATCTACATCTCTGATAAAATCAACCAATTTCTTCTTCGTATATGATCTTGTATCAGCAGTATTAATGTTTTCTAATCGCAAGATTTTAAGAAAGGCATTTAATATATTTTTTCTCAATGGTCCTAAGGTTTTTATATTTTTATCGTAGAATAGTAAATAGCTTTTAAGACAATCATAATCTTGTTTTGGCTTCCCCCTTTCTTTCTTATAGTCAACATAATAATCCTCCAGTCTAATTTTTGAAGAATCTTGGCGACTAGCTTCATTTTCTTTCCATTCTGTATTCCAACAAATAATTTTATTGTCTTTATCAGAATTAACCAAACTCCCATTTTGTTTGTATTCTGTAACTATCCGAGCAAAGAAGGGTATAACATTATTGATATTTTCATTTTCAAAAATAAGAATATGTGGTTTTAGAGAACATTCATTTAGTCCAATAATATCAAAATTTGCATCATTATATATTGCAAATCTTTTAACTATCTTCGCAATAGGATTGCTTAATCGTTGGCTACCTGTTAAATTTAAAATGCAATGTGTACCTTCTCTTAATTGCCAAACTTCTGATGTTCTCAAATTATCGGATGAGTTATAAATTGCTTGATTCCTATCTCCAATTCTTTGTACGACGGATATACTCTGCCTATTATTATAAAATATTTTTTCTAACAAATTATATTGATGAGAATCCATATCCTGCATTTCATCAACAAAAACATAACCAAAGCGTTTTTGTAATATATGTCCGATGGCAGGGAATTTAGTTAAATAAACATTGGCTAAAAAATAGGCATCGTCAAAATGCAAAATACCTTCTTCTAAAATCTTATTCTTAAACTGAAAAAACCACTTGTAAATAAGTTCTTTTTCTCCATCAGTATAATCTATGTAATTTTCTGTCCGAGTATGCCCATGGGGTTTATTTATTTCAAGTTTACTGTCATTCATTTTTTTTGTTAGTATAACTCCATTATCAAAATTAAATCTATAGTTAAAAAATAATGCTTCATTAGTATTTTTCAGATGACTTACTTTAGTGGTAATATCACGATTAAACCCGAATCAATACAACCACAATTTATCAAGACATTTTTCAATTTTTTCATTATAAATCTCATTATCAATTCTACTTGGTTTCTTTTTATATTTTGAGATATAAAAAGGTATTGCTAGAAATTCATCAACAAAACTCTGAATCGTACCGATGAAATTGGGATAAGAAAATAGTTTTGGACAATGCTTCTGTATTTTATGTTTTATTTCATCAATAGCTGCATTAGTGTGAGATATAATCAAAACCCCTGAACCATCTTGAAAAGGAAGATAGCGTTCTAAGATTAGCAATTTTGCTAACAGCACAGTTGTTTTACCACTACCAGGAACAGCCTGTAAATCTATTGTATCGAAGTTGCGAATAAATGCTTTCCTTTCATCATCAAACTCTTTACCTTCTGGCAAAAGTATTTTTTCAGCATAGTGAATATCTTCACTAGTAATATTAATTACCTGAGGCATACCTAATAGCTTTTACAAGATATGCAATACTGTCATCTGGATTATCATCTATCAATATCTGAATTGTTTTCTCAGAAATCTCACCTTTAATAAACTTCGCTAAATCTTCATCTATAGCATTTGCTACTAAATAAGCAATCTTTGGCTTTTCTAAACCTTTGGTTAATAGTTTTTTGGCAAGTTCTCTTTCAAAATCAACATCCCAAGGTGTATCCGTATGGATAGATTTTAATGCCTGTTTAAATATAGGACTTAGACTGGTTGATTTATATAATGCATACTCTAATGTCCATTCAGGAGTGATAAAATATTTTATATTTTTTTCAGATTTTGATTCTAAATCTGAAATCTTTGAAGCTGTTTTTTGATCCACCACAGTATTCTGTATTTTTTCAAATTTATATTGATTTTTCCCATGTGCATCTTTACAAGGTTTGCCCTCAATATCAACTGACAATATTTTTTCATATGTTTGTATATCGACATCGGTTACTACAGCAACAGGAGTTGTCATAGAGGGTTCCAGTTTTCTCAGATAAATGCTAGTGTAATGATCAAAACCAGTATGCCCTATATTTACAATAGAAACACCCTTTTCTGTAAGGTTAATTCCTATATTTTTTGCAATACTTGGAATCAGAATCTCCTCTGCCCAACCTTCTACTAAAATGACACCTTTAGCAAAAAACAAATTTGCCTTAGTAGTATCAAGAAATTTTTCAAGAAACTTATAATTATCCTCAGCTAATTTAGTATAGTGTTTCCCCATCGGATAAGCATTTCTATCTTTACAAATAATAAGATTTTCGAGTTTTAATTTTGAAGCTAGATTTGGGCTATGAGTTGTGAGGATGAGTTGTATAGAATCTTGTTTTTGTAAAGACTCAATTACTTGCATTTGTGCTTGCGGATGCAAATGGGCTTCCAATTCTTCTATCAGACCTAACCTTAATCCACTCCAATCAGTTTTATTTAAATGAAGAAGCTCCGCAGCCATAAATAACCTATTCAAGGTTCCTAACCCGGGATGGGGTTGATCTTTCAAGGAGAGACTTAGTTTTTCAAGAATACTTTTTATATCGTTTGAAGACGCATTGAATTCTGTCTCGTACTCTTCGCCATAAAACCCTTTTATATAACCATCAATTTTATCCTTTATTTGTTTTCATTCTTGTGGTTTAATGGTCCGCCTTTCGCCTGATACTATATCATTGGTAAGTGGTAATTCAAACTCTCCTTTAAAATATTTTTCAAGCTCATCATTAAGTACCTCAAATATTTTTACAAGCTCATGGTCTTCACCTTTTTCTTTAAAAGCAGTATCGCCCAAAAGAATTTGTGACAATCTTGAATTACGCTTTGTAATCAATTCGTTCTCAGCATCCCGAAGTGGTTTTAGATAAGTAACCTTTAGATATTCTTTTGCCTCAGCAGTGAGCAGATAGCCCTCACTATCAACACCCGCCTTTATATCGGTTGGTAATATCTTGGTACCTTTCCGCTTTACATCATAATTTATCTTTAAAAAAGGTTTTATATGTTCTTCCGTACCATTCCATCACAACCATTCTATAAAATTCTTAGCTTCATCCGCAGTTAAATCTTCAAAAGTTAATTCAATTCTGAAACGATCTGATGAACCATAAAAATCCTTTTCCTCAACTCTGATATAGTCATAACTATGCGTTTTTAGAACGAGTTTTATAGCATCAATAATGGCTGTTTTTCCTGAATCATTTTCACCGATAATCACATTCAAGCCTTTAGTGAAGTCTAAATTCAGGTTTGGTTTATCAAAATCCAATTCTCCTTCAGTACCAAATTTTCTATAGTTCCAGAGTTTTATGTTAGATAAATACATTTTTAAAAAATAAGAATAGAATTTAAAATTTTAACCTCACCTCCCCACTCATCAATCTCGGTAATAACTCGTCACGAGTTTTTGAAAGGGTTTGGATTTGAAGCGAGTTATAAAAAATCTTTTGGAATATTGGTTTGATAACTCGATTAAAATCTTCTAGTGTTCCATTATTCGGTATGATAAATTCTAACTCTTTTATCATCGTCGAATTGATTGCTGTTACGATTGATGAAGTGCTACCTAAGGAATTGAAATCAAGTCGTTGTAAATAACAATAAATATACTCTGAGGTTAATGGGGATCCCACTTTGACTTTCAGGTGTGCTATTGCTTCATTAGAGAGCATCTCCTCTGTTGTAATGGTAAGTTTTCATACAGTCATCTTAAAGCTCAGTATGGTGGTATTTTGGGGGATTATAGGAATATTAAATTTCTGAATAGCCTCATCAGTGAGATATTCTGATGTTCCAAAAATATAAGTATCACTATTTCAAATATCTTTTATAGATATCCATTTTTTTCATACAGGAATATTAGAAAACCATTCTGATTCTGCACGAGGAGGAGTCCTTCATATGGTAACATCAAATTCTGTCCCAACTTTCCCAACCCTCCACCCCTCAGGCAGTTCATCTGGAGCATCGACACTATATCTACCAAACCACTCTTGAAATAGAGTTTGTGCCGTTGCTTCGAGTGTTTTATTCTGCTCTCGTAAGAGCTCAATCTTATCATCAAAACTTGAGAGCATATCAGCGATGGCTCGTTGTTCGGGGAGAGGTGGAAGATTTATATCTAAATCTTCAATATGCTCTGGTTTAATTGAAGGATATGTTGATGTACTATGTTCTGCAATTTGTTGTAATTTATTTGTTACTTGTTCTTGAGTTAGAAAATAGTATAAAAACTTTGGATCTATTTTTTCTTGTATTCCAGAAATAACTGTAAATCCAGTTGAAACAACTAAATTTTCTGGGGGGTTTTGAATAAAACCAAAATGCTTTTGATTTGGTCTCACTGTTGAATAAACAATATCATCTTCTTTTACAAGTCTCTTTGCTCTACTTGGTGCTTCTGAAATACCGAAACTTTGTAAAGATTCTATTCTATTTTCTGTAATTGAGCCAGTATCTAAATATAAAATTTCATCAAAATTAAAATCTTTTCCAATACTTGAGATATTACTTTGAACTACTTCACCTAAAGCTGTTTCTTTCCATCATTGCACAGTATCTAATTTTTGCTGGTTTTGATCTTGTAGAAACTGAATTAAATCATCAACATTCTGAATGTGTTGATATTTAGATGCTAAGTCTGGTGTGACTACTGGCGATACAGAATTATCTGGTCGAACTACAAACATAATTCATTCATGCCGTATAGTTGCTCTTCAGTTTGGAAACTTCTCAAAGAATTTTTTTATACCAAACTTTATCGTATCCCAAGCAACATTACTTATAACCCATTTAGCAACTCATATAATCAACTGCATTGCCAATTCACCCATACTGAAACGGTAGAAATTCCCCTCTAGTATAAATTTATTATCAAAGCATTGAGAAATCTCTGGTATAAATTCTTCGTGCTCTGCACTGAGAGAGATAGAAACTCATTCGTATTCAGGGTTTTTATGTAATTCTTCTTTATTCATGAAATGAGATTTTATAATGAAAACCCTATCTTCCCCAACTGCTTCTTAATCTCCTCATTCAGTTCTTCCTCTTTTGCCATCTGTTCTGCAAGTGTCTTTGTGAGAGCTCACATTTTTTCTTCAAAAGGTATACCATCATCTTCTACATCACCAATACCGACATAGCGACCAGGAGTCAGGACGAATCCATGCTTCTCTATCTCAGCACGAGGAGCAGATTTGCAGTATCCTTTCTCATCCTCATAGTCTTCGTTCTTTCTCCAGTTGTGATATGTTTGAGTAATCTTTTGAATATCTTCTTCGGAGAGCTCTCGATGCACACGGTCTTTCATAAAGCCCATTTCTGAGGCATCAATAAAGAGCGTTTCTTGTTTGTGGGTGTTTCGCTCTCGTCTGAGAAACCAAATACAGGCAGGGATACCAGTATTAAAGAAGAGTTGTTTTGGGAGAGCTACGATACATTCTATGAGGTCTGCTTCTATAAGTCGCTTTCTGATTTCACCTTCACCGCTTGTGTTAGATGAGAGAGAGCCATTTGCGAGGACAGTCGCCATCACGCCGTGAGGGGCGAGATGGTAGAGCATATGTTGCATCCATGCATAGTTTGCATTGTTTGCTGAGGGGATGCCATATTTCCATCGTGCATCATCTTGTAATACTTCTTGTCACCAGTCAGATTGATTAAACGGAGGATTTGCAATCACAAAATCCGCCTTGAGATCGGGGTGTGCATCACGAAGAAAGGAACCTTCTGTATTCCACGCTATAAACTGAGAGTTCATATTGCGGATAGCGAGGTTCATCTTAGAGAGTTTCCAAGTTGTTTGATTGGATTCTTGACCATAGACGGTAATGTCTTTGATATTTCCGTTATGTTCGAGGATAAACTTCTCGCTCATCACAAACATCCCAGAACTTCCGCACGCAGGATCATAGACACGACCTTTATATGGCTCTATCATCTCAACCATCAGTTTCACAATAGATTTTGGAGTATAGAATTGTCCGCCTTTTTTGCCTTCTGCATTGGCAAATTCCCCAAGAAAGTATTCATAGACACGACCAAAGAGGTCTTTTGATACTTTGCCTTGATGCTGGATATTGATATTGGATATCAGGTCTATGAGTTGCCCGAGAGCAGTTTTATCGAGGTTGGGTCTCCCAAATACTTTAGGGAGCACATTTCGCAGTTCTGGATTTTCTTTCTCGATTGCTTCCATAGCGTCATCGAGCTCCTGTCCAATAGTAGGAAGCTTCGCTTTTGCTTGGAGATTCTTCCAACGAGCTACTTCGGGGACAAAGAAGATATTCTCAGCCTTGTATTCATCACGGTCTTCTGGGTCTGAGAGCTCATCCTGTTCGAGCTTATCATAGAGCTCTTGAAACGACTCTGAGATATATTTGAGAAATATGAGACCAAGGGCAACATTCTTGTATTCAGCAGCATCAATATTTTTTCTGAGTTTGTCAGCAGCTTTGAAGAGTTGTGCTTCAAAATTTTCTTTTGAGGGTGTAGTAACTTTAGGCATGGAGAGATTATATACAGAACATACAAAAATAAAGCAGAAATAGAACTGTTTTGAATCTATTTTTTAGACAATATCAATAACCGCCTTATTGGCAATTTTATCCAGAAGCGGGATTTTGAGTCCGAGAGGAAGGAATGAGGGGGTATGGGGGTAAGGCAGGGGGGTAAAGAAAGTAGAGAAGTAAAGTATGTATCATTATTTATTAGTTACTATCTACATTATTATTTTATTTTTATTATTACTAAATACATACCACAAAGTACAAAATACAAAACTACAAAATACAATAAACCTTAATAACAACTTTAACTTACACACCCACTTCATCCACATTCTATCTATAATTTAGGTCCAAGCATGGACAGAAACAGTATCTGCTTTGGCGGATTGACCAAGGTATATAAGGACAGTACTAGTACATTAACTACATATACAAAAAGATTCATACCCAATGTTTCATCTTAGCTAGACTAAGAGTAAACGGCGGAGCGAATAGAGATAGACTGGGGAAATGCGTTCTGACTGTTTGAAATCGTAGTCTTCATCCCAACAGATAATGTAAGAATCGAGGCACTTCAAGGGGACAAAAGGAAAAAGCATACCTAGTGTGTGAATAAGGGTTTACCTTATTTACTAACTTTTTTCATTTTATGGTCAAGTCCTGACTTATCTCTCAGCAGTTGTCTGAGAAAATCTACAATTATATCGCCGAAAAGCGTACTATGCCGTGGCGATCCTGATTCATTTCTTATACAGAAAACCCAATCACTGGGACAAAATATAAATGAGTGAATTTCTTTTTGACTCAGATGCATCTCGAGTCACACAACTTGAAAATCCCTAAGTTTATGACATTTAACCAGATAAAGAACTTATGAGGTATGGTTAAAAAATGAGAAACTTCTGTACCTATCATCTACTATAAATCCTTTATCCGTAGTGGTAAAGATATGGATATTGACCAGAAGAATGAGTTGGTTTCTGATAATGCTCTACATATTATGGGACACAAAAGTGTTCCACGTGAACTCAAACCGAGCTACTTCCTTCGCACTTACAATGTCTACGGGGTTGAATCAACAAACCTCCCTGTAGAAAGCTATGATCCAAAGCTTGAGAGAGCACCAGAGACAGTCGATCAGGGGAAACTATTAAAGATAATAGAAGACTACTGCCTGCGTGAGCATATCGAAGTCACCTATTCTGGTATCAGGGCTTTCTATAATCCTTGAAAAGATAGTATAAATATTCCACGAAGGGAAAACTTTGATACACTGGAACAGTTCTATCATACATTATCTCACGAGATTATTCATTCGAGTTGACATCGGGACAGGACGTGAAGATTTCAGACATCGAAAGACCTGGAAACAAGTCGACAAAATCAATATGCTTTTGAGGAATTAGTATGAGAAATTGGGGCGGCACTCCTGCTAAGTCAGGTGGGTCTAGTTCCAGATGTCCCCAATAGCTCGAGCTATATAGAATGATTTCTTAAGCATTGGTCCGACAAGAAGGACCAGATCTACAAGGCTATGAAGCAGGCTGAGAAAGCTTGTAGCTATATTCTCAATACGCAGACTTGGTGAAACAATGAGCACAAGAAATATAGTGTTTAATTATATGTTTCTTTCCATCCCCTCATTTTATTTTGAGGGGATATTTTATTCTTAATAAAAAATTATGCTTTTATTCTTCTCGGTACGACACCCCATTAATTGGGGGTTTCTGCGTATTATCCTTTGACTCTTGCTGTTTGTTACATAAAATATTTGTGTTATACACTAATGCTTTCCACGATGGATGATATTTTTACATATAAACCTGACATCAAATCATATCTCATCTCAGGAATTGCCGTAAGAATTTTGAGAACGAGATTGAAAATCGGGTTCAGAAAATTTTGTTTCAAAGCAGGTCTATCCTCATCGACACTTGCAAGAATTGAGAAATCTGAATCCATTATTATAAAAGCTGAGACGATGCGGAGTTTAATGGTGGGTTTTAATCTCACCAGAAATGGGATGCGGAGTCGTCCAGTTCTTCAGTCCGCTTTCTCAAAAGGTTCATATACCAAGAGCAATCCTCAGCTTCTGGGGTCTCCTGCTCCAGCAAGGAAGATGACTGTATACGTGCCCGAGGATGTTCGAAGAATTGTCCTACCGTATGCACGGTCCAATAATGTCTCTGAGAACCAAGCATTGCTTTGTATAGCAAGAAGCTATCTCGGGCTTACATCTGAAAAGATGAAATACCATAGAAATATGAATAGTTTTGATATATTTTGACGGGGAAGTTTGTAGAGTATTATTTTTTTATTAAGAGTATTTATATGAAGAATGTACGATTCAAGAGTCTTCTTGATATACTTGTTTGAAAACTTAAACAGGAATTGTATGACAAAAAAGGGAAAATAATACATACTAAATGTTATTTTGATTATCCATTTGTATTACAATTTGTTGTTCCGAATTGGTGCTGAGTCGAGATAAAGGTTCCAACAAAAGGGACCACAACGCAGGAGTTATATCGTGCTGAGAAACTTGCAAATCTAAAATCAGGAGAGACAAAAAATTGTGATGACTGCATTACGCTTCTTTTTGAAAACTTAAAAGCATCTGGCTATCTTACAGCATATTCTCATAAGTGCACTATTCGGCGCACTGATATGTCTGACTTCTTTAAACCATATGAAATAAAAGATTTTTCGTATTTCATATGACATATGCCTAGTTCGACCAGTATCAAGATAAGTGAGGCGAAGAAAGACGCTCGGTTCATTGGCTCTGTAATTCAAGATACACAGTTTATTGATACAAGATTACTTTACCTCAGTGTATGAGAGTGGTATGTCCATATTTCAGATGAGTCATGTGATTTTTGTTATGACTTGTCAGATGGTATATTCTTATTCAAGAAGAACGGTAGACTATATACATGGGACAGTACTTCAGATAGAGACCCTGAACTTCTTACAGAAAAAAAATCAAAAAATGACTATTTAATAGAGAAGGCACTTGATGAAATGGTCATGAAAGGCACAAATACTCTGAACATAGAAGATGCATTTCGTATAGTATGATGTGACAGAGTAAGTTTTTATCGAAAGAAAAATTCCTCAGTTTCGCAAGATGCATTTGTACAAATTCATAAAGCTTTTCAATATCGTTTTAACAAAAAATTTCCTGGACTTTACAACTCAAATAACCAGTTGATTCAGATAGGGGAGACAGGTCATGTAATATCGAAGAAATCTTACTGCTCATATAAAAGTATGAGAAAAGACCGTGATTATATACAAGCGGAAAACGAGGGTAAAAGATAGATCTTTTCTCTAAGCGGTTTGAAAGTATAAGGAATAAAGATTTAATAATGGGGTCACAACATGTTGTGACCCCATTATTTTTTGGACTCATTCCCTGGCTCGGGTGGGTCCGACATCTTTCTTTCTATATGTGAACATTCTATTGATGTTCCGACATTTTGCAAGCGTCATTTTTATGACGTTTCCATGACAGAGTTAGTGTTGGTACGGCTTGATGAAGGCAGATTTTCGTCTTCCGTAATGGTCCAAAGTTACAGAGTGATATTAGGCAGTATAAAAAAGTTCAGAGATGACAATCTCAGGGGCAGATTATTCAGTCATCTTGTGAGTCGGCGTTTGAATCTCTACCATTAACTACACGCCTATGACAGATGAAGATATAGCGTCCTATCAGGCAGCTCGAGCCTCATGTGGGCTGCCTCAGGTGTCCGACAAACAGGCGCTTATTGAGGCTCAAGCTCTTGTTCACTTTCTTACCATCACTTATCGTGATTAGTTACTTACCTATCTTCTTCTATGACTTCTAATATTACTTCAGGTACTATCGACTTCTGTCGATCCCATGGTTTTTCTTTCTTACCTTTGCCCATTGGATGCAAACATCCAACACAGGGCTGGAAGAAATACCAGGATACTCTTCCTACTGAGGAAGAAGTAGAGAGTTGGCGGAGAATACCGCATGATATGAATGTCTTCATTTTCACAGGGGAACTCTCCAACCTTGTAGTGGTTGACCTTGATAAACCCAAAGATTCAGATGAATCAGATGATGACTTTGCAAATAGGTTGATACGAGAATACAATCTTCCTCCTACCTATGCTGTGCGTACATGAGGTGGCTGATTGCATTTGTATTACCTATACCCACAATGAAAAGTTGTGAAAAACTCCGTTAAGCTACTTCCACATCTAGATATTCGTGGCAGGTGATGATGAGTCATTGCTCAATGAAGTGTGCATGAATCAGGAAAGCGGTATACAGTTTGGTATGATAATGGTGGAGTATTCGCTGAGTTTCCACTATCACTCCTAAGTCTGAAGAGTGATAAGACAGATTTGGTTCCACTTGAGAAAAAAACGTTCTCTCTCCAAGAGGGAAATAAAAAAGGTGAAAGAAACAATGCAACTTTCTTATGGCTCACAGATGCTATTAAGAAGTATAAGAAGTGAGACTATCAGGGACTCCGTGAAAAGCTGAGTGCCTATAATATACAGATGAATGAAGAGCCTCTTGATGAAGATGAGCTTGATGCAATCTATCATAGCGTTACTCAGTTTAAGGAAAGCAATGAATTACAGAAAGAAAGGACACAACTCAATAATGTCTTTGAACTTCTTCAATCAAATGGGCGGTTGATACTCGACCAGATTGGTGATGTTTACTTGGTAATCAGCAAAGGTACGAGCCAACGATGTATTCCTCTTGAAAGCTCAGACTTCAAGAACTGGCTTCAGGGGGAATATTACTCGAAGTATCGTAGTATCATCAACTCCGCAAATCTTGAAGGTATAAAAAGCATTCTTGTTTGTGAGGCTTCAACTTCAAACAAGCGATACACTCTTGATATCCGTCTTCTCAAAAATGGTGATGCCATACTCTACGACCTCAACGATGAGCAATTGTCGTGCGTCAAAATAGATACAGATGGATGGTCCCATTGTGCCGA
>Ga0247840_10008869_pt1 | contig 13264 bp, 6 predicted proteins | sample LaCruzMarch2015__FD_192404 | JGI IMG/M metagenome (GOLD analysis project Ga0247840, IMG submission 192404) | Freshwater microbial communities from meromictic Lake La Cruz, Castile-La Mancha, Spain - LaCruzMarch2015_17m | ecosystem: Environmental > Aquatic > Freshwater > Lake | place: Spain...
AAGGCCGCCTGCGACGCATAGAAGGTGAACGAGGCTATTTCCAGGTCGCCGGCGCGCAGCAACTCCCTGAACGCCTGGTGTGCGTGGGCGACATCCTCTTCCAGGGGATTGCACCAATGCCCGATATGATTCGTATAGACGAACAGGCCGCGCGCCGTTTCGCGGCTGCCTTCCCGTGTTGCGCCCACCTGCAAGGCGATCCCGGCCAGGCGTTCGGCGGTCGTGAAATCCCCGCGCAGGATAATGATGGCCACGCAGGCGCAGACCAGGCCGTAGATGTTCTCGGCACAATAGCCGTTTTCGATCCAGAGCCGCGCGACCCGCAGCGCCAACCAGGTGGTCAGGACCGGATGACTGGAACTGCAGTGGGCCGCAGGGATCATGTGGTTGAGGAGTTTGGCGGCACCCGCGAGGCGTTGGTCCGTCAGGTCGCGGCCCTGCGGCAACTGCTCCAGCGCACCGGCGGCGACCTGCCGGCAAAAGGCCTCGAGCTCCCGCTCCAGCACGCTCGCGGTGCCGGTCGAGGCGGGGATTCCCGGGTCAGCGGTGCCCGCCCGGAAGATATCCGCCGGCAGGTCGCGATAGTGCCGGAGGGTCTGCTCGAGGTCAGCGCGCGGGACCGGCATTCCGAGTCGGTCCAGGAGTTCGCATCCCAGCACGATGGCTTCATCGTAGAGTGTGCGATTGAGCAGATTCGCTATCTGGGTGGCGGTTGGATCGACTAGCAGCAGGGGGGACGAGGTATTGGCGGCGAGCTGGGCATAGATTGCGTCGGCCTCGCTCTGTCGGGCTTGACTGAATAGCACGAGGTGTAACTCGGCATGGAGGCCGAAGGCGGCGCCATGCTCGCGCTGCCAGGCGTCCGCGGCCAGCAAGTCCACGGCTAAGCGCAGCAAGCGCTCGGCGGTGGCGTAGTCACCGGCCTGGCGGGCCCCGACGGCCGCGGCGAACAACAGGTCCCGGGCGCGGGCCCGCTCCACGGGTTCGACGATCAGCGGCGCCGCGGCGGCATAGTGCAGGGCGGCGTCCAGGCGGCGGGCCGGGTCGTTGTCGGCCCGGGCAAAGCGCCGGGCCATGGCCAGATGCAGGCGGCTGCGCCAGGCGTCGTCGCGCCTTTGCTGGACCGCCTGCTGCATCCGGTCGTGACAGAACCGCAGGGCCGCCGCGGGGTCGCCCCGCTGCACCGCGAGCGCGCTGGGCGTGATGAGAATCCCCCGTTCCAGCGCGGGCAGGAGCCGCCCGCTCAGGGTTTCCGGGTCGGTGCCGGTTGCCAGCGCAAGCCTGCCCAGGGTGAAATCGGTGCCCAGGCAGGCGGCGGCCACCAGCGCCTCCGCGGTCGCACTCGCCAGGTCGCTCAACCCGGACGCGAGGAGGTCCACGACATTGTCGCTGACCGGTCGGGCCAGGAGGGTCGCGGTGTCCCAGTGCCACCGGCCGCGTCGCGGGTCGGGACGCAGGGCCCCGCCGCGGTGCAGTTCGTTCACCAAGGCGATGGTAAAAAACGGGTTGCCGTCGGTCTTGGCGAACAGGGCAGTCGCCGGTGAGCGCGCCTGCGCGGGTGCAATGTGCAGCATGTCGGCGATCAGCGCGTCGAAGTCCGGCGCGGTCAGGCCGGCCAGGGTCAGCACCACCGGCGGCATCCCCGCGGCGGTGGGCCGACGCAGCCGGCGCAGGAGCGGATGGGCGCCATCCACCTCGTTGTCGCGATAGGCGCCGATCACGAGCAGGCCCGTCGCTGCAGCGTCCTCCAGCAGGGCCCCGACGAAGTCCAGCGACGGCGCATCGGCCCATTGCAGGTCGTCGAGAAACAGCACCAGTGGCCGCGCCGGCGCGGCCACCTGGCGCACCAGGGCCACCAGCAGGGCGCGCAGGCGCCCTTGCGCCTCCAGCGGACCGATCCGCGGGGCGGGCGGTTGCGGACCGAGCAAGGCCTCCAGTTCCGGCAGGACCTCCAGCAGCGCGCCCGCATCCGGGCCCAGGCCCGCCAGGATCCGCTCGCGCCAGGCCGCCACCTCCGTCTCGGACCCGGCCAACAGCAACTGACACAGGTGACGCAGGCACTGGGAGGGGGCCAGCAAGGGCCGGTCCCGTTGGAACTGCTCGCACTTGCCGCTGATGAAGAGGCCGTTGGCCAGGGTCACCGGGCGGTGCAACTCGCGGATCAGTGCCGTCTTGCCGACCCCCGCATAGCCCGCGACAAAGAGTCCCTGGGTGCCGCCGGCGGCGACCCGGGCGAAGGCCGCCGTCAGCGTCGCCAACTCCGCGTCGCGTCCGTGCAGGCGCCGGGGCGGGCGCGGCGCCAGCGGCAGGTCGCGCGAGCGCAGCGGCACGGCGTTCAAATCTGCCGGCTCGTTAAAGGCCCGGCGCAACCGCGCCAGATCGTAGGCGAGCCCCGCCGCACTCTGGTAGCGCTCCTCGGGTTCCTTGGCGAGCATCGTCAGGACCAGTTCGGACAGACGCGGCGGCAACCAGGTCGCCCGCTCCCGCGGCGGCGCCGGGGAGCGCGCCAGATGGGCATGGATCAGGCCCAGGGTGTCGGTCTCCTCGAATGGCGGGGCGCCGGTCGCCAGGGCGTACAGGACCGCGCCAAGCGAATAGAGGTCGGTGCGGTAATCCACCGGCCGGTTCATCCGCCCGGTCTGCTCGGGCGACAGATAGGCGAGCGCTCCGGGCAGGCGATCCAAGGGATCGAACCCCGAGCGGTCCTCGGCAAAGGTGGCGGCCAACTCGAAGCCGATGATCTGCACCCGCAGATCATCGGCCCGAATCAGGATCTTGGCGGGGTTCAGATCATGGTGGATGACACCGCGCCCATGGCACCGCGCCACGGCGCGCGCCAGGGCCAGGGCCAGCGTGAGAAAACGCCCCAGGTCGGGGTTTCCCATGAGGCCGGACCTTCCCAGCGGCACACCGCCGAAGTCGGCGACCCTGGGCTCCGGGGTAGCCGGGTCGCCGGGCAGCAGGCGCGGACAGCCGGACAGGCCTTGCAGCCGCTCCAGGATACGCGGCTCGTTCGGCCGTACTGGGCGGGCGGCGAGCGCGGCGCCGTCGCCCTGGCCACCCTGGGTTCCCGGCGCGTCGGCCGGCGGCTCAAGCACGCGCGGCACCCGCGTCCGTACCCAGGGCCGTAGGGCGGATGCCCGCAGGGCGATCCGCCACGATGCCGCCCGTGCAAACGGCACAACCGCCGAGGTGCTGTACTAATGGCATCGCGAAGCAATAAATAGTCAAACGAGTGATTGCTGCAAGGCGCGGCGCACCCCGTCAGGATCGTGGGCAATCACGGTTAAGTAGGCCCGCGCCGGTTGATCCGGTTCCGTGCGGCCTTGTTCCCAATCCCGCAAGGTTCCAAGCGGTACATGATAACGGGCCGCAAATTCTTCCTGTGTGAGACACAAGGCACGACGCAAGGTCTTGATCCGGGGAATACGCCGTGCCTTTCGCAATTCGTCTTCGGACATGGGGTGCGCGTCGGGATCGGCTAGGGCCGCCGCCTCGATCTGCGCCGCCGTCATCGCGCGAACAGATGTTTGCGCAAACGGGCGTGCGCTGCCGTCCGCCAGCACTTCAACCACTTTGCCGTCAGATTGAATTTTCGCTGTAATAGTAGTCTTGTTCATGTTGTTCCGCCCTTCTGGCCGAAATCACGCGGGTGCGATTGTCGCGCTCGGTATAGGTCACATGGAGAAGAACGCCCTCACACATGCCAAGCAGATTGATACGCTCTTCCCCGTAACTCTCGCGGTCGTCTATCCATTCAACCGCGAAGTGATCGAGAAACGCCTTAATCGCGTAATGAAACGCTATGCCATGATCAAGCCAGTTTGAAGCGGCTTTGGCGTCGTCCCACTCAAAAACATCATCGTACATGACGGTACTGGTTACCCGTATCTCTGTCAAGTAGGGCGGAGGCCCGCAGGGCGATCCGCCATGATGCCGCCGGCGAAAAAGGTGGAACCGCCGGCGGCGTTCCGCCTTACACGAGTTGGGCCTTGATCATGATCCCGGCCACCCTGGTGGGTGAGAGGTCGCTGGTCCGCACAGCGGACCCTACGGGCGCGGGGCCCTAGGGTCCGCTGTGCGGACCACCGGCCTCGCAGAGGCCGGGATTATGATCGAGGCCAAGAGTTGGATGGCCGGCCAGTGGATCAATCACGCCGCACCCCCGCCCGTACCCGGCGCCCCCAGCACGGTCCGATTGCGACCCTCGGCCTTGGCGCGGTACAGGGCCTCGTCCGCCAGGCGCAGCAGCGTCTCGGGCCGCGTCTCGGGCGTGGGCGCCAGCGCGGCGACCCCGATGCTGACGGTGACCCGGCCCAACGGCGCTGCGGCATGGGGCAGGGCCAGGGCCTCCAGGGCGGTGTGGATCGACTCGGCGAGGCGCAGCATGCCCGCGGCATCGGTGTCCGGGGCGATGACCGCGAACTCCTCGCCCCCGTAGCGCGCAGCCAGGTCGCTGATCCGGTGGGCCTGGGCACCGAGCACATCGGCGAGTGCGCGCAGACACTCGTCGCCGGCCTGGTGGCCGTAGCGGTCGTTGTAGTTCTTGAACCAATCCACGTCCAACATCGCGAGCCCCAGGGGCCGCCGCGCGCGTGAGGCACGCCGCCACTCGGTGGGCAGGGCTTCATCGAAGCGGCGGCGATTGGCGATGCCGGTCAGGCTGTCGGTGGTGCTCAGGGCCGCGAGTTTGCGGTTGGCGGCCTCGGCCAGGGCCCGGGCGCGGTGCAGTTCCTCGCGCGCGCGCCGGTTCGCGGTGATGTCCTGGGCGCTGGTGCGAAAACCGAGCGAATGGCCATCGGCATCGAGGATGGGTCGCCAGGAGACGGTCACCCAGAATTGCGAGCCGTCTTTGCGCAGACAGCGGATCTCCAGGTTGTCGCCGCGGCCGCCCTGGAGCGCCTCGCGAAATCTCCGCAACACCGGGGGCCGGTCCTGCGGCGTGGTGAGCATGGCCAGGAAGTCGTCCGCAGCCAGATACTCTTCAGGCGTGAACCCGGTGAGTTCCAGCGAAAAGGAATTCATCCACAGGAGCCGTCCCTGCGGACTGAACCAGGCCTCCCAACTGGCCGCATAATTGGCGATGGCCTTGAATCGGGTCTCGCTCTCGCGCAGCGCCTCTTGTGCGCGCGCGCGCTCGTCCAGGGTGCGCGCCAGCTTGAGATTGCTGTAGCTCAGCGTCGAAATGAGCATGGCGAACCGTGAATAGAAGGTCATCACCCGCTCGATGGTCGCGGGGCTGAAGCGCGGCACCCGGTCCAGGGCCGCCAGGTAATCGTCCTCGTCGAATCCGAAGGTCCGCGCCTGGCGGCGGAAGGTCTCATAATCGGGCACCTCCCCCTCATAAAAGAACTGCCCGAGGAGGATGTTGCCCAGGAGCTTGCCGCCCACCACGATCGGCGTGGCGATATCCCAGAGATGGTTCTTGCAATTGTAGGCCTTGAAGCTCCCCGGCTGGCCTCCCAGCGACAGCAGGGTATCGCTCTCGATACAATTGCGGCGGGTGTCCGGATGAACACGATGATACCTGACGCAGATGTCCTGCCAGCCGGTGGCGACCAGCACCTTGCCGGCGCGGTCGATCACCCCGACGCCGATCCCGGTCAGATAAAAGAAATCGTCCATCAACGCCTGAATCGCTTGGGTATCGATGATGTCGGCCAGTTCCAGGGTGCCGATGTCGCCCTCCGGCAAGAGGATCGCGGCCAGCTTTTCCCTGACCGCGGCCTCGCTCTCGCGCAGCGCCTCTTCCGCCCGTCGGCGCTCGGCGATTTCCGCCTCGGAGCGCCGGATCGCCTCCGAGAGCAGCCGGTTGGCCGCCGACAACTCGCCGGTGCGCTGCGCGACCTTGTGTTCGAGTGACTGGTAGAGCCGGGCGTTTTCGAGCGAAATCGCCAACTGCCCGCACAGCATGGACAGGGCCTCGATGCGCCCCGCGGAAAAGGCGGCGCGCAACAGCCGATTCTCCAGGATCAGAAAGGCCGTGGCCCGCCCATGGACGGACACCGGCAGGGCCAGCAGCGAACAGAGCGTAAGACCGGCGAAGTGTGGATCGGCCGCAAAGCGGCTGTCGCTCACCGCATCGTCGGACACCACGGGCGCCAGCGTCTTCAGGCCCAGTCGCAGCACCGTCGCGGCAATGCCGCATTGCGCCTCGGCCGCGGCGCGCGTCATGCGCGCCAGCGGTGCGTCCCCCCGCAGTCCGCCCTCCAGCACCCAGCCGTCCGCCTCGTCCAGCACCATCAGTTGCACATCGGTGGCGCCGGTCAATTGGCCCATCAGGTCCACCACCCGCGCCCGCAAACTGGCCTGGGAGGTCTCCGCGGCGAGCGCCTGGGAGGCGCGCAGCAGGGCCTCGTGGTCCAGGGCATCGCCCAGGCTGGCCCCGCGGCCGTCCGGCCCGCCCGGCGCACCGGGGTCGATGAAGGGCAGGGCCGAGCGCATCGCCCGCGCCTTGCCCGCGGCGCCCCAGTGCCGATAGAGGTCGTGGGCGCGCGCCAGGAGTGCCCGGCCGGCGTGCTCCTGCCCGTGCCGCATGGCGCACTGCCCGGCGCGTTCGGTGATGAGTGCATGGTGCCAGGGGCGCTGATGGGCTTGGGCGGCGCGCATCGCCTGCTCGAAGGTCTGGAGCGCGGCCCAGGGCTGGCCCAGGGCGTCCAGCCGCTCGGCCGCCACCAGATCATGCAGATGACTGAAGTTCATCGGTGCGTCGGCGGCGCGCCCGGCGAGCCAGACCTGGTTCTGGTCCAACTGCCCGAGCAGCACTGCGCGCGCCGCCGCGTCGGCCGACCGCAGGCGCGCGATCAGGGCGAGTGAGTGCAGCAGGTTGGCCAGGGCGGTCGGGTAGAAACCGCTGATGTGCCGGGACAGTGCGACCGCCGCCTCGGCATGACTCGCCAGCGCCGCCTCATCGTTGAACAGACAGGCACCCAGCGCCCGGTAGGTATGATAATAGGCCAGCGCCATGGCGTTGCCCTGGCTGGCCGCCAGGTGTGCCTGATCGTCGAAATCGGCATCCGCGAAGCCCCCGCGGTCGCGGGTTTGGCCCGCCAGGGCCCGCACCAACTGGCGGTAGGGCAGGTACGCCTGCTCTGAATGGGTGCTCGCGCTCTTGTGCGCAAAGCCGATGGCGGTCGCGGTCTCGGTGTCCATCTGCGTGAGTTGCGTACAGGTATCGAACAGGGCCCCCAGTGTGGTGAAGGCGGTGAAGTTGGCGAATTCCAGATCGCCGGCCCGCAAGAGCCCGGCGAACGCCGCCTGGGCGTGTTCCAGATCGTCCTCGAGCGGCTGAAACCAATGACAGGCGAGGAGCCCGAAACTGTGCTGGGCGCGGGCCGCCTCAAGGCTCCCTTGGTGGCGTGCGAGTGCGGTCTGAAGCGCCGCCCGGGCCGCCCGGTAACCGGTGGCATAGTCGTCGCGCAGGGCCATGGTCACCATCGTGATACAGCACATCGGGTAGCTCAGGAACTCGCAGTAGCCGGCCTCGATCCACAGGCGGCTCATGCGCGCCATCATCCAGAAGCCGAGCAGCGAACCGGAAAACAGTGCGGCCGGGATCAGGCGGTTGAGCAATTGCGCGACCATCAGCAGGCGCTCGTCGTCCATGTCGGGCTGCGCGGGCAAGGTCTCCAGCGCGCCCGCCGCCGCATGGCGGTAAAACAGATCGAGTTCCTGCTCCAGCCGCGCGCGGGTGTGTTCCACCGGCAAGGTGATGCCGAGCCGCTCCAGCAGGCCGCCGCCCAGACTCACGGCATCATTGTAACGGGTGCGGTTGGACAGACTGGCAATCTGGATGCAGATCGGTGCCAGCAATTGCCGCGGTGAGCGCGCCCGGGTCGCGAGCAGGGCGTAGACCTCGTCGGCCTCGCGGTTGCGCGACTGGCTGTAGAGCACCAGGTGCAGTTCGGTATGGAGAATGAACGCCGCGTCGTGATCCTCCTCCCAGGCGTGCGCCGCCAATTGCCCGATGGCCAGCCGCAGGAACCGTTCCGCCATGGCAAAGGAACCGGCCTGGCGGGCCTGCACCGCGGCCTTGAGAAAGAGCGTGCGGGCGAGCGAGCGCTCGGCGGGTTCGATGATCAGCGGGGCGGCGATTGCGTAGTGTTCGGCCGCGCGCAACGCATCAACCGGAGCGGCCCCGGCGTGGGCCAGGCGCCGGGCCATGGCCAGGTGCAACCGCCCGCGCCAGGCGTCGTCATGCAGCCGGTAGACCGCCTGCTGCATCCGGTCGTGGCAGAACGCCAGCGCGGCGCCGCGCTCGGCCCGATGCAGGGCCAGCGCGTTGGGCGTGACCAGAATCCCGCGTTCCAGGGCGGGCCTCAGCCCCAGGGCCAGGTCGCCGGGGTCCCGGTCGGTGACGAGCGCCAGGAGCCCCAGGGTGCAGGCGGTGCCCATACAGGCCGCGGCGACCAGGGTGTCGGCGGTCTCCGGGTCCAGGTCGCGCAACCCGTCGGCGAGGAAATCCACCACATTGGCGCTGGCGGGCCGGGCGGCGATGGCGCCCAGGTCCCAGTGCCAACGCCCCCGTTGCGGGTCCGGCCGCAGCGCCCCTTCGCGGTACAGGGCCTGGATGAATTCGATCGTAAAAAAGGGGTTGCCGCTGGTCTTGGCGTACAGGGCGGCGGCCAGCGGGCGCACCGCGGGGGGCGGCAGGTGCAGCATGTCGGCCAGCAGCGCGGTGGTGTCGCCCGCCGTCAGGCTGGCCAGCGTCAGCACCCGGGCCGGGGTGCCCGCGGCCGTCGGCCGTTGCAGCAGGCGCCGCAGCGGGTGGGCCGCGTCGACCTCGTTGTCGCGGTAGGCACCGATCAGGAGCAGGCCCGCCAGCCCGGTCTCCTCCAGCAGCGCGCCGATGAGATCCAGCGTCGGCTGGTCGGCCCATTGCAGGTCGTCGAGGAACAACACCAGCGGATGCGCGGGGGCGGCGATTGCGCGCAGCAGGGCGACCAGCAGGGCGCGCAGTCGCACCTGTGATTCGTGCGGCCCCAGCGGGGGCGCGGGGGCCTGGGCCCCGAGCAGCGATTGCAGTTCCGGCACGACCTCGAAGAGTGCGCCGGCGTCCGGTCCCAGGGCCGCGAGGAGGCGTGAGCGCCACCACGCGACCCGCTCCTCCGGCTCCGCCAGCAGCAATTGGCACAATTCGCACAGGCCCTGGGCCGGGCCCAGAAAGGGGCGCTCGCGCTGGAATTGCTCGAACTTGCCGCTGATGAAGAGGCCCCGCCCCAGGGTCACCGGCCGGTGGATCTCCGCGATCAGGGCCGTCTTGCCGACCCCCGAGTAGCCGGCCACGAAGAGTCCCTGGGCGTCGCCTGCGGTCAGGTCCGCAAAGGCCGCCATCAGCGTCGCCAGTTCCTGCTCGCGCCCGTAGAGCCGGTGCGGCGGGCGGGGCGCCAGCGGCAGGTCGCGTTCCTTGAGCCGCACCCCCGCGAGCGGCTGATCCATCGCCAGCGCCGTGCGCAACTGGTGCAGGTCATGGGCCAACCCCGCCGCGCTCTGATAGCGCTCGTCGGGCTCCTTGGCGAGCAGCGTCAGGATCAGTTCCGCGACCGGGGGCGGCAGCCAGGGCGCGCGTTCGCGCGGCGATGGCGGGGCGCAGGCCAGATGGGCGTGAATCAGGGCCAGGGTATCGGTCCCCGCGAACGGCGGCCGGCCAGTCGCCAAGGCATAGAGGGTGGCGCCCAGTGAATAGAGGTCGGTGCGGTAGTCGACCGGCCGGTTCATCCGCCCGGTCTGCTCGGGCGACAGGTAGACCGGGGGGCCCGGCAGGCAACTCAGGCGGTCGAACCCCGGGCGTTCCTCGGCAAAGGTGGTGGCCGACTGGACTTCGCTGTACTGCACCCGCAGGTCGTCAGGACACACCAGGCAGCCGGCCGGGGTCAGGTCATTGAGGATGACACCGCGTCCATGGACCCCCGCCAGGGCCTGCGCCAGGTTTTCGGCCAAGACGAGGAAGCGCTCCAGATCGATGGTGCCCAGGAGCCCGGAGGCGCCGAGTGCAACACCGTCGAAGTCGGTCACGGCCAGTTCAGGCTTGGCCGGGTCGTAGCGCACCAGGTGCGGACAGCCGGCCAACCCCCGCAGGCGTTCCAGGATCTGCCGCTCGTTGTGCAGCGCGGACCTGGCGGCATCCAGGTCACCGTCAGCGCAACCCTGCTTGACGAGCAGCGGGCCGGCCGCCGGATCGCGCACGCGCAGCACCCGCTGGTCGCGCCCCCGGTGGATCTCCGTCGCGTTGGCATCAGGGTTGGACTATGGAGTCAGGCGGCGGCCAATGGTGGTGTGGTCACAGCGGCACGCGCTCGTACATTTCGCGCAGGAGCAGCCGACAGCCCGCCGCGGGCAGGTCGATCGTGTCGTCGAGGCTGCGGTATTCGGTCAACAGCCAGCGGCTGGCGGCCTCACGCGCGTAATGCTCCACCCGGCATTCGGTTTGCGCGACCAGCAGATAATCCTGCAAAGACGGTAGGGTGCGGTAATGCCGGAACTTGGCACCGCGATCGTACTGTTCGGTGGAGTCGGACAGTACCTCGATGATCACCACCGGATTGAGCAGCGTATCGACTTCGGCGTCCTCGAATCGGGGTTCCGCGCAGGCGGCCACGATGTCCGGATAGGTGTACATGCCGGTCTCGCTGACCTTCACGCGCATATCGTTGTTATAAACCTCGCAGGGTTTCCCACGCAGTTGGTTATGCAGACTGGCGGCGATATTGAGGCACACCAGGTTATGTTCCCGGCTCGCCCCGGTCATGGCGAAAATCTCGCCGTCGAAGAACTCGTGGCGGGTTTCCTGTCGGCGTTCCCAGGCCAGATAGTCCTGCGGTGTGAGACGGGGTTGCGGCTGTGGGTTCATGGGTAAGCCCTGGAAAGGATGGCGCCTGGCCGTTGTCGGTTGACCCAGCACCAGGTGTCTGCCGTGTTGGCCTCGTCGAGAAAGAGCGCGAGCAACACGCCGGATCGCGCACGCGCAGCACGCGCAGGTCGCGCCCCCGGCGGATCTCCGTCGCGTTGGCATCAGGGTTTGACATGGGGTCAAGCGGCGGCCAATGTTGGTGTCGTGTGCAGTATATTGGCAGCATCGACGCAGTACCGCCAACCGGGAAGCGATCCACCTGACCGCGGTCGAGGCCGACACCGTCAGATCCCGCACCCAACCCGAGATCGAAGCCGCCCGGCGCTCGGCCGCCGCGTGCAAACACCCAGGATTGAACACCGACCCATGGCCGACGCGAACACCACCGGCACCACCCACAACGGCGGCGACCTAGGCTTCGAGGCGGACCTGTTCAAGGCCGCGGACAAGCTGCGCGGCAACATGGAGCCCTCCGACTACAAGCACGTCGCCCTGGGGCTCATCTTTCTCAAGCACATCTCCGACAGCTTCGAGGCCAAGCACGCCGCGCTCCTGGCGCAGTACCCGGACGGCGCCGAGGACCCCGATGAGTACGCCGCGGAGAACGTCTTTTGGGTGCCGCCGGGCGCGCGCTGGTCGCACCTCAAGGCCCAGGCCAAACAGCCCGGCATCGGCAAGCTGATCGACGACGCCATGCTCGCCATTGAGAAGGTCAACCCCAGCCTCAAGGGCGTGCTGCCCAAGGAGTATGGCCGCCCGGCGCTCAACGCCGTGATGCTGGGCGAGTTGATCGACCTGATCTCCAAGATCGCGCTGGGTGAGTCGCAGGATCGCGCCCGCGACCTGCTGGGCCGGGTCTATGAATACTTCCTGGGCCAGTTCGCCGGCTCCGAGGGCAAACGCGGCGGTGAGTTCTACACCCCGCGCTCGGTGGTGAGTGTGCTGGTCGAAATGCTGGAGCCCTTCCCGGACCCCGCCCGCAAGGTCCTGGGGCGCGTCTATGACCCCTGCTGCGGCTCCGGCGGCATGTTCGTGCAGACCGAGCGCTTCCTGACCGCCCACGGCGGGCGCATCGGCGAGCTGGCCATCTACGGGCAGGAGTCCAACTATGTCACCTGGCGTCTGTGCAAGATGAACCTCGCGGTGCGCGGCATCGACGCCGACCTCCGCTGGAACAACGAGGGCAGCTTCCACAAGGACGAGCTGCCGGAACTGCGCGCCGACTTCATCCTCGCCAATCCGCCCTTCAACATCTCCGACTGGGGCGGGGCCAAGCTGCGCGAGGACGCCCGCTGGCGGTACGGCACCCCGCCGGTCGGCAATGCCAACTTCGCCTGGCTGCAGCACATCCTGCACCACCTGGGCCCCAACGGCACCGCCGGGGTGGTGCTCGCCAACGGCAGCATGTCATCGAGCCAGTCCGGCGAGGGCGAGATCCGCCGCGCCATGGTCGAGGCCGACGTGGTGGACTGCATGATTGCGCTCCCGGGTCAGTTGTTCTACTCCACTCAGATTCCGGCCTGCCTGTGGTTCCTGGCCAAGAACAAGCGCAACGGCGGCCTGCGCGAGCGCCGCGGTGAAATCCTGTTCATCGACGCCCGCAAGCTCGGGCACCTGGTCGACCGCACCCGGCGCGAGTTGGCGGACGAGGACATCGAGCGGATCGCCGGCGCCTACCATGCCTGGCGCGGTGAGATGGACGCGGGCAGGTACGCCGATGTGGCCGGGTTCTGCAAGGCGGCGACGCTGCCTGAGATCGCCGGGCATGGGTATGTGCTGACACCCGGGCGCTATGTCGGCGCGGCGGAGGTCGAGGAGGACGAGACGCCCTTTGTCGAGCGGTTCGCGGCGCTGCAAGAGACGCTGGACTCTCAGTTTGCGCAGGGGCAGCGGTTGGAGCGGGCGATCCGCGAGAACCTCGGGCGTGTAGGCTTGCAAGCCGAGTCGTCGACTGGTACACAGTAACTTGAGTGACGAACGAAAAATTGGAGATCTTGCGTGGACTGTAAGTCGATCCGCTACGCCCGGCACGCGTTTGAACGCGCGTATTCGCCGGACCCGAAACTGTGGAGCGATGATTACAAGACCCGGAGAACATCATGAATTGCACGTTATGCAAGAACGGAGAGACGGCCCCCGGGATCGTCACGGTGTCCCTGAATCGAGGTGAAACCGTCGTCATCATCAAGAACGTGCCGGCAGAGGTCTGCGGTAATTGCGGCGAATACTATCTGGACTCAGCCGCCGCGCAGCGGGTCTATGTGCAGGCGGATGCGGCGGTGGCCCGCCATGCCGAGATCGAGGTCTTGCGCTTTGCCGCCTGAGGCAGGATCGAGACACCGCCTTTTCTGGCTCCCACGCTCCAGCGTGGGAGCAAGTGCGGGCGCTCCGCGTCCAGTGCCAGGACCGGACGCG
>Ga0247840_10008874_pt1 | contig 13258 bp, 16 predicted proteins | sample LaCruzMarch2015__FD_192404 | JGI IMG/M metagenome (GOLD analysis project Ga0247840, IMG submission 192404) | Freshwater microbial communities from meromictic Lake La Cruz, Castile-La Mancha, Spain - LaCruzMarch2015_17m | ecosystem: Environmental > Aquatic > Freshwater > Lake | place: Spain...
GGATTTCCTTGTTCCAGGGCAGGCGGTCCAGCCCGGCCGCGATGCGCCCTGCATGCACCAGGCCTGCGCCGGATTCTTCCGGCGCAGGGGAATGGCTGCGGCCTGCGAGCGCCCCGAAACGGCGTTTCAGATCAATAGGGGGCATACTTACTCCGCAGTTCTTGCTTTTTCTGGTAATAAGACAGATCGAGGTCCTTGCCCACGAGCTTCAAACGCTCGAACAAGTCCCCGAACTCCTTCTCGGTCTGGGTGATCTTGCCTTCAAGGTAAGTGACGTCCGTAAACTTGTCCGGCACCTTCTCCTTAAAGGACGCGACGTAACGCCGCAGCGCCTCGATCTCGCCTTTCATGAACTCGATCTCGCGCGCGTGCTTTTCGATTTCCGCCAGGTTAAGGCGCAAGGCCTCGGCATGGACCACGTGCGCGCCCTCCTGGGCGGCTTTCTCGTCTTCCAGAAAATCGAGTTCGTCGCGTAAAGCGTATTCTTCGGCCTTGAGCCTGGCGAGCTTGTCGCGCACTCCCTCGGCCTCGCGCCGTCGTTCCTGGGCCTGTCGCATCCGCCGGACCAGTTCGAGCTGGGCCTGTAGGCAGCGTTCGGCCAAGACCGCGCGTTCCTGTTCGAGGCTGACGACCATGGCCTCCGGACGCTCCGCCTCCTCGGCGCAAGGTCCAGAATCTGTCGCAGCCGCGACTGAATCATCACGTGCTTCGTTTCGAATATCCTGCATTGGCGTCGCCTCTCAGCGCTTGCGCGCGGCTAGTCATCTCCAAGCAGAAGCTTGCGTATTTCGGCCTTGGCCATCTTGTGATCGAACTCGATCCCGAGCTTATCGCACAGGGCCATGAGGTCGGCCTTATTCATTTCAAGTATTTCTTCCTTGGGCGGCTTGACCTTGGCCTGGGCTGCCGGAGCAGGGGCTACAGCGGGCTCGGCGACAACGGGCGGGGTCTCGTCCCAGTTTGGCTCGGGGAAGGCGAAGACATCGGCGGCCATCGGCGCACTTGCTTCAAGCACGGGCGCAGGTTCGGCAACGGGTTCGGGCGTCGGCGCGACGACGGGTTCGACGACTGATTCTACGACAGTCTCGACGACGGGTTCTACGACGGGCGCAGGCGCGGGCGTGCCGGAGAGCCTGCCCTGCCACCAGGCCATGAGCGCGGCCACGGAGACGTCCAACACGTTTTGAGTCGCGCCCACGTCAAAGGACAAGGCTTCGCCCGTGATGCTTTTGACAGCTTCCAGAACCTTTTCACGGACATCGAGTTCCTTGTCGGCCAAAGCCTTGATGAGCGCCGTCACGGCGTTTTCGTCCTTGAGATTGGCCAAGGCTGCCGCCGCGGCCTTGCGCACGCCAGCGTCTTCGTCGCGCAGGCTCTGGATGAGCGAAGGCGTGGTGTCGGCATAGTCCTTCCAGCCCAGGAAGGTCACGGCTGAACGCCGGACCTCGGCATGCTCGTCGCGCAGCGCGTCGAGCAGCGCCGGGCCAGCCACGAGATCGTCGGCCAGCTTGTAAAGCCCGCGCAAACAGGCCATGCGCACGCGGTGCTTCGGGTGGGCGAGCAGTTCCTGAAAGAGCTTGACCGCCACGGCCTCGCCCAGGTTGATGAGCGCGTTGACCGCCTCGGCGGCCAGTTCCGCGTCATCGAGCCTAGCTGCGTCCATGAGCACGGGCGCCGCGGCTTTGTTGCCGATCTTGCCCAGCTCGGCCGCGGCCAGCATGCGGACCTCGAGGTCAGCGTCCAGGAGGTCTTCGGCCACTTTCTTGAAAATGGCCTTGGCCGAGGCGCTGGCGAAGCGGCCTTTCTTGATCGCGCGTTCAATGGCCTGCGGCAGGTCGAGTGCGGCCTTTTCCGCCGTCACCGGCGCTTGCGCGGCTTCGGCCGGCGCCTTTTTCGGCGCCGCGGGCGCAGGCTTGCGCGGCGCGGACTTCAGCGCCGCAATCTGCTCCTTGCGCTGCTGAATCTCCTGCTCAAAAGAGCGGATCGCGGCAATGAGCTTCTGCACCTGCTCCTTGTGCGGCGCGCTTTCGATATTCTCGCTGTGCGCGCTTTCCTTGCCGATTTCGTAATAGTTCAGTTTTATCTTGCGCTCGAATGCATGGATCTGCTCTTCGAGGTGTTTCGCCTCGCTGCCGAAAAGGCCTGCGACTTTCTGCGGCACGTGCACGACATTCTTGGCCGCCGAAGCCACACCGCCTAACGCACCAGAGCTCATCTCGGTCAAAAACACCACGGCGCGGCCGCCGGCGTTCAGAACCGCGGCCACTCCGCCCAAAACTAACCCACGTCTTTTCTCAGTCATATCTTATCTCCTTGTGGTTGCACACATAGTACACTCAGTATCACAGCGAAATTTTTATGGCGTCCGGACCTCTTCCTGGAGCAGATTCTCAAAGGCCGCGACAACGCCTTGCATTTGCTCGCGTTCGGCCAGAAGTTTCGCGCGCAGCGCCCGCAAGGGGCCGACAAGGGCCTCGCCCTCGCGCAGCAAGGCCTCGTTGAGGCGCGTCGCGGCCTCCAAGGCCGTGACCTGGGCTTCGAAGGCCGCAATCGCGGCGGCAACGTCTCCCACGGCGTCGAATTCCGTCTTGATGGTCGAGAGTTCGAGAAGCTTGTCTTCCGCGCTGTCGCGATGTTCCAGCGCCAAGGCCAAGGAATCATCGAGCATCATGCCTTCGAGCTGCGCGGACTGCGTCGTTGTGACAGCGCTCTGGCGCCGCTCATCGAGAGAAGAGGCTTCGGCCCGCAAACGCTCGACTTCGCGCGTCAGGGATTCCAGTGAATTCCCCTCGAGCGCTGCGGGGTCGAGACCTTGCAGCTTGCGCTCCAGCGCCTCCTTGCGCAGCGAGAGCCAGCCCCGCTCCTTGCGGATCTCACCCAATTCGGCCTTCATAGACTCGTTGTGCGTCGAAACGCTGGCGATGGCGGACCGAACATCGTGCATGTATTCGTCGAGCCGCGCTTGGGTATCGTCCTGGATCGAGGCAAAGACGTCCGGATCGATATCGGACGGAACCAGGCCGGCAATGATGTCGCGCGTGGAGCCGACCACGAGCAGCTCGGCCTCCAGGGCGTCGAGCGCCTCGAGTATCGGTCCGGCCTGGGCCTCCACTTGCGATTTGCGCGCGCGCAATTCCTCGCGGCGCGCCTCGAACTCCTTGAGCCGCGGAGGCAAGCTCGGCAGCTCGCACTCGAGCCGGGCGATATCTGCGTCGAACTTGGGCATGCCCTTGGTCTTCTCATCGAGGCTATGCTCCAGATCGAGCACGCGCGCGGCCAGTTTCGCCCGTTGGGCCTGCAAAGCCTGCGTCTCTTCGAGCAGCGCCGCGACTTCGGGCTCGGCAGCCGCTAGCTCGGTTTCCAGAGGCGCGGCCTGTGCTTCCGAGACCTCGAGCCGGTCGCTGGCAAAAGCAATCTCACGCTCGAGCTTTCTGATTTCCGTGGAAAGGAGCACTTTGGCCTGGCGCGCTTTCAAATCAGCGCCCACGTCCGCCAGAATGCGGCGGACCCTTTCCTCGTGAACCGGCGTGGTTTCGCGGTGTTCCATGACCATGGCGCCTTCTTAGTTCTGTTCCCGGTTAGGCCGCGGCATTCTGTTCCGCCGCTTCGGCGATGCGCGCGAGCTTATGCGCAAGCACGCGCAGCTCTTCTTCCAGTTCTGGCTGCGTCGCGAGCATATCGCCAAGTTCCTCGCCGTAGCGTCCCAGCGCGGCCGCGCTGGCGTCACACTGCGCCTGGCGCGCCTGCATCTCGCTTCTGGCCTTGCGATAAGGGCCGACAAGACGCTCGATCTCTGCGGCTTGGCGCTCGTTGTCCTCCGCGGCGTTCACCATGCCCTGCAAACGCGCTTTTTTCGTGATAAGCTGCCGTTGCACCCCGGACATGGTCTCCCTGACCACAGAAACCTCCCGGGCCTTGGCTTGCACCTCTTCTCCGAGCTTCTTGCGCTCGGCGTTGAGTGCTTGCATGCGCTCGAGTTCGTCGATGCGGCGCTCGAGCTGTCCGGTTTCTTCGGTCAACGCATCGAGGCTTTCCTGGTTTTCGGAATGGACTTGAAAGGTCTCGTCGCGCGCGGCCACGACATCGCGGAATTCGAGCGCAACCGCGTTCAAGTCTTTTTCGATCTTGTCTCTGTCGAGCGAGGTCCTTTTGAGGCGCGTGGCGATCTCCTCGACAATCTTGTTTTTTTCTTCTTCGAGTTCGGCCAGCCGTTGCTGGCCGGTAAACATCTCCGCTTCAAGCGCATCGAAATGAGTGGTCAGCTCGGCGATTTCCTGCTCGGTGTCGTCAATGCGCTCCTGCAAGAGTCGCACTTGGGCGGTTAAAGAGCGGAAGGCGGCCTGCTGCGTGAGGTAGTCCGGCGCGTAGTGCCGGATGTTCTCTTCCAGGGTTTCGCACTTTCTTTTCAGCAACGCTAACTCGGACTGCAGGGCATGACGCTCGTGGCGGGCCACGGCGCGTTCGCGGTTCAGGGTTCTGAGCCGTTCTCCCAGGCGCGCGTACGCAGCGCGCGCCTGCTCGTCAGCGCGTCCGACGGTAATGAACTGGGCGGCCAGGGCGTCGCGCCGCGCACGCAGGGCCGCGACGTCTGGGTCGCGCAAGGGTGCATCGTAGGTCATGATGGCGCCTCGGCTATAAGGTATGGGAAATCCGTTCCCATTGTTCTTGCAACGCGGCCAGTTTTTCTTCGGCGCCGACTTTGTCGCGCAAGGCTAGGTCGCGCTGCGCCTGCGTCTGTCTGAGCTGTTCGTCGAAGGCGCGGGTCTTTGCTTCTATGGCCTGGTTCAGGCGGACCAAGTCTTGTTGCAGTGCCTGGACCTTGCTCTCGGCCTTTTCCTTGTCGGATTTCACGAGCCCGAGGCGCTTTTCGGCTTCGCGCAGTTTGTCCGCCGAGCTTTCGGCTTTGCGTTCGAACTCTTGTTTCTCGCGCGTCCAAGCGGCTTCTGCGGCTTTGGACTCTTGGTCCAAGGTAGAGATTTTAGCCTGAAGCTCTTGCTTCTCAGTACGGACGGCGTCGAGCTGGTTGTGCGTGGCAATGGCCTCGGCCGCGGTTTCGTCGGCCTTGCGCTGGAGGGATTGCAGCTCCGGCTCCTTGGCCGCGAGCTCGCGTTGGGTGGAGTCCAGCGCTTCTTGGAGCTCGGATTTTTCACGGACGAGATCTTTGATGCGGCCGTGGAACAACTCCAGAACCCCAGTGCGCGCGGTCTGCGCGTCTTTTAGGAGCGCGTCGCGCGGGCCAGCCTGGCTGGAAATCGCACGGGCCTCGGCGGCAACGGCCCTCAAGCGGGCGAGGGTTTCAACTGCGGATGCTTCGCTCATAATTCAAGCCCCCACGATTGCCGCTCGCACGGCAACCGCCAGAGATAGCCCAGGGCTATCGGTTTCAGGCGCCCAGGCCGTCCGGAGGACGGCGCCGGATCGGTTGGATCGAAGAAATCGCGCTAGGCCGCGTCTTCGGCGGTCTTCATCCTGGGATAGAGCCGTTCTTCGCGTTCCTTTTTGGCCGTGGCCAGCTCTTCGTCGATCGAATCGAACTCCTGGAAGATTTCGCGCATGTCTTCGTCGCTGAAAAGCTCGTTGAGCGGATAACGGGGCTTCAGCGCCACAGTGCGTTTGCCGATCTTGGTGAAAGATTTTTCCTTGTCGTTTTCCAGACAGTGGATGCGGTAGGTGAGCGAAATGCCCTTGGTGGAGCATCTGAGCCATTCCAAAATCTGCTCGATGCTTTCCGCAAAGCTGTCGCCCACGTGTTCGAGTTTGTACTTGGTGTTTTCTTCCATGACTGTTCTCCTTTTGTTTGGCTGGAGATTGCTGTGCTCGTGCATAAAGCGCTATTTTTTCCCTGACTTCAACTCGTCCCAATACTCGTCGGGCATGTCCTTGCAGAGCAGCAGGCCGCCGTTGGCGCCGGCGTAGAGCGGCTCTTCCACCTTAGTGACCTTGCCCGATCCGAGGTTTTCGCCCATGTAGTGTTCGATCTCGCGGGCCAGGCCGCCGATCTGGCTGCCGCCGCCGGCCAGGATGACGTTCTGCTTGAGAATATCCTGAAATTCCGGGTCAAAGGAGGCCACGAGCATCCGGATGGCTTCCACTATTTCCGGGACGATCGAACGACAGGACGCCCGGAGTTCTTCGGTAACGTCAATGGGCGTGGGCTTGCCCGCGAACGGGAAATGCACGACGACGTTTTCGCCCTTGTCCGAGATGGTGGAGTTCTCTTCCTTCATCCGTTTGACCATGTTCACGCTCAGATCAACGCCTTTGTGCCGCATCTTGATCAGGTTGAGCAACACCTCGTCGATGTAGTCTCCGGCCTTGGTCAGGGTGATCTGGTCGTCGTCGGTCGGGATGGTGCCGTGCATGCGGCAGAGGTCCACAGTGCCCGCGCCGATGTCGATGATCAGCGCGTGCGAGAGTATGCCCAGGCCATAGGCCACGGCAAAGGGCTCGGAGGTGATCATGACGTCGTCGATAATGCCTTGGGTTATTTCGATGAGCGTTTTTTTGTTCTGGGTGCTGGCCAGGGCCGGAGCGCCGATCACGGCGCGGACAATAGCGTCTTCGGGCTCTTCCTTTTTGGCCAGGCTGACCAGATGTTGCAAGAGGTCGCGCGCAGTGGCTTTGTAGCGTGCGAATTCTTCTGGTTTGTCGTTCGTCAGGTTGGAATATTTGAGCATGCCCTTTTCAAAGGGCCGCCGCATATTCAGGGCCAGCCGATTCTTGATGGCTTCTTCGCCGAAAACGACGTCCTTGCCCATTAATTTTCTTGAAATCGCATCCTTGGGATAGCCGACATAGCTCGAGACAAAGGTTCTGACGCCGTTGTCACAGGCGATGACGCTCCGCGAAGTACCGAGATCGATTCCAAGGTTCAAGACTGTGCCTTCGGCCATACTCCCCGCTCCTTACGTTATTGTAGTATCTAACTTGTCTCTCAACTTGCCCGCAACAGCTTGTTTTCTTCGACGACTGCCCGCAAAAAAGCGCGTCTGTCATCGCTCACAAGTTTCTTTTCCTGTTGCGCGATGGCCACTTTTGGCCGTAGTCCGAACTTTTCCAGGGTGCTCAGGCGTTCTTCGAGCTTAAGCACCCGGTCTTCCAATGATTTCACCGACTCTTCGCACTTGCCCTCGCGCGCGAAGAGCTTTCCTGTCTTGTCCGCCAACAACGCAAACGGCTTGGCCATGGCCTTGGCCACCGGACTCACGGCCTTGGCCACGGGCTCGACCGCCTTTTTGGCGCAGGCGCCTGTGAACTGGCTGCTGCGCTTGAGAATGCTGTACGAAACGAGCCCCGCGTACTGGACCGTGGCCAGCGAATACTCCCCGGCCTCGACAAGGGCGTTTGCGGAATGCACCGCGCCGTCTTTGATCGCCTCGCCAGTGCGCAGCACCAGACTGCCGGCCTTGAGCCCGGAATAGACGACCGTGGCCTGTGAATACTTGCCAATATCGGAAAAAGCGTCTTTACATCCTGTCATAGTCATGGCTCCGAAGGGTTTCGCTCGTTTAACGCTGCCTGAAAAACCTCAGCGGCCTCACTTCCAGCCCAACTTCATCCCCAATCCACGAAAGGGATTCGACTTCCGGCGCTGCGCCGGGGCATCGTCCTGCTTTCTACGCCGCCTGACCTTGGCCCAGACCCGAATCCCCGTGGCCAGGATCTCGTCCAAAGCAATGTTCGAGCCCTCGCACTCGACCACCAGACAAGGATAACTCTGCTGCAAGACTATCTCTACACCTGGTCTTATTTGAAAACCATTGAGTTTGTAAAGGTGTCTGTTGTCGCCGCAGTCGATATACGCCACGCGGGCGCGCTGGCCCACTTCCATATCTCGCAAGCCCATGACGGCGTTGTCCGTGGTCTTGAGCAAACTCCGACAGCATTCACCTTCGGGAATATCGTTTCCATGCGGGCATTTGCGCGGATGCCCAAGCAGCGTGCACAGCCCATCCACCAGTTGCACAGTGTCCGTATGCTCGAACTCGCAGGCGCCTTTTTCGAAGTCGCTGCCGTAGACGTCGAACAGCAGCCGCTCGCCAATACGGTGCGCGCGTATAATTTTGCGGGCGCGGTTGTTGCCTTTCTCGGTCAGGACGATGGATTTGCCCTGCTCGCCGATGCTGACGGATTCTTCTGAAACGAGATCGGCCAGGAGCTCTTCGTCAAGATCTTCGTCAAGCAATGCAGCCAGATCAGCCACATCTTTTGAATCACGCTCGCGCATAACCCAGACTTTCTCCAGGTATTCGTCCTTTCTTTGTGCGTAGTTCATGCTACCTTTGGGTTAGAGGGCCATGGCCGTCAAGAGCCAGTTCAGGGCGCCGGCAGTGCCCAGGGCGAAGATATTGACCGAAACCAGAATCAACGCGGCGTCTTTACCGCCCAGGACCCTGCCCATGGCCATGATGTTCGCGAAACAAGGGACGAACAGCGTGGTCAGGGTCACGGCCACGATACATTGCTTGAAATCGAGTTGGCCTTTTCGGATGAGGTCAATGATCACTGCGGCCGCTGCCTCGTGCCGGGCGAGCAGGAGGATGAGCGCGTCGATCATGGCTGTGGGCAGGCCGAGCATGCCCACGACAACTGGCGCCAGCAGGACTTTTACGACTCCGAGCAGGCCAATGCGGTCCAAAAAGAAAAGCCCCAGGGCTGCGTAGACAAAGACACTCAGCGATTCCTTGAGAAAAGTGAACACGCGGTAGTAAGTTTTTTTGATCACGGCCTTGAATTCTGGCAGGCGAATCGGCGGCAACTCCAGGATGAACGGGTCCTTTGCCTCGCTGCGGTGCAAGACCTTGTTCAGGAGCAGGCCGGCGATAAAGGCCACGCTGATCACCGCAACGGCGTAAAAAATGAACGCCGTCCATTTCATCCGGCCGATGATGCTCATGTTCAGGCCCATCTGGCTGGCGCAAGGGATGGCAAAAGCAATGAGGAAGATGGTGATGAATTTTTCCTTGCGCGAGGTGAGCGTCTTGGCCGTGAGCGTGGCCATGGTCTTGCACCCGAATCCCAAAACTAAGGGCATGATGGACGTGCCGCTGAGCCCCAGCTTGCCCAGGATGCGGCGCGTGAGCACCGAAAGATTCGGGAGATAGCCCACGTCTTCGAGCGTATTGAATACTAGGTAAAAGACCGTAAGAATAGGCAAAACCGTAAGCAGCGCATTGGCCAGGCCCATGGAGATGACACCGTAATCGCCAATGAGCAGATCGCTCCAAAAGCCCTGGGGCAAGATGCCGGCCAGGGCGACATGCACCGGCGCCCAGAGGTGATGGTACATCCACTCCGAAATGCTGTTAGCTCCATCCGCGACCAGAAGAAAAGTCATAAAGAGAATCATTATCAGTATCAACGGTCCAAAAACCAAAGAACGCGTGAGTTGGGCCACGACCTGGAGGCCATCGCGTTCGGGCTTGCGGTGGACCTGGAGGACCTTGTCCGCGGCCAGATCGATCCAACCGTTCCAGACGTTGCTGACCACAGAATGCGGCGGGCCTTTGACCTGCAAGGCCGCGGCTACGACGGTTTCGAGCAGGGCTTCGCGGCGGCTGGGGTCCAGCTCGACGCCGAAATAGGGATTCGCCACGCGGCCACAGAGCAACAGATGCAGGCTCGCGGCGCGCGGGTAAGGGAAATCCGGGGGCAGAGCGGCCTCGATGGCGCCAAGCGCGAGCGTGAGGGATTTTGGGAAGACGAGATGTTTCGGCCGGCCCGGCGTGGCTGTTTCGAGGGCCGCGGCCATCTTTTCGAGGTCCTTGGCGCTGCCGCGTTGCAAGACCACGGGCGCGTCGCAAATCCAGGCCAGGCGTTCGATGTCGATGGCCACGCCGCGCTGCTGCGCGTCGTCGTGAAAGAGCAAGGCAAGGACCATGGGCAGCCCCAGGGTCTGCAACTCGAGGCCCAGGGCCAGCGACTGCGTGACGCGGTTGCCGTCGACGCAGAGTACCAGCGCGTCGGGCTTGTGGACGATGAGCGCGTCGCGTAGGGCCTGCGAGGTGTTCAGGCTGGAGAAGAGGTCTTGCATGCCCGGGGAGTCGATGATTTCGAAGCGTCCCTGCCCGCAGGCCATGGGCGCGAAACGGAGGTCAATGGTCGTGAGCGGCGCATTGGCGACCTCGGCATAGCAGCCCGTCAACCAAGTGAAGAGCTGACTTTTGCCCGAATTCGGCAGCCCTACGATGAGGGCCTTTTTCTGCGCATTAGGAATTGACATTCCCGTCTCGTTCAATGAAGATTTGCATTCATGCACACTGCGTCAATCAAACTCTTCTCATCTTCTGTCTGCGTCCCGCGAGGCCCGCTCCATGTCGTATCAAATCACCGATGATTGTGTCGGGTGCGGCGCCTGCGCCAAAAAATGCCCGGAGAACGCTATTTCCGGCCAGCCCAAGTCCAAGCACCAGATCGACTCTCTTTTTTGCGCCGAGTGCGGCGTCTGTTTTAACACCTGTCCGCGCGGCGCGGTCATGGACCCGCAGGGCCGTCGCTCCCCCAAAAAGGGGAAAACAGTCGAAATCAAGGCCCACATAGACAAGCGCATCTGCGCCGCGTGTAAAACCTGTCTCATCAACTGCCCCCAGGAAGCCGTCAGAGTCGTGAGCAAGGGCCTGTTTAAAGGCTTTCATTGCGAAGTCGACACTGAAAAATGCGTCGGCTGCGGCTGTTGTTGTAAGCTGTGCATCATGGGCGCCATCACTCTGAACGAGGTTTCGTCGGCAGGAAAACCTTGAAATAGTACCCGCAGTTCGGGCAACTACTGATAGTTTCGTCCGCCAACGCCATGTATATCCCTGCCACGAGCAACAAAAGCCCGAAAAGCAGCCCGCCGATCAGGCACAGCACCACCCCGGCGCCGATAGTCCATGTGGACCACTTGCCGCTGTAACTCTTGACCTTGATGATATCCATCGGCGTCTGGCAGTGCCGACAGTGCGCGGATGCTTGCCGCAAGGTCTTGGCGTCCATGGATCGCTCCAGTCGCGTTAGGCGTTTTTCTTCTTCTTTTTGACCGCTCCGAGCCCCCAGGTCAGCCCCAAGGCCCCACCCACGATCCCGGCAATCTTGGTGACCACGCCGGCCAGGATAATTTCGGCCGCGCTCGCGACCACGGCAATGGCCGCCACGCCGGCCAAAAGCCCTACCCCGCCGCCGATGACTATCTTGCTCCCCACCGAGAGCACGTCCACGGCGTCCACATTACGCGGCGCCTCGATCGAATCATCCGCGTAGTCGACATAGTCGTACTGCGACGCCACGCTCACTTTCTTTTGGCGAATGGCCTGCTTGCGTTGTTCGTAATCCACCATTTCTTCAACCATGGTTTACCTCTCGTTCAAATATAAAGGAGGAACGAAATGTTTGCGTTTCTTGGACCCGGCCGACCCCTGGCCGTTCTTGCCTTTTTTGAGCGTCACGCTGGTCACGGCGCCGGCGATCCCGCCGCCGGTGATGACCTTCGCGGCCAGGACAGTTTCGGCCAGCCCCTTCAACCCCACAAAGCAAGCGGCAGAAAGACCCAGCGCCGAGGTCAGGGCGCCAGCGCAGGCGCCCACGGCCAGCGCTTTGCCGATCGCGCGCCGACCCCAGGTAGCAGACCACCAACGCTGCACCTGCATGAAGTTCTCTTCTTGCAGCATCTTGTTATGCAACGCGCACAGTTCCGGACTGTAACCACGGATGGAGCACTGCTTGCACGTCTGGGACAAATTCATGACAACCTCCAGCCAAATGAGCGCGAGCGGGACGTTCTACCGTCCGGCCTGGACGGGTTTGAAATTGACGAGGGCCTCTTCCATTTCCTCGATACGGGCCAGCAAGGCTTTCTTGACCGCCGCGGCAATGGTTTGCGCGTCCTGAATGCTGCAGTCCGGATCCACGATCACGTCCAATTCGGCCCAAATCTTACGCCCGACTTGCTTGGTCCGGACCTTGCGCACGCCCTTGACGCCGACCACAGCCGAGGCGATGGTCTCCACTTTATCTTTGTATAAGGGATTGACGGAACTGTCCATCAAACCACGCAGCGCTTCCATGAAGACCTTGAACAGCACCTTGACGATCAGCGCCACGACGATGAACGCTGCGAGGGAGTCCAGGCGCGGCAGCCCCATCCAGGACCCAAAGGCGCAGACCGCCACCACGGCCGAGGCGTAGCTGTCCGCGCGGTTAGTCCAGGCGTTGGCCATGATGCTCTGGCTCTTGGCCTGCGTGGCCACGCAGCGCATGTAGTAAAACAACAGCTCGTTGGCGATGATCGAGACCACGGCCACCAAGATCGGGGTAAAGTCAAAGGCAGCCGCGGGGCGCATGAGCTGTTGCAAAGCCATGTAGCTCACCACAGCGGCCACGCAGCCGAACAGCAGGCAGGTAAAGCCCGCGGCGATGAACTCGACCTTGCCGTACCCGAGCGGAAACTCCTCGTTGGCCGGCTTGGAGCTGACCTTCTGGGTGATGATAATAGCGCCGGCGGTGATGACATTGCAGATAGACTGCAATGCAATGGCCAGACAAGCCGTGCTGCCGGTCAAAAAGCCAACTGCGCCTTGCAGAAAGGCGAGCAGCACGCTGGTCCAGATGCCGAACCAGCCGACGCGGTTGATGCACTTCTGGCAATTTTTATCTATGATGAGTTTATTCATAATCAACATCGTCGTCGAAGTCTGGCAGACGCGCACGCTGCCCCCGTTTCTTGCGCTCGGCCAACAGCCGCCTCTTGAGTTCTTCCTCGCGCGAAACACCGATGAAATGCCGCAAAAGATACCCGATCACCCCAGCCAGGAGAATGACGAAGATCAACCGTATTTGCACGGCCTTGCCGACAAGCAAATGCACGGTGACGTGGTCGAAGTTGTTCAAGGCGAACAAGACCATGACCACGGTGATGGCGACCGTCAATATGGTTTTGAACATGGCGCCTACTCCCCGCGTTCCTTGAGTGCGCGTACGTTCACTTTTATGTTTTCGACTTTCATTGCACCGGCCCCCGATAAGCGCGTATGGGTTGCTGTTGCTGCGGTGTTGCGGCAAGCGTTTGCGGCGCCTGCGCAGTGGGCAAAGGCTGCCAATTTGGGGCGCTCTGGCGCTGGGCCAAGGGCGCGGCCAGGGCAACAGGCGCCGCGGCCTGCGGCAGCGGCTGCCAGGCCGGCGTGGTCTGTGCCGCCGGATGGTACATAAAGGGCTGCGGCCCCATGCCCGGCGCCCACTCGCGGATAGCCGCGGCCATCATGGCCTGCGGGCTCTGCGGCTTTTG
>Ga0247840_10008878_pt1 | contig 13251 bp, 15 predicted proteins | sample LaCruzMarch2015__FD_192404 | JGI IMG/M metagenome (GOLD analysis project Ga0247840, IMG submission 192404) | Freshwater microbial communities from meromictic Lake La Cruz, Castile-La Mancha, Spain - LaCruzMarch2015_17m | ecosystem: Environmental > Aquatic > Freshwater > Lake | place: Spain...
GCCAACCCTTCTTTAAGCAACAGTGCGTTTATTTCATAGAGCAAAATTCACCGCACATTGTGCAAGTGCTCTTTTTGCCCTGAGGAAATTTCTGTAATTCTTTATCAAATTTATCAGGGTCTAACGCAAACTTTTTTTGCCCTGCCCAATCTAATGCCTTTCTTCTTTTAGAAAGTTCAAGGTCAACTTCTTTAGCACCAACAAGACCCCTTGCAATATCTGCCGCATGGCCGGCAATTCTTGAAGCCATAACACCATCCCAAACATCTTTTACATTTGGCAGGCGCAGATGCTCAGCAGGAGTAACATAGCATAAAAAATCGGCACCATTTTGCGCCGCTATTGCCCCACCGATGGCACCGGTTATATGGTCATAGCCGGCACCTATATCTGTTACAAGAGGGCCTAAAAGGTAGTAAGGCGCCCCATGAATTACTTTTTTTGCGCTGCGCACATGTTCTGCAATTAAGTTCATTGCCATATGCCCGGGCCCTTCCACCATTGTTTGCACACCAGCCTTTCTAGCCCTCAAGACAAGTTCACCTAAAATTTTTAACTCGCTTGTTTGGGAAATATCATTTGCATCGGCTGTGGCCCCTGGGCGCATACCATCGCCTAAACTAAGCGTTAGGTCATACTTCTTCGCAATTTCAATAAGCCGATCAAAATTTTCGTATAAAGGATTTTCTTTTTTGTTTTTTAATATCCAACGGGCAAGCATAGCACCGCCACGGCTGACTATACCCGCAACTCTTTTTTTCTTTTCAAGTTCTTCAACTATACGCCTTGTAACTCCGCAATGCACGGTTATAAAATCTATTCCGTCTTGCGCGTGCCGTTCAATGGAATCAAATATCAAATCCGCATCAATATTAACAGCTGAACCATAGCGCCTGGATGCAATGCAGGCGGCTTCGTATATTGGAACACTGCCAACAGGTATGGGAGAGTTTTCTATAACCATCGCGCGCACAGCACCCAAATTTCCGCCGGTTGAAAGGTCCATTACCGCATCGGCACCAGCTTTAACTGCCGCTTCAAGTTTTTTCTTTTCTGCGCTTATTGAGGCAAAGCGGGTAGATGTTCCAATATTTGCATTTACCTTTATTTTTAAACCAAACCCTATGCCTTTTGGAGTTCTTAACTTCTTTTTTATATTGTTTTGTGGAACAACAACAGTTCCATTTGCAATACTGGCAAGAAGAGTTGCTACATCAATTTTTTCTTCTTTTGCTACCTGCAACACCGCTTGTGTTGTTTTTTTCTCTTTTGCCAAACTCATTAAGTTCATTTATAAATCTCTTTTCAAGAGTGTATACCACAAATCTTAAGCTTTTAAACTCTTTCGCTGCACCGGGAAGCAATACTTTTGAGTACTCTTCAAGTACTCTTAGCGCCTCTTGCACTCTGCGAAAATTTGCGGCGGTCAAAGAAAAAATATCTTTTCTTGCGTTCTCTTTTATTTTTCTTCCCATATCTGTTTGTGCATCTCTGCCGCAAACAAGCATTGGGTAAATATTTTCGGTAATAAAAGCTGCCTTGTGCCTTGCATTACGCAATGGCAAACAGAGCTTTTTGCTACAAAGAACAAACCTTGCTGTATCTTCTAAAACCCGCAGGCCCTCTCGGGCGCGGTTTAAATTTACATCAAAAAGCCTTACAATGTCATTTTGCATAGGCATGCAGAATTTTAGAAATAATAAAACTTGTTGAGATGCCTTTTACCATACCAATACGCACAACTTTTTTTACATATTGCCGGCCGACAATTTCGCTGGGTTTGTAGTCAGCACCTTTAACAAGCACATCCGGCCTTAAAAGCTTAAGTATTTCAAGCGGCGTATCTTCGGAAAAAAATGTTACAAAATCCACTGCCTCTAAACCCGCTAAAACCTTTGCCCTGTTTTGCTGGCCAACAACTGGCCTGTTTTTGCCTTTAAGCCGTCTTACAGAAGCATCTGTGTTAATTGCAACTACAAGTATATCTCCAAAAGTTTTTGCCTTTTGGAAAGTGTGAATATGGCCTGCATGTATTAGATCAAAACAACCATTTGTAAAAACAATTTTTTTACCGGATTTCTTAAATGCCGAAATCTTTTTTGCAAGTGCTTTTGCCAAAATTATTTTTTTAAAGCTCACCATTAACTATCTTCTCCTCTAAAAGCGAGCAAAGGATATGTATGGCAAGTATGTGGCATTCTTGCACTCTAGCCGTAACACTTGATGGCGCGCAAAAGCAAAGCTCCGCCTCTTTAAGCAGCGCTCCGCCCGCACCACCAGAAAAACCTATAGCTATCGCACCGCGCGTTTTTGCCATTTGCAAACCCTTAAGCACATTTACCGAGTTGCCGCTGGTAGAAATGCCAATAACAACATCTCCGCCGCATACAAGGCCCTCTACCTGACGGCTAAAAATATCATCATAGCCAAAATCATTACCTATGGCGGTTAACATAGAAGTGTTTGTGGTGAGTGCAAGTGCAGGAAGTGCTTTGCGGTTTTTTTCAAACCTGGCAACTATTTCTGTTGTAAAGTGTTGCGCGTCAGATGCCGAACCACCATTACCAAAAACAACTAGTTTTTTGCCATTTTTGTAGCAAAATGTGATTTTTTGAGAAATATTCTCAAGTGCGGAAAGGCTTTCGGGTAAAAGCATTTTCTGCTTTGAAACAATACTTTCTTCTATAAGTTTTATTATTTTTTCTTTTGTATTCATTTTATATTGTTAAAAAATCATTTTTTTGTAAAAAATCGGTTGCCACATTGCCTTTGGCAAAGTTCTCATTTGAAAGTATTTTCTTGTGTAATGAAGCTGTAGTTTCTACACCTTCTATTATCATTTCTCTAAGAGCCCTTTGTAGTTTTATTATTGCCTCTTCTCTATCAACACCAAGCGATATTACCTTTGCTATCATACTGTCGTAATAGGGTGGTATTGTATAACCCGAATAAATGTGGCTTTCAACCCTAATTCCGGGGCCGCCGGGCACCACGAACTGCGTTACCTTACCTGGGCATGGCATAAAATCTTTTTCAGGGTTTTCGGCATTGATTCTTAGCTCTATGGCGTGGCCGCGCAATTGAATATCTTCCGAATCAAAAGAAAGCTTTTCACCTGCAGCAAGTTTTATTTGTTCTTTTACGAGGTCTATACCTGTAACCATTTCCGTAACCGGATGTTCTACCTGTATGCGAGTGTTCATTTCCATAAAGTAAAAATTACTATGTTTATCTACCAAAAACTCTATTGTGCCAACCGTTACATAATTTACAGCGGCAGCCGCTAAACGGGCAGCTCTGCCCATTCTACGCCTTAAGGGTTCAGTCATAAATGGCGATGGGCTTTCTTCAACAAGTTTTTGGTGTCTGCGCTGTATTGAGCAATCTCTCTCCGGAAGATAAACAACTTTACCTTTACAATCACCCAATATTTGGAACTCTATGTGGTGTGGCTCTTCAATGTATTTTTCCATATAAACTGTTTCATCACTAAAGGATGCTTTCGCTTCCGCCATTGCCATTGCTATTGCACCCTTAAGTTCTTCTTCCTTATTTACAACACGCATACCTTTGCCGCCGCCACCAGCCGATGCTTTGACGATAACAGGATATCCAATTTTTTTTGCCAACTTTAAAAGATTTGGTGTTTCAACCGTTATTGGGCCATCTGAACCAGGCACAACAGGCACACCCGATTTTTTCATAAGCCCTTTTGCGGCTATTTTGTCGCCCATTTTTTCAATAGCTGTTTTGCTGGGACCTATAAACTTTATACCGCAAGATTCGCAAATTTCGGCAAAATCGGTGCTTTCTGCAAGGAAACCGTAACCTGGGTGAATAGCATCGGCGCCAGATATTTCTGCCGCGGCAATGATGCTTGAAACATTTAGGTAGCTTTCTTTTGCGGAGTATGGCCCTATACAAATTGCCTGATCGGCCATTCTGGTGTGCAAACAATCACGGTCAACATCGGAATGAACTGCAACGGTTTTTATACCCATTTCACGGGCTGCTCTGATTATCCGGCAAGCTATTTCGCCTCTGTTTGCTATAAGTATTTTTTTAAACATCTAAACATCTCCCTTGATACTGCTTTTTTATTCCGGGTCAACAACAACCAACTCTTGCCCATACTCAACCGGTTCACCATTTTTAACAAGTATTTTTGTTATCTTACCTTTAACATCTGACAACACATCTTTGTATATTTTCATGGCCTGAATAAGGCCGATTCTTTGACCGGGAACTATATGATTCCCCTCAATTACAAACGGAGGGTGGTTTCTTGACTCAGCCTGATAAAATGTGCCAACCATAGGCGACTTTATAATCAAGTTTTTTTCTTCTGTCTCTGCAGCAATTATATCCTGCGGATCGACATGAGTCATAAGTGGAACCGCGCTTTTTTTAAAGCATATTTTTTTTCCGGGCGCCTCGTATGAGAACTCTTCAACATCGGTATCTTTTAGCGAGGCAAGTACTGCAACAAGTTCTTCGTTAATCATAGAAACCTCTTATTTATCGGAGTTTACGCGCTCTACATACTCACCGGTTCTTGTATCTATTTTTATCAGGTCGCCCTCTTTAACAAATAATGGAACAGAAACTTCAATACCCGACTCGAGTGTTGCCGGCTTTACCATATTTGAAACAGAATCACCTTTTATGCCGGGCACGGTGCTTGAAACTTTCATTACCACCGAAGTCGGCAACTCAATATCTACAAACTCACCTGCCAAGTAAATTGTATCTACTTCCAAATTTTCTGTAAGGAATTTTGCACTTGCGCCAAGGCGCTCTTTTGGAAAACTAACTTGTTCGTAGTTTTCCATATCCATAAAGTGGTACTCGTTGCCATCGGCATATAGGAACTGTTTTTTCTTTCTTTTAACTTCAACTCCTTCAAACTTTTCACCCGATTTAAATGTACGCTCGGTTATTGAACCTTTGCGCAAGTGCTTCATTTTTGTACGCATAACAGCTCCGCCCTTGCCAGGTTTGTGGTTTTGAAACCAGATAATTTGATAAGGTTCACCATCAACAAGCAATGTAAGCCCGTTTTTAAACTCAGAAGTTGAAATCATTTCGTTAATACCTCGTTGCCTTGCTCTGTGAGCAGATATGTGTCTTCTATTCTTACACCAAATAATCCAGGCAGGTAAATACCGGGCTCAATGGTTACAAGCATATTTTTTTTCAAAGTACTTGTGTCGTTAGCACTTAGGCGCGGTGCCTCGTGCACTTCAATACCAAGACCGTGGCCAGTTGTGTGAATAAATTTATTGCCAAAGCCGGCATGCTCAATTACAACTCTTGCGAAAGCATCAATTACACTGGTTTTTATGCCAGTTTTTAATTTTTTTGCAGCGGCTTCTTTTGCGGCCTTTACAGTTGCAATTACAGTACGCTGCAATTGTGTGATTTTACCGAATACAAAAGTTCTTGTCAAGTCGGAAGAATAACCACCTAAAAGCGCGCCAATATCAATCATAACCAAATCATTTGGCAAAATCTTTCTTGTTGTGCATATATGGTGCGGGTTTGCCGAGTTTGGCCCGCAGGCAACTATAGTTTCAAAAGCCGGTGCAGCATTATTCTTTAACAAAAACTGCTCAATTTTCAGCTTTAATTCAATTTCAGATATGCTTTTTTTAACCGACTTTTGCGCAAAATTCATTGCCTTTGATGCAAGAACACAAGATTTTCGAATTGCTACGATTTCCAAACTGTCTTTTAGCTTTCTTAACTCTGATAGAGTCTGCGAAATATCTGCAACCTTACAAAACTGTCCAATTTTTGAGCCAAGCACATAACTTAAAGCAGTAAAATTTACACAAAGAGTTTTGTTGCCAGTTTCCTTACACAAAGTTCTAAGCGTTTTGAGATAGTTTTGCGTTGTTATAATTTCTGCATTTGGTAAAAGCTCTTTTAGCTGACCAGCAAGCAAGTCGCCACTTATTAAGCAACTTTTTTCTTTTGATAAAAACAGCCAAAAGCCATCTAAACTAATCCCTGTTAAATAAAACTGATTTATCTTATCTGTTATAAGGCAGGCATTGCCGTTGACGGCCTCAAGTAAGTTACCTATGCGGTTATAAAACATTATTTTATTTTTGTGAGCGAATCAAGCGCTCTTAAGGCAAGAAGATAGCTGTCTTGCGCAAAACCGGATATTTGCCCTTTGCAAACAGCGGCCGTTAGTGATTTGTGGCGAAACTCTTCGCGTGAGTAGATGTTTGATATATGAACCTCAACAAACGGCACTCTTGAAGCGGCAATTGCGTCTCTTATAGCAACCGATGTGTGGGTGTATGCGGCCGGGTTTATTATTGCACCAATAAACTCATTATTTAAAGAACCTATCCTATCTACAAGTTCACCTTCGTGGTTTGACTGAAAAAACTCAACAACTATATTTAATTCAGATGCAAGAATTTTTATTTTTTCATTTATAGCTTCAAGTGTTATAGTACCATAAATGTTCCTCTCCCTCTGGCCTAAAAGGCCGAGGTTCGGGCCATTAATTACAAGAATTTTTCTCACTTTAGCACCTCTTTAATTTTGTTTTTATTTACTTCAACACCGGTTAATACATTACCGATTTTTTGTGGGAGTACAAACTTTATGGCTCCCAAAACACTTTTTTTGTCTCGTGCCATAATCTTAATGCAATCGTCGGCTTTTACTTTTTTGGGCATTCCAATAGGCAAACCAAAACCCAAAATAAGCGAACGAACCGCTTTAAAATCATTACCTTTAAACATACCAAGCAACATTGAAAGACGGTACGCTAAAATTATACCAACAGCAACCGCCTCGCCATGTACAAGCCCTTTATACCCGGAAACCGTTTCTATCGCGTGGGCAAAGGTATGCCCAAGATTTAGCTTTTGCCTAAGGCCAGTTTTTTCATATTCATCTGCAGAAACTATGCGTGCCTTTATTGAGGCGCACTCAAAAATAATTTTTTCAAGCACACAGTCCTTAAAAACACACTCAGGGTCAACATTTTTCTGTAAAAAATCAAATAAATCGCCATTTTCTAAAAGTGAATACTTTATTACCTCAGCCATACCGTTTCTTAGCTGACTCAAAGGAAGCGTTGTGAGCACTTTTGTATCTATAAACACTGCTTTGGGTTGATGAAAAGAACCAACAAGATTTTTGCCTTCTTTTAAATCAACACCTGTTTTTCCGCCAATGGATGAGTCCACCATGGCAAGAAGTGTTGTTGGTATTTGAACAATTTCTATGCCGCGCATATAAGTTGCGGCAAGAAACCCGGCTATGTCACCAACCACGCCTCCACCAAGTGCTATCACCAAACTCGTTCTATCAAGGCCATTTTTAACCGCGCAGGTATAAAGTTTTTTGACTGTTTCAAGTGTTTTATAGCTTTCCCCATCTGAAATTATTGCAGAAGAAACCAAAAAACCGCTTTTCTTTAATGAGTTCTCAACACTTGCAAGATATAACCCCGATACAAGCTTATTGGTTACAATCAACACCTTGTGCGCCTTGACAATTTTCTTAAGCAGCTCTCCTGCTTGTGCTAAATCCGCGCCGATAATTATCGGGTAAGAACGGTCTTTTAAGTTTACTTTTATTGTTTTCATATTAGATTATCCTGAATTTTGCAATAAGATTTGGAATTCGTCAAAAGATACGGGGCATTTTTATCCGCAAAACCCTTGCCAATGGAATTACCATTATCTGCGGTTTCGAGGCACCCCCCTCTACAGCTATCCCAGTGGGGGAGCACTTTGGTGCTCCCCCCTATGTCAAAACTGCCTCCGTCTCTTTTGCCTCGGTTCTCAAACCTATTACAAAATACAGGATGATTATATCTAAAATATGCATCAAAATCAATTTGATTTTCCTTTGATTTTTTGTTATAAAATCACTGTGAAACTATGCAAAAGATTTCTTGACAAGGATACTCATTTCAAAAATACTGTAATTAAAAGAAATGAGAAAAATAAAAAAGACTTTCTTCTCGTAAATTACTCCGATAGGGTTATTTTTGTTCCCCACTGCCTTAGAAATCACCAAGTGTGCATAGCAAAAGACAATGGCTCGCACTACACCTGCTTTGAATGTGGAAAATGCAAAATAAAAGATATCTCAGTTGAAGCAAAAAAGCTTGGTTATAAAGGTGTTTATATTTTAAAGGGTGGTAAAGCGTCCGGTAAATTGATTAAAGAGCTTAAACCTAAGGCAGTACTTGGGGTAGCGTGCTTTTTTGAAGGAATGCAAGGAATAGAGTTGATGGAAAAGTTTAAACTTGCAGTACAGTTTATAGAACTCGCCAAAGACGGTTGCGTAAACACCGATGTAAACCTAGAAAATCTTTTAGAAAGAATCCGAGAGTAACTCGTTAAAAAAATCACTTTATTTTGAAATTGTATTCCTTAACCAGTGTATCTATTATACTGTCTGCGATTTCATTTTCAGAAAGTTTATCGGTATCTATTGAAAAAGAACAACGACAATAATGTCTGTTTCTATTTTCTAACATCACTCTTATTTTAAGCATCGGGTCTTCAACTTTTAAAAGTGGTCGATTGGTATCATTTTTAATTCGCTCAAAAATTGTCTCGGCCTTTGCCCTAAGACAAACAATAACACCTGTGCTTTCAAGCATGGACATATTCTCTGGGTTTAATACTGCTCCGCCACCGGTAGAAACTACAAGACTATCCATTTTAGAAACTTTTTTAATCATCTTTGTTTCAAGCGTTCTAAAATACGGCTCGCCTTTTTGGGCAAATATATCAGTTATACTTAAACCCATTTCTTCTTCAATGTGTTTATCCACATCAAGGTATGTAAAACCAATTTTTTCAGCAAGCAATTTGCCAACAACCGATTTACCACTTCCCATAAAACCAGTAAGTACTATGTTTTTTTTCATTAATAGTTTTTTATTCTTTTTTTATAAGCAACAAATGCTGTTTTCATATCTACCAATGTATCGCCGCCAAATTTTTCAATAAATGAGCCGGTAAGCTCAATTGCCACTACCGCCTCGCCAACTACACCAGCGGCTGGCACAGCACAAACATCACTCCGCACCAGAGAGGCAGGAGATATTTTTTTTGTTTTTATATCAACAGAAGAGAGCGGTTTCGCAAGCGACGGTATTGGTTTCATAACGCAGGAAATAAAAATATTTTCACCGTTAGTCATACCGCCTTCAAAACCGCCTGCATTGTTTGTTTTTCTATAAAAACTTTTTTCTTTTGAGTAATAAATTTCATCATGCATAATAGAACCGGGCAATGAACCGTAAGAAAAACCAGCCCCAAACTCAACACCCTTTATTGCCTGCACAGCCATGAGAGCGGCCGCAATTTTTGCGTCTAACTTTTTGTCCCACTGTGTGTGACTGCCAAGCCCAAGCGGAACATTTTGCGCAACAAGCGAAAATATACCGCCAAGAGTATCGCCTTTTGTTTTTGCATCATTTATAGCTGATATCATTTTTTTTTCAGCGGTTTTATCTGGAGTTCTTACAACTGATAATTCCGCGAATTTTTTTATTTCGGCGAGAGATAATTTTGATATATCCGACCTTATGCCACCAATTTCTTTTACAAAAGAGAATAACGAAACATCAAAAGCCGCTAAGAGTTTTTTGCAAAGCGCGCCTGCGGCAACTTTTGATACGGTCTCCCTGGCAGATGAGCGCTCAAGAATGTCACGGATGTCTTGCCTGTCATATTTAAGTACACCTACCAAATCGGCATGGCCGGGCCTGGGGCGGGTTTGCACTTTACTTTTATCTATTATTAAAGCTTCAACCGCCATAAGCTGTTGCCAGTTTTGCCAATCCAAATTTTTTATAACAAGGCATATCGGCGCGCCCGTGGTTTGACCAAGACGCACACCGCCAACAAATTCCACAGTGTCTTTTTCAATTTGCATTCTTGCGCCTCGCCCATAACCAATTTGGCGGCGGGCAAGCTCTGTATTTACATCATTTACCGAAATTTTTAATCCAGCTGGAAAACCATCAATTATAACTGTCAGCGCTTTGCCGTGTGTTTCGCCTGCTGTAAGATACCGAAGCATTTTGCCTCCAAATAAATATCAGGATTCTCTATTTAAAAACATTGCAATGTAATTTAATTGTAATCTGTGTAATCAAGGGGGCAGGAGTTTTTGGTTGCCCCCTACATATTTATAAGTTCACTGCCTTTTATTTTTTTCTTATCGCCAAACATACGCGAATTATGTCCAAGAGTTTTTAAAGTAGCATGAAGCTGTTCTATATTGTGTATATCACCATGCACAAGAATAGTTACATTGGGCTTAAGCTCGCCAATAAGTTTGAGAACTTCCTGCATTTTAATGTGCGCGGATAAAAATCCACTTTCAAAAATTTTATCTTTATCTACAAAAATTTCAGTTAAACCTGTGTCCGTTTCTACAATTACGCTGTCAATGGTTGAGGATCTAATTTTATACCCATTAGTTTCCCTTGCCTGATAACCGCTAAAAACAAGCCCGTTTGCGTTGCCTTTTAAAGAAAACATCTTTATCAAATAAGCCAATGCCCTGCCATACTCAAGCATACCATTTGGCGATACCACACAGCGAGGCAAGGTTTTAATATCTAAAAACCTTTGATCTGGCGCTTTTAAAATAATGCCTTCCGTATCTTCAAAACTAAATTTTTCTTCATAATCTTTCATTACTCCATAAAGTGAGTTATCCGCGGAGTACTTTGAGTATATCTCGCATGCCCGCTTTGCCATTCCATCAATAACTATTTGACCCTTTGCAAGAGATGGTTTTTGCGAGGCAAGTTCCTTGTTAAATGTAAGTAAAATTTCCTGCGCACGGCCTATTGCAAAAGATGGTATAAGAACACACTTTCCATCAGCCAAGAGTGCAAAAACTTTGCTTGCAAACTCTTGCCCACTTTTAAACACATTTTCACCATCTCTTTCAACTTCAGCGCCATATGTGCTTTCACAAATAAAAATATCTATGCTCCCCGGCTCAATGCTTGAGTAATCAAGCCCGGCAACGGAAAGCTGGTCTTTTTTACAAATATCACCACTAACCAAAATACGCACAACAGCACCGCACCTTTCCCACTCTAAAAGAACGCTTGCGGCACCTGCAATGTGGCCTGCAGGAATAAGTTTTATTTTAATAAACTCGTTTTCCCCTATTTTTGAAGAACCGTTATGCGACGGTCCAAACTCTTCATAAAATTTATGTGTTACTATTAAACTGTTGTCTTTGACAGCAGAGTGCTCCTGGGTTGATATGTGCCCATTGTTCGCGCTATCTTCAAAGAGCAGCTGCATAAGGTCTTTTGTCGGCTCTGTGCAATGCACCCGCAGTTTTTCACGGCCTTGTTTTGAGTAATTATTTACAAAGCGCGGCAGTGAGCCAGAGTGGTCAAAATGCGCGTGCGTAATAATCACACACGGGTGTATTCTTTTGTATTTTTCTTCATAAATTTTAAAAAAGTCAACCAGCTCGGTTTTTTTGCCAAGCGTTTTTGCGCCCATATCTACAAGTATAATGTTGTTTTCTATTTCAAGGGCGTAGCAGCTGCCACCTATTTCGCTACCACCACCAAGCGCCACTACCGCAAGTTTGCCAAGCATATTCCTTTTGGTTTCACTAACCAAAGAGTTGATATCCTTGCTTTTTTGATCTATTTTCTCTTTCATCTGTCGCATATTTGTTTGTATTTGCATGCCTTCCTGTTCATTTTCTTTTAACATTTTTAATAATTCTTCTTTATTTTTTTCTAAATCTTTTAATTTTTGCGCGTTTGTTCCAACTTTTGAGTTAAGGTCGTAAAGCTCCCATTGTTTTTGTTTTAAAGTATTTTCTAAATTTATTTTTTCATCATTAAGTTTCTTATTTTGTTGTTGTATTGCTTTTAAATCTTGTGCGGCGCTTGTGGCCTCACGAGTTTTTTCGCGCAATTCTTTATCTTTTTTTTCAAAGCGCAGGTAGTAAAATATAAAAATAAAAAATATTAAAAGAACAAAGAGCGCTATATAAGTTTCTGGCATTTTCATTACATTTGATTCCGATTTAGAATTAAAGAAACCATTAAAGTACTTTGCCCACCACCCAGGGCTTATGTAGTAGTTAAACGAATCCCAAAATGGCACCACATTTTCTTTAACATAGTAAATGTTTGCAATGTGTTTAACACCATCCGGCAAAACACCACGCTCAAGGATATTACCGCTTAATGCCGAGGTAGCAAACTCTGGTGGAAAATAAATGTTATCGGCCTCAAAACTACCCTCTAAAAATTCGAGCGCAGCTATCCCTGTTTCATCTTTAGCTTTACTGGTATCAAAGTTTGCGGCAAGTATTCTCCCGTTATCGGCGGTAAGCACCATAATTTTCGCAACACTTCTATTTGAATTGAGAATCTCTTTAAGCGAAGCAATATCGTTTTTGTTTATCACATAGGAAAGCATTACCGGAAATGTTTTGTGCAAAAGGTCTAAATTTACCGCTTTTATTTTTTCAACCCTTGACTGATAACTGCTAAAATACAAAGACAAAGCCATGGCAACACCAAGCCAAAGCAGCAAGGTTAAAACGCCAAAAGAAAGTAGGAATTTTTGAACTTTAAATTTTTTAAGCATAAGCAGTTAAATTATACAATTTATATATCATTATTGGCAAACCTGCATGCAAAAATCATTAAACATAAAACTGATTGACTTTTCTGATAGGTTTTATTACAATTTATGACGATTTCAACCCGTATTTTGCAATGGATTTGTGAACCGAGGCAAAAGAGATGGATGCATCTTTGACATAAAAATTGCAACGAATGGTTATTCCATTGGCAAGGGTGTATGTCCGCCTCGCTCTTATGAGCGGGCGAGGCCTCGCCAAAATGGCGGGCGAAAAAAAATGTTACATATTTTTTGACAAATTTTTTTTGACAAATTCCCACCCAAGGCGGGCTGCCGTGGAGCACGCTAAATCTTATTATATACAAAATCGGGGTTCAATACTTAACGGAGGCCCAAAAAATGGATGCAACTTCAAAAACAAAACAACAGGTTTTAGTGCTTATCAAACCCGATGGCATTAAAAAGTCGCTTACCGGCAACATTCTTACAAAACTTTCAGAGGCAAAACTTGTAATTGTAGGCGCAAAAGTAGTGCGCGTCAGCCGCGAGCTGGCTTCGGCGCATTACCAACACCTTAAAGATAAACCCTTCTTTGGAGAGCTAATTAACTTTATTATGG
>Ga0247840_10008880_pt1 | contig 13250 bp, 13 predicted proteins | sample LaCruzMarch2015__FD_192404 | JGI IMG/M metagenome (GOLD analysis project Ga0247840, IMG submission 192404) | Freshwater microbial communities from meromictic Lake La Cruz, Castile-La Mancha, Spain - LaCruzMarch2015_17m | ecosystem: Environmental > Aquatic > Freshwater > Lake | place: Spain...
CATGACCCCGCTGGCCCTGCTGGCGGTGAAGGCGGTTTTCCCGGTCGCCGGCAAAAAGCCGTTTGTGGATGTCACCATCAACGGGTTGAGCAACACGGTGCAGTGGCTCGTGGCGTTGGCGGTTGCGCTGGCGCTGATCTACCTGATCTATGATCGCGTGGTTGTGCTGGGCGGCCGGCAAAGCCTGCGTGTGGTCAGCCTGACGCTTCTGGGCCTGCTGGCGTGTACCACGACCGCAACGGCTTACCGTTTCGCCTTCATCAACTACGACAACGCGACCGAGCCGATGGTTTACGCGCACGCGACGCCGGATGTCAAGCTGGCGCTGGCGCAGATCGAGGAGATTTCCCGCAAGACGGTCGGCGATCGTTCGATCAAGGTCGCCTACGATGATGACTCCACCTGGCCGCTGGAGTGGTATCTGCGCGATTATCCCAAGAAGGCGTATTTCGGCGCCAGCCCCAGCCGTGAAGCCGTGGACGCGCCGGTCGTGGTGGTCGGCGACAAAAACATCTCCAAGGTGCGGCCCTACCTGGGGGAACGCTACCACGAGTTCAACTATCGCCTGATCTGGTGGCCGCGCGAGACGTACAAAGGCCTTTCGATCCAACGCCTGCAGGAGATCCTCCGCGACGGCAAGCAGCGCGGCCAGATTTGGGACATGATCATCCACCGGCGCTACACCACGCTCACATCGCAGTGGGATCCGGTGCATCGCTTCAGCCTGTTCGTGCGCAAAGATGTCGCGGCCCAGGTGTGGGATTGGGGTGCGCCGGCGGCAGCCGCGGCTGCCGCCGAGGTGAAAGACCCCTACGTTGCACGCGTCATCGCGGCCACCCAGCAGCTTGGGACGACCGGGACCGCCGGCAAGGGGCCAGGGCAGTTCACCTTCCCGCGCGCAGTGGCGGTGGATGGCCAGAGCCGGATCTATGTCGCCGACTCCGGCAACAACCGCGTGCAGGTCTTCAACCCCGACGGCTCCTTCCTGCGCCAATTCGGGAGCACGTGTAAACTGGACACCAAAGAAGGCTGCCAGGGGGATGGCCGCGGCCAGTTCAACGAGCCGTGGGGCATCGCGGTGGATGGGGATGGCAACGTGTATGTGTCCGACACCTGGAATCACCGCGTGCAGAAGTTCGACAAGGACGGCAAGTTCGTCAACCAGTGGGGCGTGTTCGAATCCACCGGCGGCGAGCTGGGCAAGCCATTTGCGTTCTATGGCCCGCGCCAGGTGACGGTGGGCAAGGATGGCAAGGTCTACATCATGGATACCGGGAACAAACGCGTCCAGGCCTTCAACTCCGATGGCACGTTCCTGACGCAGTTCGGCGGGGGCGGCGTGGTGGATGGTCGCTTCGACGAGCCGACCGGCATTGCCCAGGACAGCGCCGGCAATTGGTACATCGCCGACACCTGGAACCGCCGCGTGCAGAAATTCGGCGCCGATCAGGCATACGCTGCACAATGGCCGATCATCGGCTGGTCGGGCAACTCGGTGGTCAACAAGCCGCAACTGGCCGTGGATCAGCGGCGCACCATCATCTACGCGACCGACCCGGAGAATTTCCGCGTGCTGGCCTTCGGCCCGGATGGCGCGGCCCGCTTTGCGTTCGGTCAATACGGCAACGACGCGCAGTCCTTCACCCTGCCGACCGGCATCGCGGTGGGGCCGGATGGCCGCATCTATGTCGCCGACGGGGACGGGCATCGCGTCATGATTTTCCCGGCGCAACAATGAGCACGGAGTCGGTATGGTCGAGATGGTGACATCTGAACTGAGTCACAAACAGGTAGCGCGTCCCGCTTTCCCGAAGCGCGCCGTGGTCACGGCCGGGATGCCCTACGGCAACAAGGATCTGCACTTCGGACACGTCGGCGGGGTGTTCATCCAGGCCGATGTGTTCGCCCGGTTCCTGCGTGATCGGATCGGGCCGGAGAACGTCATCTTCGTCTCCGGCACCGATTGCTTCGGCTCGCCCATCGTCGAAGATCATCGCCAGAAGACGGCGCGGGGTGAGTTCGCCGGCAGCCTGGAAGATTTCGTCCGCGCGAACCATGCGCGCCAGAAGGAGACCCTGGCGGCGTTTGAGATCAACCCGAATCTGTTCGGCGGGTCGAGCTTTGGCCGCGCGACCGAAATCCACCGCGAGTTGGGCGCGTGGTTGTTGACCGCGCTTTACGAGCACGGGCATTTGCAGAAGCGCACGACGCCGCAGTTCTATGACGCCGAACAGGGGATCTTCCTGAATGGCCGCCAGGTGGTGGGACGCTGTCCCATCCAGGGCTGCCGGTCCGAGCGGGCCTATGCGGATGAGTGCTCGCTGGGCCATCAGTTCGATCCCCAGGAGTTGCTCGACCCGATCAGCGCGCTCACCGGCAAGAAGCCGGAGATGCGCGCTGTCGTCAACTGGTACCTCGCGCTGCCGCGGCTGCGGGCGGTCTTGACGGAGTGGCTCGACCGTGTGGCCGATTCGGGGGCGTGGCGTCACTTCATCATCCAGACGTTGCGGGCGCAGTTCGCCCCGCCTGTGATCCACATCACGCGGGATCAGGTCGCCGAGTTGGACGCGGTCGCGGGCCAGTTGCCCGCCCATGTGCGGCAGGAGGGCCAGGCGAATTCCGTGCAGTTGGTGTTCGAGCGCCTGGCGGATCGGGAGATCGCCACCGGGATTTTGGGGCAGCACGGCCTCCGCTATCGCACGGGCGAGACGTTGGTGCCTTTCCGGCTGACCGGCAACCTGGCCTGGGGGCTGCCCGCGCCCGAATTGGAAGACCTGGCGGACCTCACCTTCTGGGTCTGGCCGGAGTCGTTGTGGGCGCCGATCTCCTTCACTGCCACCTACCTTGAGCAGCAGGCTGGTCCTGAGCAAAGTCGAAGGAGTGGCCGCGCCGAGGATTGGCGCGATTGGTGGTGCGCCAAAGATGCGATGGTCTACCAGTTCATCGGGGAAGACAACGTCTTCTTCTACGGCCTGCCGCAGATGGGGATCTTCCTGGGCACGCAGGGCGCGCAACCGGTCGCCGATCCGCCGGAAGGGCAGCTTCAGCCGACGCACCTCATCGCCAACCGGCACCTGCTGTTTCTGGGCAAAAAGGCCAGCAGCAGCGGCGCGGTGAAGCCGCCGATGGCCCGCGATCTGCTCGATCATTACACCGCCGATCAACTCCGCGCCCACTTCTTTAGCCTGGGGCTGGGGCTGCGCGGCATGAGCTTCCAGCCGAAGCCGTTCAACCCTACAGCCGATGCGCGGGCTGCCGATCCGGTGCTGAAGGAAGGCAATCTCCTGAGCAACGCCTTCAACCGGGCGGTCCGTTCCTGCTTCTATACGGTGCAGAAGTTCCACGATGGCCGCGTGCCGGTGGGGACGATCAGCCCGGAGGTGGTGGCCGCATCGGAGGCGGCGATCCTGGATTACGAGCAGGCGATGTTCCGGCATGAGTTCCATCAGGCCGTCCCGATCATCGGCGACACCATCCGCGAGATCAACCAGTTGTGGAGCCGCAGCAAGCCCTACGACGATCAGTGCGATCCGGCCGTGCGGCGCCAGGCGTTGATTGACGCGTTCCACATGGTGCGCGTGGCCGCCGTGCTGATGCACCCGATCGCACCTGCCGGCACGGAGCTGATCCGCCGCTATCTGCGGGTCGGCGAGGATTTCTGGTCGTGGGCGCGAATTTTCGAGCCGCTCTACGCGTTCATGCCCGACCCGGCAACCCACCGTCTGGAGTTCCTGGCCCCGCGGGTGGATTTCTTCGAGAAACACCCGAGCCAGGTTCCGGAAGCTGCTTGAGCAAGAACCCACTCTGAAGGGGTAGCATAGCCCCTCGTGGGCGTCTTGCGCGGGCACGAGGCCCTATGCTACGGATTCAACAGACCGACAACGCGACAGGAGACGATCGTGGCTCATCACACCCTCAAAAGCGACTATGCCCAACTCGTCGAGCGTCTGAACCGCTTCCCCCAGGGCGCGCCCCCTTCGGAGACGCTGTATAAAATCCTGGCGCTGCTCTTCAGTGAACGTGAGGCGGGGCTGGTGGCCCGGCTGCCGATTAAGCCGTTCACTGCGGAGCAGGCCAGCCGTGCTTGGGGGATGGGGTTGGCGGAGACCCGGAACGCCCTCGAGACGTTGGCGGACCGCGCCATCCTGGTGGATGTGGAGCAGGATGGCCGCTCGGTTTACACCCTGCCGCCGCCGATGGCCGGCTTCTTCGAGTTTTCGATGATGCGGCTGCGCGACGATGTGGATCAGCATGTGCTGGGCGAGCTTTTCCACCAGTACTGCAACGTCGAAGAGGAGTTCATCAAGACGCTGTTCACCGATGGCCAGACCCAGTTGGGTCGCGTCTATGTTCACGAGCCGGCGCTGTCGCCCGACAACGCCCTGCATGTGCTCGACTACGAGCGCGCCAGCGAGGTGATCCGCACCGCCACCCAGCGCGGGATCGGCGTCTGTTACTGCCGCCACAAGATGGCGCACGTGGGCCGCGCCTGCGACGCGCCGATGGATATCTGCATGACCTTCAACGCCTCGGCCGAGTCGCTCACCAAACATGGCTTCGCCCGCGCCGTGGATGTGGCCGAAGGGCTGGATCTGCTCCAACAGGCTTACGCGCACAACCTGGTGCAGTTCGGCGAGAACGTGCGTCAGGGGGTGAATTTCATCTGCAACTGCTGCGGTTGCTGCTGCGAGGCGATGATCGCAGCCCGGCGGTTTGCGCTGCTGCACCCCGTGCATACGACCAACTTCCTGCCGCAGGTGCAGGCCGCGGAATGCACCGGCTGCGGCAAGTGCGTCAGCGTGTGCCCCGTGGCGGCGATGGCGTTGGTGTCGGCCAACGATCCGCATCGCCCGAACCGGAAACAGGCCAAAGTGGACGAGGAGTTGTGTCTGGGGTGCGGCGTCTGCACGCGGGTCTGCGCTCAGCACGGCATCACCCTGCGCGCCCGGCCGCAGCGGGTGATCACGCCGCTGAACTCTGCGCACCGGGTTGTGGTCATGGCGGTCGAGCGCGGCACCCTGCAAAACCTTATCTTCGACAACCAGGTGCTTTGGAGCCACCGGGCGCTGGCCGCGCTGCTCGGCGTGATCCTCAAGCTGCCGCCGCTGAAGCAGGCGATGGCAAGCCGCCAGATGAAATCGCGCTACCTGGAGGCGCTCATCACGCGGTTGCAAGTTTGAGTGTGTTGGACGAGCAAGAACTTTCGGCTTTGCGCCGGCGGATCGGCGCTGCGCATCTCGAACAGCGTTTGACCGCGCAGGCAGATCACGCGCGGTGGCGCCGGGGACGCGGCCGGGTGCATCTGGAGAACTTCGGCGCGCTCATCCGGGCGGTGCATCTGGCTCTGCGCATCACCGGGCTGGCCGCGTGGGGGCGCCGCAACGCCCTGGCGCTGACGGTGCGGCAAAACACGCTTTCACTGCCGGGTCTGCCGCCGGCCTTCGCCGGTTTGCGCATCCTCCACCTTTCCGATCTTCACTTCGATGGCTCCCCCGATTTCGGCCAACGTATTGCCCGCACGATCGCCCCACATGCCTTCGACCTGGCTGTGATCACGGGCGATTATCGCTTCCACACGCACGGCGGTTATAGTCACCTCGCGTCCGAGTTGGCCGCGTTGGCACCGGCGCTCGCCTGCCGCCTCGGCGTATTCGGCATCCTGGGCAACCACGACCTCATCGAGATGGTTCCGATGATCGAGCGGGCCGGCGTGCGGCTGTTGTTGAATGAGTCGGTACAGTTGGCGCACGCTGCGCGTGGCGCGGCGGTCTGGCTGGTGGGCCTCGACGATGCGCATTACTTCGGCCTGCACGACTTCGATCGGGCGCTGCGAGACGTCCCGGCTGATGCGTTTCGCGTGCTGCTGGTGCATTCCCCGGAGTTGCTCCCGGAAGCGGCTGCCCACGGCTTCGGCCTCTACCTGACCGGCCACACCCACGGCGGGCAAATCTGTCTGCCGGGCGGCTTTGCGCCCTACATGAACATCCGCTGCCACCCCGATCTGATCTCCGGCGCGTGGCGGTACGGCACGATGCGGGGCTACACCTCCGCGGGCGTCGGCGCGTCGGGGGTCTTTGCGCGCTTCTTCTGCCCGCCGGAGATCGTGATTCACACGCTGACGGCGTCTTCGGGGGTGGAAAAGGCCGGGCGGTGAACGGTTTGTCCTCTTGCGGGGGGGTGGTATAATTGAGTCAGAGTTTTGAACAGGAGTGGTGAAGCGAAGCCATGCCAGAACTCGCACGCTTCTTTGGAATCATCGTTCGCATGTATGTCGAGGCTGGCGGGCCGCATCACCTGCCGCACTTCCATGCCTACTACGGTGAGTCGGTTGCCATTTACAGCATTGATCCACTGGAGCTTGTGTCGGGGGCGTTGCCGCGCAGGCAGCAACGCTTGGTCGAAGCATGGGCGGAATTGCATCAGGGTGAGCTATTGCAGGATTGGGATCACCTGCAAAACGGGCGTGTGCCTTTCCCGATAGTCCCGCTTAGTTGAGGCGCAAAGATGACGGTTCATCCAATCTATCAGATTGTCTCTTTCGAGATCGTTGGCCCACACGTGCTCCGGGTGTGTTTCGATGATGGCACCCAGCAACGGATTGACCTCCGTTCGGTTCTTGCCGGAGAGGTCTATGGCCCACTACGCCAACTCGACCTTTTTAATCAGGCCCGGTTGGATCCCGAAGTACATACCATTATCTGGCCGAATGGCGCGGACTTCGATCCGGCAACATTGCATGATTGGCCCTTCCATGCGCGCGAATTGGCAGCTCGTGCAGCATCCTGGGAGGTTCGTGACCGGCGTTTGCGCCGGTCAGATGCGCTGCTCATTTCCGAACCGGCGCAACTGCGTCTCCATGAAACAGGCCCCAAGTACGAGGTCAGTCGTGATTTGGCTACGGATAGCAAGTCGTACGTTGAACAGGACGAGTGATAGATGGGCGGTATGGCAGTATGTGAGTTAGAAACCGAACCGAAGCGCGGAAGGGGACATGCCTCGCGTTAGCTATTTCTTTGGTATCCTGATACGGATGTTTCACAACGATCATCTGCCGCCGCACTTTCATGCGGAATGCGGTGGCGATGAGGCGGTGTATGAGATTGATACGCTGAAGATCTCGCGTGGCGGCCTTTCGCGCCGAGATCACGCGCTCGTGGTAGAGTGGGCGATATTGCATCGTGCTGAACTCAGGGCGAATTGGGATCGGGCGCGTCGGGGTGTGCCGTTGAATGAGATCGAGCCGCTCAATAGAGTATGAATGGAGGGAGGAATGGCGATGACATGGGGTCCTTTGGTGCGCGTGAAAACGATTGAGGCCATGTCGGGCTATTGGGCGCGCGTCCAGTTCAGTAATGGCGCCGAGCGTACAATAGATCTTGAGCCTTATCTGTATGGCCCGATCTTTGAGCCGATCCGACGCGAGTCAGCCATGTTTCGCGCAATGAAGATCGAAGGTGGTGTAATCACTTGGGAAAATGGCGCGGACATTGATCCCGATGTGCTTTACTACGGTCTGCAACCTGCATGGTTGGTACAGTCGGCGCCACGACCTACGCAAGCAGTCGAGATGCAAGGCCTTGCGGTCTTGCATGTGCGTGAAGCAGACGGCGTGCAATACGATCTTGCACAAGAAACCGACAAGGAGGCTACTCTTTGAACCTACAAGAATTTCAGGCCAAACGCATCTTCGGACAGTTCGGCATCCCGGTGCCGCAGGGCGAGGTGGCGACGACGCCGGCTGAGGCGGCCGCCATCGCGGCGCGCATCGGCGGGCCGGTCGTGGTCAAGTCGCAGGTGCTCGTCGGCGGACGCGGCAAGGCGGGCGGCATCAAGCTGGCGCAGACACCCGCCGAAGCTGAGGCGGTCGCGGCGCGTATCCTCGGCATGTCCATCAAGGGGCTGACGGTCAAGAAGGTGTTGGTGGATCCGGCAGCCGACATCCGCAAGGAGATCTATCTGGGCTTCGTCCTGGATCGGGCGCGGCGCCGCGTGGCGCTGATGGCCTCCAGCGAAGGCGGGGTGGATATCGAGGAAGTGGCCGCCCACACGCCGGAGAAGATCCTGACGGCGCCGGTGGATCCCTGCCTGGGCCTCAAGGAGTATCAGGCGCGCGATTTGGCCCTGGGGATCGGCCTGCCCAAGGAGCAGTGGGGCGCGTTCGCAAAGATTTGCCAGGGGCTATACGACTGCTACATGGGTTGCGACGCCAGCCTGGCCGAGATCAACCCGTTGGCCCTCTTGGGCGATGGCACGCTCAAGGCGCTCGATGGCAAAATGGTGATTGACGACAGCGCGTTGTTCCGCCACCCCGAGCTGGCCGCGCTGCGCGACGAAGATGACGAGACGCCGGAGGAGCGCACGGCCCGTCTGAATGGTCTGAGCTACGTCAAGCTCGACGGCCAGATCGGCTGTATGGTGAACGGCGCGGGTCTGGCGATGGCGACGATGGATATCATCAAGTTCTACGGCGGCGCGCCGGCCAATTTCCTGGATGTCGGCGGCGGGGCCAAGGCCGACAAAGTCGCGGCCGCGCTGCGCATCATCTTGAGCGACCCCCATGTCAAGGCCGTCCTCTTCAACATTTTCGGCGGCATCACGCGCGGTGACGAAGTGGCGCGTGGCATCCTGACCGCCCTAAAGGAGGTGCCGACGCAGGTGCCGATGGTCGTGCGCCTGGTGGGCACGAACTACCAGGAGGGTCGCGCCATCCTGGCCGAGGCGCAGATGGCGACCGCAGAGACGCTGGCCGAGGCCGCGCAAATGGCCGTGGCGGCCGCACTTGCCCTGAGCGAAGTCGAAGGGTCGAAGGGAAGGGGGCGTAAATGAGCATCCTGGTTAACAAAGACACGCGCTTGCTCGTCCAGGGCATCACCGGCCGCGAGGGCGCTTTTCACACGGAACAGATGATCGCCTACGGCACGCCTGTGGTCGCGGGTGTGACCCCCGGCAAGGGCGGCGGCTGGGGCGTGGGCAACACGCCGATCTTCGACTCGGTGCATGAGGCGGTCAGCGCCACGGGCGCCAACGTCAGCATCATCTACGTGCCGGCCAAGTTTGCGCCGGATGCGATCCTGGAGGCGGCCGACGCCGGCCTCCCACTCATCATCTGCATCACCGAGGGGATCCCCGCGCTGGACATGTTGAAGGTGCGCGCGTATCTGGATACCACCTCCTCGCGCCTGATTGGGCCGAACTGCCCTGGCTTGATCACCCCCGGCGAGGCGAAGGTCGGCATCATGCCCGGCCACATCCACACCCGCGGGCATGTCGGCGTGGTGAGCCGCTCGGGCACGCTGACCTACGAGGTGGTCTACGCGCTGACGCTGCGCGGGATCGGGCAATCCACGGCGGTCGGGATCGGCGGCGATCCGATCAACGGCACCAGCTTCGTGGATGTGCTCAAGCTGTTCGAGAAGGATCCCGAAACCGAGCAGGTAGTGATGATCGGTGAGATCGGCGGCACGGATGAAGAAAAGGCCGCCGAGTTCATCGGCGCGCAGATGACCAAGCCGGTCACGGCCTTCATTGCAGGCCAGACCGCGCCGCCTGGCAAGCGCATGGGGCATGCGGGCGCGATCATCAGCGGCGGCAAGGGCACGGCCGCCGAGAAGATCGCCGCACTGCAAGCCGCCAAGGTGCGTGTGGCGCGCCATCCGGGGGAGATTGCGGAGCTGGTGGCCGCGCTGATGTGACATGGTGACACGGTGACACGGTGACATGGTGACATGGTGACATGGTGACATGGTGACACGGTGACACGGTGACACGGTGACATGGTGACATGGTGACACGGTGACACGGTGACACGGTGACACGGGGTTTCACCTTGTCACCGTGTCACCCCTTCACCTTGTCATCGTGTCGGGAGCTTGTCATGCTGATACCCCCGCCCGTCGAACCCGGCCCCGAGCTCGATCTCAGTCCCTACGAGGGGTGCTGGGTGGCGCTGGTGCGCGGGCAGATCGCGGGGGTGGGCCGCACGCCGGATGCGGCCCGGCGCGCGGCCAAGCAGACCCGACCGCGCGAAGAGGCGGTGGTGATCCTGGTGCGCCACATGCCGCCGACGCCGGAGGGGTGAGATGGATCTGGAACCAGGAATCGGAGGGTGAGTGGCCGATCATGCACGCGCTGAGATGGCGCAAGCGGACGCGGTGATCGCGTTTATTGGGGCGCAGGGGCGACCGGCCTGGCTGGTGGGGGGCTACGTGCGTGACCGCCTGTTGGCCCGGCCCACGCATGACCTGGACGTGATTGTGCCGCGTGGCGGCATCGCGTTGGCGCGCGCCAGCGCCAACGCGTTCGGCGGCGCCTGCTTCGTCCTGGATGATGCGCGAGATGTGGGCCGGGCGATCCTGCGCGATTCAGCCGGGGAAATCCTGGAAGTGGATGTGGCGCGGTTCCGCCTGCCGGAGTTGTTGGACGATCTGAGCCTGCGCGACTTCACCATCAACGCGATGGCCCAGGAGATCACGCGGGACGGGATCGCGCCGGACGTCGTGGATCCCTTCGCCGGCCGCAGCGATCTCGACAAGCGCCTGATCCGGGCGGTGACCGAAAGCGCGTTGCGCGATGATCCGCTGCGCAGCCTGCGCGCCGTGCGCCAGTCGGTCGAGCTTGGCTTCCGCATCGAAGACGCCACCTATAACCTGATCCGCCGTGACGCGGCGTTACTGGCCGGCGTGGCCGGCGAGCGCGTGCGCGATGAGTTGATGCGGATCATCGCCGCGCGGGGCGCGTGGCAGCACGTCCGGCTGTTGGCCGGCCTCGACCTCCTGTCGCCGGTCCTCCCCGAATCGGCCGCGCAGATCGGCGTCACCCAGACCAGCCCCCACTACCAGGACGTTTTCGACCACACGCGTTCGGTCATGGCTCACCTCGAAGGCGTGCTCGCCCTGCTCTGGCCCGACCAGTGGGCGATCCCGGCTGCCGTCGCGGGGGACGCCACGATCATCGCCGGCCCGGATCAGTGGGCCGACCTGGCCGCGCTCCTTGCGCCCTACGGCGACGCCCTGCGGGCGCACCTGGCGCGGCCGCAGGCGGCCGGCCGGCTTTGCCGCGATTGGCTCCTGTGGGCGGCCCTGGCGCACGATTGGGGGAAGCCGGCCATGCGTTCGCTGGATGCCGATGGCAACACGCATTTCTACGAGCACGATCATTGGGGGGCTGTGCTGGTGCAACACCGCGGCGAGGCGCTGAAGTTGGCTGCGGACGAGATCGCCTATCTCGTGCGGCTGGTGCATGAACATATGCGGCCGACCCTGTTGGCGCATGATCTCGGCGATCGGCTCAGCCGCCGGGCCGTGTATCGCTACTACCTGGCGCTGGGCGAGATGGGGCCGGATTGCGCCCTGCTCAGCCTGGCCGACAGCATGGCGACGCGGGCGGCGCGACCCGACCCGGAGCGCTGGCGCCGGCGGCTGCGGGTGACCGACCAGTTGTTCAGCGCCTTTTTCCGGGAGCGTGCCGCGCAGGTGGAGCCGCCGCTCTTGATGAACGGCCACCAACTCATGGCGGAGTTTGGCCTGGCGAGCGGCCCGCAGATCGGCCGGCTCCTGGAGGGGCTGCGCGAGGCGCAGGCGGTGGGCGAGGTGGCGACGCTCGAAGCGGCGCGCGCCTGGTTGGCCGAGCGGCTCCGGGCGAAATAGGGGGCTGGCATGTTGAACGTTCATATCGCCGTCGCCAAGGCCGCCAAGTACGCGGTGCGCGAGAGCGGGGATTCCGTCGAGGTCGTCGAGCGGCCGCGCGGCGGCATCTCTGTCATCATGGCCGACGGTCAGCGCAGCGGCCAGAGCGCCAAGTCCATCAGCAACATCGCGGTGCGCAAGGCGATGAGCCTGTTGTCGGAGGGGGTGCGGGATGGCGCGGTTGCCCGCGCGGCGCACGACTATCTGCGCACCCAACGCCGCGGCCAGGTCTCGGCCGAGCTGATCATCGTCTCGGTGGATCTGGAGACCCGCACGTTGGTGATCTCCCGCAACAGCCAGTGCCCGGTGTTGCTGCGCGAGGCGGCCGGCTGGCGCGCCCTGGATGATCCCGCGGAGACGGTCGGCATCCGGGATCGCACGCGGCCGGTCATCGTCGAGTTGGCCCTGGCTGCCGGGCAGATCGCGGTGGCCTACACCGACGGCATCCTGCACGCCGGGACGCGTCGCGGGACGCCGCTCGATCCGCTGGCGATCATCGCAGAACTGAGCGATCAGCCAGGCTGCACCGCCCAGGCGCTCGCCGACAGCCTGCTGGCCGCCGCGCTGGCGGCCGATGATGGCCGCCCCGGCGATGATGTGACCGTCGCGGTGGTGCAGGTCACCGCGCGTTTGGCCGGCGAGGAGCCGGAGGTGCGCCGCATGACGGTGACCTTCCCCGTGCCGCCGATCTGACCGGAGCGCCATCGTGGAGACGGCTGAGCCGCTCGTTGCCGTGGTCGGCGTCTGCGCGTCGGGGAAGTCTACCCTGGCGCAAAGTCTGCGGGCGCATGGGTGGCGTGCCCGGCAGGTCTTGCAGGAACACTCCTTCGTCCCCGACATGTGGCGCCGCATCACCAACCCCGATGTCTTGATTTACCTCGATGCGCAGTTGGAGACCGCACGGCGGCGGCGGCACGACCCGGAATTTCCGGCGTGGATCCTGGACGAAGAGCGCCATCGCCTGCGCCATGCCCGGCAACACTGCGATATTTATGTGCCGACCGACGAGTTGACACCGGCCGAGGTGTTGGAACGCGTCTTGCCCCAGTTGGCCGCGCTGCGAGATGAAGGGCGATAGCTGCCTTTTTGACAGTCTCCCCCGGCGGCGGTATAATTCTCGCGTTTGTCTCCAAAACGTCGTGATTGTCGTATCGGATAGATTCCAATCATCGTAATCCCGGAGGGGGAGAGGAATACATGCGAAGTCGCAATACATTGGTGTTGGGCCTCATCATCTTGCTGGGCTTGGTCGCGTTCTACGTGGCTTTGCCCATCGAGCATCCATCCTGGGTGAAGAACCTGGCGGTCTGGCAGCAGCCGCCGGAGTTCCGCAGCCTGGACTTCAAGCAGGGTCTTGACCTGCGCGGCGGCACCCAGGTGCTTTTGCAGGCCAAGCCGTCAGCCGGCCAACGCGTCACCGCGGCCGACATGGAAGCGGCCAAAGTGATCGTGGATCGCCGCGTGAACGCGCTCGGCCTCACCGAACCGTTGGTGCAGCTTCAGGGCGAGAACCGGATCATCGTCGAGATGCCGGGCGTGGACGACCCCGATCGGGCGGTCCAGACG
>Ga0247840_10008883_pt1 | contig 13247 bp, 9 predicted proteins | sample LaCruzMarch2015__FD_192404 | JGI IMG/M metagenome (GOLD analysis project Ga0247840, IMG submission 192404) | Freshwater microbial communities from meromictic Lake La Cruz, Castile-La Mancha, Spain - LaCruzMarch2015_17m | ecosystem: Environmental > Aquatic > Freshwater > Lake | place: Spain...
ACAGGGCATATCTTATCTCAAGCATCACATCGGCAGCTCAAAGCAAACAGCCTTGGCAGGCTGGCTATCGCGTGCTCCATCCCGAGCGTGGCTTGGTCAACATTAGTGCGACGGCGGTGCCGGAGGTCGAAGCCGATGGCAGCACTGTTTGGTATTGCCTCGTGCAGGATGTGACCCAGCGTAGCCGTGACCAAGCCAAAACGAGCCCGGCTGCGGCAGTGTTTGAAAACTCGCATGCAGCTATAGCCATCATTGATGCAACGGGCATGATCGTTGCGGTCAATCCGTCATTCCGGAGCATCGCGGGAATTTATGAGGCTGATCTTCAAAAAGGCACAGCGCTCCAACGACAGTTTCACGGCAACTTAAAATCCTATCGGCGTGCCTTGCTGTCAATCGAACGAACTGGGACTTGGCAGGGCGAGATCACTTTCAAAACCGCAGACGGGAAGTGCGTGCCATTACTGATTGCAGTTAGTGCTGTAAAGAATGTCGCGGGCCGGATCGTCAACTATATCTGCTCAATGCTCGATGTCTCAAAGAAAAGGCAAGCCGAAAAAGAACTCAACCAGCCCCCACACCATGACCCGCTAACGGGATTGCCTGACCGCCATCTTCTGATCCAACGATTGACTGCCGCGGTTGCGTCGGCAAAAGCTCTTGAAACAAAGGGGGCTGTTCTCTTCGTCGATCTGGACCAGTTCACAACCGTCAATGACAGTCTCGGCACCCAGGCTGGTGACGAACTGCTTCGCACGGTGGCCGCGCGGCTCTCAAAGCGGGTTCGCACAAGCGGCACTATCGCCAGGGTCGGCGCAGATCAATTCGCTGTCATTTTAGATTCCATCGACACAGAAGAGGCCGCCTGTAAAATTGCGCGTGATATCAACGATGCGGTTGAAGCACCTATAACAGTTCTCTCCAGCCAAGACATTTATGTAACTGCCAGTGTCGGCATAAGCTTCTTCCCCGCAGACTCACAAACCGCCGATCAACTCGTCCGGCGTGCAGAAGCGGCGGTTCATTTTACGAAGGCTAAAAGCAGAGGCCACTATCAGATCTATGATGCCCGCATTTCGGAGGCCGCTAAGAAAAAAATTGAGACTGAAACACGCATGCGGCAGGCCTTAGCCAAGGGCGAATTCGAGCTCCACTACCAGCCCATCATCGATTTACAGCGCAATGTCACGGTGGGTGCAGAGGCGCTGATCCGCTGGAACGATCCGATAGGCGGACCCGTTCCGCCCATGACTTTCATTCCTCTAGCAGAAGAGACGGGTTTTATTGCCACGCTGGGCGATTGGATAATCTGGAATGCTTGCTCACAATTGAAGCAATGGGAGAAGTCGGGGAGAGGCATTTCTGTGCTCAGTATCAATCTGTCCGCCGTTCAGTTCAGTATGATTGATTTGCCACTCAGAATTTCAAAAATATTGGAGGAAACCGGTGTTGATCCCCGCAGCATTCAATTTGAAATAACCGAAAGCAGTATGATGGCAGTGGGTGAAGTGGCGATCAGCAAGCTGCTCGCACTGAAGGCTCTCGGCGTCCGGCTCTCGATCGACGACTTTGGAACCGGCTACTCATCGCTGTCTATGCTAAAAAGGTTGCCGATCGATACGCTCAAAATCGACCGCAGTTTTGTTGTTGACGTCAACACAAACGCAGCGTCTCGCAGTATTACCCTAGCGATCATCTCACTCGCCAAATCCTTGAACCTTCAGATTGTTGCCGAGGGCATTGAAGAAGAAGAGCAATGCCTGTTTTTAAGAGACAAGGGCTGCAAGTATGCCCAAGGCTATTTGTTCGGCAAGCCGCTCTCAGCACGAAATTTCGAACTTTGGCTCTCTCATCAACCGCCCGCCCGTTCAATTGTGTTGCACGACGTGGCGGACGCCGCTTGAACCATAGTCGCTGAGAAAGGGCTAAGCCAATGGAACTGCAATGGTCTTCGAATGCAAAAACAGAACTCGCATTTCTTCCTTCCCATGAAGCGCACTATCTGGTCGCGGCATGGCGTCATGAATTCTTTCACATAGCGTCGGTCGCAGCTCGCGTAACATTGGCTTTGAATGGCATGGCTGACGACGCCAGCCCAGAGACCGTCGCCAGATCTCACATCAAGGCACCCGAGGAAGCCGCGATTAACAAGGCGCTTGAAAATGGATTGCTGGAAATGCCGGATGAAATTTCAACCGCATTTCAGTCCGTCACAGCGGCCTATGATAAACTAGCCTTTGCTACAGAATTATATTCTTCGTTCACGGGTGGCCGGAACAAAGCGCTTCTAAGTCTTCGTAGCATCAAGAGGTTATGGCAAATTTCATGCAAGCATTTTCTGGTGATACTCGGTCACTTTGAAACGCAAGAGCTTGCCGAGGTATCGAATTTCAATTCGATCGCTTACTCAACTCCTAAAATCGTGATGATGCGGGCATTGTTGAGCGCCGGAATTGCCGGCGAAACATTGGAATCGGCTCGCATCGACGTCAGTCAACCGCTGCTTAAATCACGTTGGAGCTTGCACCGCCGCCGTTGGGATCGCAGCAACGTAAATCTCAACTGTCACGTATCGTCGGCCGGACACAGCCAGAGCGCTCGTATGCGAAACGTTTCGGTTGGTGGTGCGCTTCTCGAAGGGATCGACTGCTTCGCGCGGGGCCTTCCTATTCACATTGTCACTGAGTGCAGCCGGAAATTGGACGGTGACGTCGTGTGGGCGGCCGAGGGTAAGACCGGGGTTCAGTTCAGGATACCGCTGTTCCTTTCAGACCCCATACTTTCGAGCTACAAAGGCAACCACTGAAAGTCGCAGCCGATGTCCAGTGTTTCAATATCTGAGAAGGCCAGGGCGATGTTGAACACGGAGATTGCGGCGCTTGCCGTTCACACAGCTGGCTCAGCCGGAATGGAGAATCAAGATGTTCCCTATCGGCAGCCATGACGTTTTATGGTCCGTTCCTTTAGCCCCTTAATCGTTCAAGTGTTTGCCAATTCAACACGGGAGCCAAAAAATGCTCATTACAGATATTATTCACGCTTGCAAGTATAGTAACGACCACTGGCGCCATGCGGACTCATCAGAGCTCTATTGGGCAATCAATCGTACTACGCCGATCTCCACGTCAAATCTGAATGTGCCGGCGGAAACCGTCCAGATATTTGGCATCGAGATCACAAACCAAGCGTTGCGCGAAGCGGCAGTTTGGATTTCTCAATGTGCAGAACGAAACATCAAAACAAGCGTCGCATTCGTAAACACGCACTGTCTCAATGTCACGTTCCGAGATGATGCGTACCGGCGGAGCTTGATGAACTTCGACCGAGTCTTTGGATATGGAAGTGGCATGCGCATGTCCGCCCGGAGCAGCGGCGTGCGGTTGCGCGACAACGTCAAGGGTGCAGATATCCTCCCGCTGATCTGTGAGGAAGCTGAACGCCGAGACCTCGGCCTCTTTCTGTTCGGTCATTCAGACGAAATCGCCTGGCAAGCGGCTCGAACGCTGTCGCGTTGTTATCAAGACCTCTCGATCTGCGGGACGCACGCTGGTCATTTCTCTCGCCCGAGCGAAGAAGACAAAGTCATCGACACGATCAATCGGAGCGGAGCAAAAATTCTGCTGGTCGGGCTTGACGTACCGCTTCAGGAAAAGTGGATTGTCGAGAACCGCCACCGCATAACTGTCCCGGTCATTGCCGGTATCGGCGGACAGATCGACTACAGCCATGCGAGCGCACTGAGCGCGCCTTCCCAATTGAGCTCACAAGGGACGAGCAGTTCGTGGGCCGGCCTGAGCCAGTTGACCGGGCATCACATTGTGGGAAACGCCGAGTATTTTGGACGTTTTGTTTGGTCGCTCATCACGCGGGGCGGAGCGCTTCCTGGCAAGGAGGCCGAAAATCACATCCATCAATAAAGGTCTGAATGAGTTCGTCCAAAAGGCCCTGATGCAAAATGCATGGCAAGCACAACGATAAAAATCTTAACGACCAATCCGCCGGCAGAATTCCTGTGCCGTCGCAGGCATTGTCACGTGGCAGAAAGGCGATACCCAACTCCTCGCACCGTCAAAATTATGGAGGGGTTTTCGGCATCAGGTTCAATTTTTCGTCTCAGTCTGGCAACGAGCGTGTCCAACGAGCGATCGAAAGGTGACCAATCGTGACCCTTCATTGCCGCGGTGATATCGTCCCGCGAGCAGGATACGCCAACATTCTCTAAAAGGTACACCAACAGATCTGCTTCGGCCGACGTCAGCACGGTTGTCGCGCCGCTTGGCGCCGTGAGTTTCCGGGTCTGCGTGTTGAAGGCATAGTCGTGGAACGATTTCACATATGAATTGCCGTCACGTCGGGGTTCACTGTGCGTTGTCGTTCGACGCAATACAGCGCGAACCCGGGCGATGAGTTCCCGGATATTGAAGGGTTTGGTGATATAGTCGTCGGCACCGACCTCAAGTCCGACGACCTTGTCCACATCGGTGTTCCGGCCGCTGATAACAATGATCGGCACGTTCGACTGTCTTCTCACTTCCAAGGCCATTTCAAGACCGGAAGATCCTGGCAAGCCTACATCGAGCGTGACGAGGTCGAAGGTTTTATCGGTCATGCAGCGCCGCATTTCATTGCCATTTCTGGCAATAGAAACATTGTACTGCTCCGACTCGAGAATATCTTTGAGCAAAGTGAGGATGGCAGGGTCATCATCGACAACTAGAATACGTTCTGCGGTTTGTGAGTGCAACATGTTGGGTCCATAAATGGGAATAATGTCAACGCGCACAAAAGCCGGTGTTTCGAATTATTGGCTTTTGTAAATTAGTTTGGCGTTCTTGTCCGTATTCGAGTAGCAACAGCCTAAACTTGTTGCAAAAAGTTACAAAGTGCTTCGGCGGTTGCAATGGAATTGCCAACAGATCTATCATGGCGCTCACGGTCTTCTAGTAAGGCTCTCAACAACCAGCTGAATGTTCTGGACTTCGCGTTCGCGGTTCGTCTTATGAACACGTCACGCCGCGCGAGCGGCTTCAATTGTAGATCGGCAGTTTGACACTTTCGACCGCAATGCTGGGAAAGTAGATACTAACTGTTGAACCGCTGAGCGGGCTGCTTTCGATCGTGACAAAGCCGCCCGAATCGCGGGCGAACGCCCTGACACTGAATAGCCCGAGGCCCGTTCCCTTGCCGCATTCTTTGGTCGTAAAGAAGGGCTCACCCACCCGTTTGATGATCTCCGGTGGCATGCCGCAGCCTGTGTCCGTCAAGGCGAGCCGCACATAGTCGCCCGCATGGGCGTCGCTGCCCAATGCTTGGGCTTCATCCTCGCGGATATGGACTGCAGCTGTCGTGACCACGATGTTTCCGATGCCGTTCATCGCATCGCGAGCGTTCACGGCGAGGTTTAAGATCGCGCTGTTCAGTTCTCCGAAGTCAACCCGGCAGAGCGTGCTGGACGTAGCCAGTTCAGTCTCAATTTGAATGGTGTCGCCGAGCAGTCTCTGCAAAAATGGTGCGATTTCAAGTGCACGCGTATTCAAATCAATGACTGCCGGAGGGTTTGCCCCATTGCCCGAAAGGCGAAGCAAGCGCTTGTTGATGCTGGCTCCGCTCGTGGCGGCGTCCATTGCGGCAGCGAGCCACTCCTTGCCTTTGCTTCCCGCGACTTCATTCTGCAGCAGTTCGAGATTGCCAGAAATTACTGTCAGCATATTGTTCACGTCGTGGGTCATGCCGACGGAAATGGCGGCAATGGCATTGCTCTGGCGGAGGCTGTCGATCGCTGCCTCATAATTCTTGCGCGTGGTGACATCGTGCGCAACGCCATGCCAAGTGATCGAACCATCTTCTTCCCGTGTGGGGCTCGAATAGGCTTCGAGCCAAATCAGGCCCTTCGTGGGATGTTCGTAGCGGTAAATGTTTTGCCAAGTTGAAAGCGATCGAGCCGAGACCTCTCTGCTCTCGTTGACGGCTTCTTGGTCGGCTGGATCGATTCGAGACAGCCACGGCGCGGCTGTCCCGCGAACGGAGGATGGTTCAAGGCCGAAGACGTCCAACATTTTTTCACTGGCGTATGGAAAGAAGGCACGTCCGTCGGGCCGCAACTTGAATGTGAAGATAACGCCGGGTGCAGCATCCGCAATTCGCGCGAGTTGAGTGGTTATCGCCACGTTCTCGTTGATGACCTGCTCGACTCTTTTCAGGTCGGTAATATCAAAACACATTCCAACAAAGTGATCTCCAATTTCCTTCGCTCCGGAATCCAGACGCCCGATTGAGGATATCCAACGAACTCCTTTATCGGGATTGTTTACCCGATACTCACAATTGTAATGCGACCGCTGAGCAATGGCATTCGATATGACGTTTCTCACTTGCTCACGATCTTGTTCGTGAATGAGCGAGAGCGATTGGTCCAAAGTCATGGCCGTACCCTTGGGCACCCCCCAGAGGTCCAGCATGTTATCCGACCACCAAGTCTCGCCGCTGGATATGTCAAAGTCCCATGCACCGCCCCCGGTTGCCTCGGTCGTCATTCGAAGCCGCCGTTCACTTTTCAGAAGTTGGTCTGAGATGCGATGGCTTTCGGTGACGTCAATGTGGAATGACACAATTTTTGAAATTTTACCTTCTGGCTGTGGAAGCGCTGAAACTGTGCTGCGCACCCAAACCATGTGACCAGCCTTGTGAAGCAACGGCCCTTCGTTCGATAAAAGACTGCCCTCGCCGCCTGCCATGGCCGCGTCACTCGACATTTGCGCGTTGGCTTGCCACTCGATTGGCAACAATCGCGAAAAGTTCGCGCCAATGAGTTCGTCCCTGCCGTAACCAACGAGGTTACCGAACGCATCGTTACAATCCTCGATAAATCCTTGCTGGTCGCGAATAACGATTCCTGCAAGTGAATGCTCGAACAGTCCCCGGAAGCGGGCTTCGCTCGCGGCTAAACCTGTGACCGCTGCCTGCTCGGCAGTGATATCAATCAAACGCAATACCACCAGCGGCTCTGCAGTGGCGGTGCCGGTAATCGTTGTTTTCATCAGCTTGCAGATGATGACCGTCCCGTCCCGGCGGTGGATTGTGCATTCCGTGGCGAATTTGGCTGTGGGGTTTAGTTCGAGTGAGCGCCTCTGTGCTACGTTCGACGGCCATTGCTCGCGAGGCAGGAAATCATAGAACGACGTTCCGATCAACTCGGCGGCAGAGCGACCCAGCATATCGCAGAATGCAGGATTGACTTGCTCAATGGTGCCATCCATTCGCGTGAGAGCAATGCCGACAATTGCGTAGTCAAAGAGGTTCTGAAATCTTTCCTTACTTGCGAGCAGTTGGCTTTCGATTGTTTTGCGATCCCTGATGTCCCGTATGATGACGGTGACGCCTAAAATCTTTCCGTCAGCCCCAACGATCCGGCTTGAGGTGATGTTCACGTCGATCACGGTGCCGTCCTTGGCAACGCGCACGCTGTCACCATGAAATGGGCGCCCTTGAATCGTAGCGTCAAATACCCCGCGCCGCCCTTCGCCCGCGAGAATGCGTCCCAGCGGTGCAACGAGCAGATCGGCATCGCGGCCGAGGGCTTCCTCGAACAAATAACCGAAAAGGTCTTCTGCTCCGCGGTTCCACTGGACAATCCGGCCATCGACATCAATGGAAATTACGGCATCAGACGTCGAGTTGAGGACAGCATCGGAAAAAGCGCAATCCAGATGCTCACCGCCGGGCATGCACTGTTCACAGAAGTGGCTTTTGAATGGGTTGAAGATATTGAATAGTCTCGACAAACGTCCCGCTCTGCGGCTGAAACCTTCAGCTGAATTTGAATGCCAGTATTTACCTAAAGTCGAGCCGCTCTTGGGCACATCAGTTAATCCTATTGCGTACTTTCTAATAGACGTTAGTGAGGCTTATCTGGGCTCAACGCTGAGCAGCTTGATATGCCTCAAGGCCCGCAAATTTGACCCACGTCAGTAGTGTCGCACTTTTCGATACGCAGTGTGGCTCCCAGTTATCCTTCTCCGGCGCAAGTAGCACTCCATGGAGGTATAAAAAATTCCGTTTAGAGAAAGTTGTGCCCCGGTGATAGGCTAAAAGCGAATCGTCCAAAAGTTTAGTTGGCTGGGGGGGTGTGTGGACGCGACGGATCTAGACGCTCTGGATGGCACGAGCTTTTTGACGAGCCTCGATGGGACGATCGAGGCCGTTGGCGCCAACCGCTGGAACAACTTCGCCAAGTCCAATGGCGCGCCCGAGCTGACAGACCAGTCGGTAATCGGCAGAAGCCTTTTTGAATTCATCGCCGGGGAAGATGTCAAATCTCAACTTCACCACGTGATGAGTGAGGTGGCAAAAAGCGATCGCCGTACTTGGGTGATGCCTCTGAATTGTGACTCTCCAAGCCACGTGCGGAATTTCCGGCAGTCAGTGACGCAAGTGGTCTCGCAGGGAAAATGCTCAGGCCTACTTTTTCAAACAATCGAATTGGACAGCCGCCAACGCCCGCCGGTCAATCTCTTCGATTTGGAGACGATGATGAGGCGAGTGACCGATAGAGCAGATTTTCCCATGATAAAAATCTGTGGCTGGTGCCAGAAAGTGCAAAACACCTTTGCCGACGGTGTGGAGTGGCTGGATGGTGAGACGTATTACGCCAAAGGTGGAAGCTCGAGGGTGCAAATAACCCATGGGGTCTGTCCACCGTGTAATGAGCTCGTTTTGCGTTCACTCAGAGACTAGGCCCGAAGCCTGCAAGGGCTGGTGATCGATCGAGTTGCGCCCGGCGCCAATCTGCGGTGCGGCTACAAATGCTCCCACTTTTAGTGCGCCGGCCATGGCTGTTTGTTTCAGCTCTGCCTGCATGTTCTGCTTGATCAGCCTTGAGCGCCGCCGCGCGCGAACCGCTTCCGATACTCTACCCGATGCGGCGAGAATATGCCCTAAAACGTCGAGCGCCTCTGCCTGGACTTTCGGGCTTGTCTTCGCAGACCCCTCTAGAACTTGAAGAGCTCGATGAGCCAGTTGCTCTGCTTCGGCAAGGTTGCCTTGGTTGAAGTTTAATGTCGCTAAATTGATAAGCGTCGTTCCGACCGCCGGATGCTGCGCCCCTCGCTTCGCTTCATTGATTGAGAGTGCCCGGAGATAGGCTGACTTTGCTTCGGAATAGCGCTTCTGGAGTTGGTAAACCATGGCGAGGTTCTCGAGTGTAACTGCCAGATCGGCATGCTCGCTTCCCAAGATTTTCTCACGCTTTGAAAGTGAGCGGTTATACAATTGCTCTGCCTCGCCGAGCCTTCCTTGCATCGCGCGGACAGTGGCAAGATTGGCGAGCGCTGCATCGAACTGCTGACTTTGAGCGCTGGAATTCAATTCGACAAACGCGACGACTTTCACGGAATGAGGCTCCGCGTCGGCATACCGGCCTTGCTTCAGGTAAAGGAAACTCAGATTGTTGTGAGACACAGCCAAGTCCGGATGGGTTGGCTGATGTGCGCGCTGCCGGATCGAGAGCGCTCTGAGAAAAGTACTCTCCGCCTCGTCTGTCCGCTTCAGTGAAAGATAAGCATAGCCCAGTGTATCGAGCAGCGTACAAAGGTCCGGGTGATTGTCACCCATGGCACCGGTGAGGACGGTCATCGCGCGCTCCGCCACGGCCACGGCGTCGGCATGTCTGCCATGAAGCTGGAGCAGCAGCGATAGATTGGCGAGGATCTTGCCGACGGCGGGATGGGCCTGCCCCAGAGCGCGCTGGGTAATGTCGAGCGCGCGGGAGTTGAAGCGGACCGCTTCGTCGAGCCGCCCTGTTTTTTGATACAAGACGGCCAGATTGTTCAACGACGAGCCGAATTCTGGATCATTCGGCTGCAGAGACGTTTCGCGAATTGCAAGGGCGCGAAGATACAGCGGCTCTGCTTCCGCGTACCGCCCTGTGGCCAGATACTCCATAGCCAGGCTGTCGAGGGTCCGTGCTAACAGAGGACTGAAGGGCTCGAACAGTTGCTCTGTGATTGCCGTGGCTTGTAATCCGGGCGTGATCGCATCGGCATACCGGCCCTCCGCGTGCAACTCAGCGGCGCGGTGGTTGAGAAGGATCAAATCATCCGATGGCGGCATGGCGACGAAGGTCGCCGCAAATGGCCAACAGGCGGCGGCGAACAGCACACCGGCAGCACTGGCGCACACTAAATTGCGGCGCATTCGACGTTGAGGAGACACGTGATTCACGAATGATTGCCTCCAGTCTCATGCTGCCCCTAAATTTCGGGCGCAGTGAAACGATGGTGCTAATATCACTCCGGAATATCTGACTCGGCATTGCCGGTTGCATGTCATTTTCTGAGCATGTGTTACGAAGTGTGACACTTCACGAGGCCGGTCTAAGCGCCCATGCGCACCCTCGACTTTAAGCTAGAATTGCCGTCAGTGGGCCGCGCTTGAGGGTACCGGCTGCGTTCTTAGGGATGTGCTCAATGAAGTTCACAAATCGCACTATTTCATTGCCCCGAAGGGGTTGGTGGAGCCAAGCGGGATCGAACCGCTGACCTCTTGCATGCCATGCAAGCGCTCTCCCAGCTGAGCTATGGCCCCGAACCAAGGGTATTTACCGGAAACGGTGCTGCGATGGGCGGCACTCGTTTCAGGAAGCGGCCTCATTAAGCCGATCGTTTTTAAACCGCAAGCGCCAAGTTGGCGCCCCACGGGTACACATTGAAACGGGCCAGTTGAAACGGCCCGCCAACATTAGACTTCTTCCTCGCCCTCGACCACCGGACCGCCGATGACGTTGGCGAGATCGCCGCCTTCTTCTTCCTCTTCCTCGAGGAAGGTTTCATCGTCGGCGACAACGGTTTCTTCGGCCTCTTCGACGTTGTCGAGAGCATCTTCGCTGACAATGGCCTCTGGATCTTCAATCTTGCGCTTTTCGGGCACGAATTCGGTCTTCTTGCCCCGGCGCGCGGCCAGCTTTTCGTCAGCCGCAGCCTGAAGAGCCAGCGGAGACGAGGCAAGTTCGTAAACCGACCCGCAAACTGGGCAGGCAATCGGATCGCGATTGAGGTCGTAGAAGCGGGCCCCGCACTCGTCGCTCTGGCAGGTGCGCTTTGTCCCGCGCGCTTGCTTCGTGGCCATGGTTGGATCTCACTAATGGAATTGAAGGGACTGCAACTGCCACAGGCTGCACCCTGTTGTCAAAGGCAATACTGCAAAGGGGCCATTCTCGGGCCTCAAAGGGGGTGTGGCAACCGGCCCTTGGCAGGTCCGGTGTGTTGCCTCCGCGTTGACAGCTGCGGCACGGGCAGTCTCTATGCGATCGCTCTTCTCACGGCGATTTCCGCGCGTTTTGCGGCGATCGCATTAACTTGTGGCGGCCCCGTTTCCGATGTCTCACTCCTCTACAACTCAACCGCAGCCCTTATCGGCGATGAAATCAGGCCCTCTCAGTGGCCGGCTGCGGGTTCCCGGTGACAAGTCGATCTCTCACCGGGCGCTGATGTTCGGGGCGCTGGCCACCGGCGTCACCCGTATTTCGGGGCTGCTTGAGGCCGGTGACGTGATCAATACAGCGAAGGCGGTGACGGCGCTTGGCGCTCCCGCCGCGAAAAATGGCGCCATTTGGGAAGTGAAGGGCCGGGGCACGGGCGGGCTGACGGAGCCCTCGGGCGAAATTGATTTCGGCAACTCCGGCACCGGCACGCGGCTGATGATGGGCGTCATCGCCGGGCATGACATGAGCGTGCGCATGGTGGGCGATGCCTCGTTGTCACGCCGGCCGATGAGCCGGGTTTTGAAGCCGCTGCGGCTGATGGGCCTGCAAACGCTGGAGGACAAAGAGACGCTACCGCTGACGGTGCGCGGTTCGGCCAGCCTGGTGCCGATCGAGTATGTGCTGCCCGTGCCATCCGCACAGGTGAAAAGCGCAATTCTGATCGCAGGCCTGATGGCGGCAGGCGAAACGACCGTCGTCGAAAAGGAAGCCACGCGCGATCACACCGAGCGCATGCTGCGCCATTTCGGCGCCGAGGTTCGAACTCAGAAGAAAGACGGCCTGACGCGCATCACTGTTGTCGGCGATGCCGAACTTCAAGGCCGCGATGTGGTTGTGCCCGGCGATCCCAGTTCGGCGGCATTTCTGATCGCCGCGGCGGTCCTGGTGCCGGGATCGGAGGTGACGGTGGAAGGCGTGCTGGTCAACGAGACACGCACCGGTTTTTATACGACGCTCCAGGAAATGGGCGCGGATGTCGAATTTCTGAACGTGCGTGAAGAAGGCGGCGAACCGGTTGCCGACATTCGGGCGCGGCACTCAAGCCTAAAGGGTGTGTCTGTGCCTGCCGGACGCGCGCCTTCGATGATCGACGAATATCCGATGCTCGCCGCCCTCGCTGGGTTTGCGGTCGGCGAGACGCGCATGGATGGACTGGCAGAACTCAAGGTCAAGGAAAGCGACCGCTTGGCGGCAACGGCTGCCGGGCTGGCCATCAACGGTGTCAGCGCGACGGTTGATGGCGATACGTTGATCGTTCACGGCACCGGCAAGGTTGCCGGAGGGGGCACCGTCGAAACCCATCTCGATCATCGCATCGCCATGGCGTTCCTGACCATGGGGCTTGCCAGCGACAGACCCGTTACGGTCGACGACACCGCCATGATTGCCACCAGCTTCCCCGAATTCCGTGGGTTGATGGAACAGCTCGGCGCAGCACATTTTTCGAGTGGAGGTGTTTGATGGATATCGTTCAGCGGCACAAAGCTTTGAGCCGTGCCTTGTTTATCAACGGTGCTTTTGAACAGAGCCTTGGCGACGTCTATCCGGTCATCAATCCCGCGACGGAGGATGTGATTGGCGAAGTCGCCGAAGCCACAGCTGCTGAAATCGAGACGGCCATTGGGTTTGCAACCGCCGCTCAACGCAAATGGTGGGCGATGTCGGGCGCCGAACGCGCCGATACAATGCACGAGGTAACCCGTGCCACCCGCGCGATGTGTCCAGCGCTTGGCGAGTCCTTAACCCGCGAACAAGGCAAGACCTACAAAGAAGCGGTTGACGAAATCGGCTGGTCGGCGAGTGCCATGAGCTATTACGCCGAGATCAGCCGCCATGAAGGCGGGCGCGTGCATGGCCCCTCCGCGCCGGGACAATTGCACCTCACCATGAAGGAGCCGCTTGGCGTTGTCGCCGTGGTCACGCCGTTCAACTACCCGTACCTGCTGTTGTTCTGGCAAGTGGCCGCAGCTGTTGGTGCTGGCAACGCGGT
>Ga0247840_10008886_pt1 | contig 13244 bp, 9 predicted proteins | sample LaCruzMarch2015__FD_192404 | JGI IMG/M metagenome (GOLD analysis project Ga0247840, IMG submission 192404) | Freshwater microbial communities from meromictic Lake La Cruz, Castile-La Mancha, Spain - LaCruzMarch2015_17m | ecosystem: Environmental > Aquatic > Freshwater > Lake | place: Spain...
CAAACCAATATCGTTACACCATTCGAGCATAGCCACTCGCCATTTTTCGAAAGCCTCTTGCCAACCATCTGGCTTTACAAAATATTCTATTTCCATTTGCTCAAATTCGCGAGAACGGAAAATAAAGTCACGAGGTGCGATTTCATTTCGAAAAGCTTTACCAATTTGACCAATACCAAAAGGCAATTTTGGATGCAGGCTGTCGACAACATTTTTAAAGTTAACAAAAATACCTCCAGCAGTTTCTGGACGCAAATATGAAACAGAGGCAGCGTCAGAGTTTGCGCCAACATTAGTCTTGAACATCATGTTAAATTTTTGAACTTCGCCCAAAGGGTTGCCAGCAGGACTTTTAATTCCCTTTTCTTGAATCACATTATTCATATCTTCAGGAGATAAACCAGAGCAATCAATTCCAGCTTCTTCCAAAACATGATCAGCTCGGTAACGATTGTGAGTTTTTAAATCTTCTACCAAAGGATCAGCAAAACCAGAAACGTGACCGCTGGCTTCCCAAACTCTTCCGTTCATAATAATGGCGGCGTCAACTCCAAACATATCTTCACGGTCAGTCACAAATTTCTTCCACCAAAGATTTTTAATGTTGTTTTTCAATTCAACCCCCAATGGTCCATAATCCCAAGTTCCTGCCAAACCACCATATATTTCAGAACCAGGAAAGATAAATCCCCTTCTTTTAGCCAAAGAGACGACTTTTTCCATTTTGTTTTCAATCTTATTCATAGGTACTATTCAACCACAATTTCGTGTCCGTCTGCAAGAGGATAATCTTTGATAAGAGTTGTCGGTACTAAAACAGTTTTTGAAATATTTGTTCTAGTAAAAGTGTCTTTTGCAGTGAAAATCACATTATTTAACAGATCTAATTTTTTACCTTTTTGAGAAGTACTTGGCAAAAGTTCAACTTGGAAATAAATTTGTCTAGGAAATTTTGTATATCCGGTACCAGCAGGAATATTTCCAATATCCCATGTTAATTTTCTATTACCATTATCATATTTAATATTTTCAGGACTTGGATTAAAAGTATTCATCCAAGTTACGTAAGAAGGAAGTGTTGCTGTTATTTGTCCATTTTCTAAATCATTTGAATTGCTTGAAACATTAAATTCAAGAGAGTATGTGGTTGGAGTATCTACCTTTGGAGGAATTGATCCAGAATTTTTGATTGGTCCTTTGTCATAATTAGTATAAGCATAAACAGGAGTATCAGAAATAACTTTTATATTTTTGAAAGCATCTGAAGAAACAGACTCTTCTGTGTTATTACTAGAAATTCTAATACCAGAAATTTTTGTAGTGATATCAATCTGAGGATTAATAATATTTACTTTACCTGTAGACAAATCCGAAGTTTTAAATCTAAATGATAAACGTTGAGTTTGGCGCGGAGCAACATTTAAAAATATTTCACTAGACTCCTTATTCCAAATTATTGTATTATCGATTGATCTATATAAACCATTGGTAACAGTTATTGAACTTTCATCCAAAACAGAACCTGTTAGCTGTAACTTTATTTCCAAATTTTTAATAGCATCATTAGTATTATTAGTGAAAACAACTTCTCCTTCGTTATATTTACCACTATCAACTGCCACAACCGAAGCTGGATTTTTGTTTATATTTAAAACAAGACCCACGAAAGATTTATTTATTTGAACTTGGTGCATGTCTGTAACAAACAAAACACCTATTTCCTCTGGTGAATTTTCTTTGACTAAGCCAGCATTGAAACGGAAAATTCTGTCTTCCTGATTTTGACCATCGATGGTTCCGTAAACCTTAAATTCAATTTCTTCGTGCGGCTTCAATTCATCAAAAACCCAAATATTATTATCATATTTTGGTTTAAGATCTGATTTTTCATACTTAAAACCAAAAGGATACTCAGCAGAAATCATAACGTTTTTTAATGTTTGAGCAGAATTAGAATTAAATTTTAAAGTCAATTCTATAGGCTGACCTGAAGAAATTTGTTCAAGCCCAGACACAACAAGACGGATAGGTGTTGCGCTGAGCGCAATTTCAAATGATTTTTTCTTTTCAAAAATAGCATCTGACCCAGGCGTTCTATATTGTAAAATAAAATCTAATTTTTTATTTATTCCCTCTTCTCCAAAAAGAGCAACTTTTACAGTTTGTCTAACAACAGAACCTGGAGCAATAGTTCCTAAATCAAGAATTGCTCTACGTAAATCTTCAGAAATATTTTCGGAATTTTTAGAACCTTCAGGATAATCAGCAATCAAATCAACCAACCTAAGAGGCACCTTGTTATTATTTGAAACAATAACATCGACGGATAAAGCTTCCCCTCCTCCAACAGAAACAGGACCAATAATTTTCACATCCACATCATTTCCTGAGACAGCCTGATTTCCATTAAAAAATATATAACTGGCGTAAGACAAAGAACCTACAAAAAAGATCGCCGCTAATATTAAAATTACAGTGAAAAAACCAATTTTCTTTTTAGGAAACTGAAAATCGTTTTTATCTTTCAAATCTTCCCACTCATTTTCTACTGTATAAACCTGTTGTTTCAGAGGACGTCTTTCTCTAGAAGAAATACCGTTAATTGAGTAGAGTTTTTGCTCTAACTTTTCTAATTTAGATTTTTGACCATTTGGTAATTGCATTTACAATTATTATATCAAATTATAAATGACTTTCATTAATTGCTTGGTTAATTAGTCTAATAATGTTTTCTTTATCTTTTTTTGGTAAGTTTTTAACCCGAACAAGCAAATCATCATCTATTTTTTCCGAAATAATAAAATTATATTCTCCATCACCAGAAACATAACCCAGCCCAGCCAAAATTTTGTAAACCACGACGATTTCCAAAGCTTCTAAAAAATCCTTATATTCTGAGTCGTTTTTTAAAATATCAGATTGAGTTTTGTTTTGTTTATTTTTATCTTTTAAAATCTCACCAGTTTCAATCAACAAGTCAAAAACTGTCACGTCTTTTTCCTCATCTACAATCATTTTTTCGATCAATCTAAAAACTTTGGTTAAACTCTTTAAAAGTTTCGGCTGATTAACATCATAGAAAAAATTAGCGATAAAAGAAGCGTTCACCAACTTGTTCCCTGTTTTTCCGCGAACAAAAGAAATATTTGCCACAGAATAATCTTGGATTGATTGGCGTAATTTAGAATCGTTTTTGCGCACGGCGGCGGCTTCAATTTTCAAAACCCCGTAATCTTTTGAGAGAACGGTTAAATATTTACCAGCCTCCCCACTTGGACGACTAGATAAAATAATAGCTTCGGTTCTGTAAATGTGGTGCATGTTTTGGAAAATTTATTTAGTGCGAGAGAACTTTTTGCTTATTTGATCATTACTTTAAATGTCATTTCATCAACAGTAACAACTTCGCCAGCGTTTTCAGCAAATTCAAAATTAACAACGTTAGTTGGTTTTTTAATTTGTTCAGCGAATTTTTTGATAAGTTTCTGACCGCGTTCATCTGTCTCAACTAACAAATCAATTTTGTCTTCTGGATTAAGGTTAGATTTTTTGCGCAAAGATTGAGTTAAGCGAATTATTTCTCGGGCAATTCCCTCTTCTAATAATTCTGGAGTGATCGTACTATCAAGAGCAACTTCAGATTCAATCGAAGGATCGTTTATAATTTCCTTAACATTTAACTCTTCTAAAATTGTAGAAATTATTCCAGGAGAAAAAGTCACCGCAGCATTTTTTATACTGATTGATTGCAACGGTTGTCTAACTTTAATTTTAACTTTGTCTCTAGCTTCTAAACCTAAAGTCACGATTTTTCTAGCTTCTTCTGTTTCTTTCAAAACTTTTTCAATATTTCCAACTTTAATTGTTGGCCAATTTTCCAAGTGAACGCTTTTGGCAATATCGCTCATTTTTAAACCAGAAACTCTTTGATAAACATCTTCGGCCATAAAAGGCATAAATGGAGCCATAATTTTAGCCAAAGTAATCAAAACAAAGTGAGTGACCTCTTTAGCGTTTTGAGCGTCGGCTTCATTATCACCTTTAAATCGATCTCGGGAGCGGCGCAAATACCAAGTAGACAAATCATCGATAAAATCAGCGATTGGCCGTGTTGCAGAATCTAATTCATATTTTTCCATTGAATCAGTTACCTTTTCATTTAACCCAGAAAGCAAAGCCAGAATCCATTCGTCCAAAACATTTTCAGTGCTAGGAATTTTTGTAGAATTATTTTGATAAGTTTCAAAAATTTTCTGAGAAGCTTCGGTATCAACATATAATTCATAGAACGAAACAACATTCAAAAGTCGATTGATAACTTTTTTCAAAACTTCGTCCACACCCTTCTCTGAGAAGTTCAAAGGTTCCGCTTTTACAATTGGTGAAGTTAACATGTAATATCGCAATGCGTCGGCTCCATACTTATCAATGATGTAATTTGGGTCAGGATAATTTCGCAAACTTTTTGACATTTTTCGTCCATCTTCAGCCAAAGCCATACCATTCACGATGACATTTTTAAATGGAGCTTTACCAAACAATGCTGTGTTCAAAATCATTAAAGTGTAAAACCAACCTCGAGTTTGATCTAAACCTTCAGCGATAAAATCAGCAGGAAAATTTTGTGGTTCTTTTGAGGCTGAGAAATTTTTGAAAAGTTTATTCAATAAACCTTCATTATTTTCTGATTTATTTTCAAATGGAAAATGTGGCACTGCGTATGGCATTGAACCAGAATCAAACCAGGTATCGAACACTTCTGGAATTCTAGTGAATTTTTTACCATTTTTTTGATAAGTCACCTCGTCGATATATGGTCGGTGTAAATCCAAAACATATTCATCATCATGAGAAATTGGTGCAAAATTATATTCTTCAAAATGTCCAGTCTGAACAAAGTGTTTTTCAAAACTTTTATTAAGTGCCGCTTTTTTATTGTCCATTCCCTCTCGAACAGCATGAAGCATCCAAATTGGATATTCATGTGTGACAATCAAAATATTTTTTCCTTCATATTTTTTATCTATTTCATAAATAAAATCACCAACTCGCTTTTTAATTTGAACAAGGGTTTCACCGCCTTCTGGAGCTTGATAGAATTGTCCCTCAACATTTTTAACTATTTTGACATATTCAGCTTTTGATTTTCCATTCAGAATACCTGATTGAGTTTCTTTAATTCGATCTTCAATAATAATTTGTGATTTATCAAAACCTATTTTTTCAGCGACAATTTCGGCAGTATGTTTGGTGCGAAGTAAGGGTGAACAGAAAATAAAATCTATTTTTTTATTTTCTTTTTGTAAAGACTTTAATAAATTTTCTGATAAAGCCTCAGCTTCTTTCAAACCTTTTTCAGTTAATTCACTTTTTACAGTATTATCTGCAGATAAAAATTGTTTGACGTTGTGTTCGGATTCACCATGACGAGCCAAGAAATATTTATTGGTGCCTTTGGTGCGATTTTTTAATTCGGCTACGGAACCAATAACATCAAGCTCACCATCTTCTGCTTTCCAAATTGGAATTGTAGAACCCCAAAAACGAGTTCTAGAAATTCCCCAATCTCTAGCGTTTTCTAACCAATTACCAAAACGTTTTGAGCCGATGCTTTCAGGAACCCAGTGCACATCTTTATTTAACTCAACCATTTTTGCTTTTAGATCCGTAACTTTTACAAACCATGAAGACAAAGCGTAATTCAAAAGTGGCGCGTCAGTTCTCCAACAATGTGGATATGAGTGAATAATTTTTTCCTTAGCAAATAAAGTGTCTGCATGCGCCAAATATTTAATGACTTCAATGTCGGTATCTTGGTGAGCATTTGGATTTTCAGGAGTAGCTTTTGGTTTAGCTTGGCGACCAGCAAAATCAGTCACTTCAGCCTTAATAGTTCCATCCATATTAACGTGTTGCACAAACGGCAAATTATTGGCTTTACCTAAATTAAAGTCGTCTTCACCGAAAGCAGTAGCAATGTGCACGATTCCAGTACCGTCTTCAGTAGTCACAAAATCAGCAGCATAAACTTTCCAACCATTTTCACGTTTCTCTAATTTTTCATTACCAGCATAATAATTGAAAAGTGGTTTATATTTTTTACCAACCAAATCACTTCCCTTCATTTCAGACAACAGAGCATATTTTTTATCTTTCAAAACCGCTTCGACACGAGACTTGGCCAAAATAATTTTTCCTTTTTCGTTGTCAGCTGCATTTTCAATTTCAACTTTTACATAATCAATATCATTACCCACTGCCAGCGCCACGTTCCCCATCAATGTCCAAGGTGTAGTTGTCCAAGCTAAAATAAAAGTTCCTGGCTCATCAACTAATTCCATTTTTACAGAAACAGAAATATCGGTTATGTCTTTATAATTTTGACTAACTTCAGAATTCGACAAAGGCGTCTCTAGCTCAGGAGAAATATGCATGACTTTAAAATCCTCATAGACCAAACCTTTTTTATATAGCTCACCAAAAGACCACCACACAGATTCCATAAAAGTGGCATCCATGGTGGTGTACTGATTATCCATATCAACGAAACGTCCTAATCGAGGTACGGTCTTTCGCCACTCTGCATCATAACGAAACACGCTGACCTTGGCGGCTTGGCTAAATTTTTTGATACCGAAATTTTCAATGTCTTTTTTAGTATGTAAATTATTTTCTTTTTGGATTAAGCTTTCGATCGGCAAACCATGACAATCCCATCCCCATTTTCTTGGAACTAGATAGCCTTGCATAGTTTTATAGCGAGGAATTGCATCTTTCATTGTTCCAGCCAATAAGTGTCCGTAGTGAGGTGTGCCAGTGGCAAACGGAGGTCCATCATAAAAAACAAATTCCCCTTTAGAATGCGAATTATTTTCTGGAAGATTTTTTTCCAGAGATTTTTCAAAAATTTTATTATTCTGCCAAAAAGATAGAACGGCCTCCTCAGCTAAAGCAACCTGACTTTTGTCAGATGCCACAGCTTGATTTGAACCGGCCATATCAGGACCGTTTAAAGGCGCACCAGTCGCCTGTTCATTTTTAGTTGTCATAGTAAAAATACTAGCACTTTCAAGCTGGTTTTTAAAGAGTGTTTAGTTAGTTTATAAAATTTAGATAAAGTTTCAGATTGACTTTAATTTTTTAATCGTGATATAATATCCCCATGAGTGGTCGTAAGACCCGCCGAGAAAACCCCTAGCAATAGGGGTTTTCGATTTTTATTTAAAAACTTTTTAAGATATTTATTAACCTATCTTTAACTTTCAATAAAATATCTTGATCAATTAAATCAATTTTTCTATGAAAACGTTTTGCATCCATAAATCTAACTTGAGTTAAATTAACCGGACCGCGTTTACCTAAATTAAAATTGAATTTCTTGTTTTTAAATTTTGAAGTGAGTGGCAAAATAATAGCTCCTCCAGTAAAAACAGAGATGATCAGGGCTGGTCTTTTAAAATCTTCTTTACCATCTATTTCAAAACCGATATTTAAACCAAAATCACATATCCAAATTTCACCCAAACGAGGAACGGGTCTGTTAATTCGAATCTCAATTTGTTTTTTATTTTCATTCCAACTATCAAAATCTTTCACCAAGAAAGCCTAACATTTCAATTATGAAATTTTGATAAAATATTATAAAGATAGACTTTCTATTACATCTTTGCTGGTACGCGGATACCTAAAATTTGGAGGCCATTTTCTAGAACATGTTGAGTAGCGGCAGTTAGCGCCAATTTATAAGCCATGTCAGGTTTGTTATCAATAATTTGATGAGAAGCATAAAAACTATTAAATTCTCCAGCAATTTGAATTAAGTAATTAGTAATAGTGTGGGGTGCCAAATTTTGACCAGCCAAAATTACTATTTCTGGAAAACGTAAAATCATTCTTTCTAGATTTGTGGTTTGCCATTCGAATTTTTCATTTCCAAAAACTAAATTTTTCAAATCGTGATCAATTACAATTCCTGCGTCAGCAGCTTTTTCTAAAACAGATTTGGCACGATTCACTGCATATTGTAGATAAGGACCTGAATCCCCTTCAAAAGTGACAGCGGTTTTTGGATTGTAAATAATGTCGCGACCGGTCGCCTGTTTCAAAATAGAATATTTAATGCCGGCCACAGCGACATCTGTCACAATTTTTTCTGCTGCCTCTTTTTCAAAACCACGATCAGCAATAATTTCACGCACCATTTCTTCAGCTTCACTAAGCAAAGATTCACCAGAAACTACCAAACCTTTTCGAGAAGACATTTTACCTGTTTCCAGCATCATCATACCGTGAGTGATGTGTTCAGTTTTTTCAGCCAAGTCAGCATTAATACGCGCCAAAGCAGCCATCATAACTTTAAAATATTCTTTTTGTTCACTAGCAGTCACAACGATCGTTTTATCAAAATCTGCGATTTGATCTTTGAAATGAGCCAGACCAATATCTTTTGCTTCATAAGTTGGCAAACCTTGAGAATTGATAAAAACACGAGTATGGAGACCGTCCTGTTCCCCTTTGTAAACAATGGCACCATCACTTAATTCAAAAACACCTGTTGAATTTGGATCTTCTGGATCTTTAATATTGTCGCGAACAATTTTTTCACCCAGAGCTGAAGTACTACTTTCTAAAATAAAACGATCAAATTTTGTACCGAGTTTGGCATACAACTCATCAAAATGAGCCAAGCTCCAAGCTTTACCTTTTTCATAATAAATTTTTAATTCTTGATCATCATCTTTGGGGTCACCATTAAAAAAATTAAAAACTTTTTTGTTTACTTCTTGAATTTCTAATTTTGAATTTTCGTCTTCTTCAAATTTAGCGGCGCCAGCAGTGTAAGCTTCGCCAATAAATTTTATTTTATCAGCCAAAGAATCGTCGTCGTGAGGAAAAGCGGCTTTATTTTGAACCATTCCCCATAAAGCTTTAGCCACGTTCATACCAACATCACTCTGATAACAAAGTCGAGTAATTTCTGCCCCGTTCCATTCTAGAATTCTAGATACTGTTTCACCAATAGCATTAGACATTAAATGACCAATATGAAATTGTTTAAAAGTATTAGGATCAGTGTATTCAATAACAATTTTTTGACCAGCAAATAATTTTGAACGACCGTAATGATTGCCTGTTAAAAACACTTCGCTAATTTTTTGAAAAATAGTTTCTTTTTTTATGAAAAAGTTTATAAAGCCAGGACCAGCCATTTCAGCTTTTTCAATTTGTGGTGGCAAATCGCGATTCAAATCATTCACAATTGCTTGTGCCAAATCACGAGGATTTTTTTCCATATTTTTAGCCAGAACCATGGCGACGTTAGTAGAATAGTCTCCAAATTTTAAATCAGCTGGATATTCAATGTTGAAATCAACCGCACTCAATTGAGCACTAGCCAAAACTTTATTAATTGCCTCACGAACAATTTGTTTCATATATAGAATTAGAATAGCAAAAAAGTCAGTGTTTATAAAGCTGTGCAGTGTTTTATAAAAAATTATTTTCCGGTTGAACCAAAGCCACCTTCCCCGCGTGAAGTGTCAGACAATTCATCAACTTCGACAATTTCACAAGTCTCTTTTTTCTGGATAATCATTTGGGCGACTTTGTGACCTTTTTCTAATAGATAAGTTTCAGCCGAAAGATTAATTAAACCGACTTTAACTTCACCCCGATAACCAGCATCAATCACTCCACCCAAAGTTTTCAAACCGTGTTTATGTGACAAACCAGACTTATCCCAAATCAAACCAACAAAACCTGCTGGAATTTCCATGGCGATACCTGTGGAAACTTGAGCACGAGATCTTGGTGGAATTTCAATATCATTAAGAGAAAATAAATCAAAACCGGCATCATCTGGATGAGCGTAATGTGGCACAATTGCTTCGTTGTCTAATTTTTTAATTTTTAGTTGCATTTAATTTTATTTTATCATGAAAATTGACTTTTATAATTTTAACAGTAGTATCTTTTTAGGAGGAACAATAAAAATGATAATACCGAAACAGCTAAAGACAGGTCTGCTGGTACGATGGATACGTGACTGGGACTGCCCTTGTGTGGTTACACATGTAAACAGAAGACAAAATACTTTTCGTGTTCTGAGTTTTGATGACATGAAAGAAACGAGCGATCTGTTCATCAAAAGACCCGAGGGAGACGATAAATCTGTTCTCACTGAAATGCGTCAAATCAATATTGAAGAGGTCGAAGACTACTTCGAATTGAGAAAAGGGCAACTTCAAGAGCTGATTGATCGAGCTCAAGTTGAGCTTTCAAAAAAACAACGTGCGTTGGAGACTTATAAACAAAGATCCTTAGAAGCTCTTCAGAAAATAAGAGCGGAAAAAATTTCAGAACAACCGTAGCTATTTGCTGCGGTTTTTTATTAAAATAAAAAAGTATCTTTTGACAGATACTTTTATAAAATCAACCAGTTTTGAAATAATCGGAAACTTTTTCAAAAATCAGGGCATGGATTTCCTTTTCAGACATCATTGATCCACCCTTAACACAATCAATATATAGCCAGCCGAATTTCTCTGCGACATATTTATATGCAGCCGCAGCTTTTTCCAAATGCTCTAAATCAGCTTCGTGAATATCGTGACTTTTTCCTTTGGTATATTCTCGAGCAGCCTTCTCGCCAACTAATTTTTGAGCAATGGCAGGTGGAACATAAAGAAAGATAATTACATCCGGACGAGGAATATCTAATTGTCGATACTCTAAATCATCAAGCCAATTTAAAAATTTATCCTGTTCTTCTCGAGAATCAATTTTTCCAGTTTGATGACCCATGCTCGACGTAACAAATCTATTACTGACAATGTGAGTTCCTTCACTTAACCATTTTTTCATTTCAAACGACTTATCAAATCTATCGAGAGCATAAAAGTATGAGGCTTTATAGGGTCCAACTTCTTGAGCTGTACCATACTCACCTCTCAAATATTTCTCAACAAAATGAGCAGAGGGGTTACCATACTGAGGAAAATCAGTAATCTGAAAATTTACTCCTAAGGATTGCAATTTTTCAGCTAGCAGTTTAACTTGAGTCCCTTTTCCAGAACCATCAGTTCCTTCGATAACGATAAACTTTCCTTTTTGTGTGGGTGTGTTCATTCTGTTTGTAGAATATTACTTTTTTAAAATATTATCAATCTTTTCGGCAATTTTCTTGAAATCAGCTTCTTTTTTGCCACGAGTAGTTTCGGCCGCACTACCCAAACGAATACCTGAAGGGTCAAAAGCACTGCGAGGTTCGCCCGGAATAGTATTTTTATTCACAATAATTCCGGCTTTTTCTAATCGATCGCTCGCTTCTTGGCCAGTTATGCCTCCTGCGCCTTTTTCATTTTTTACTCCACCCATCCAAACATCAATTAAAACCAAGTGAGAATCAGTACCACCAGAAATAACACGCCAACCACGTTTTGTTAACTCATTCGCCAGCACGACTGCATTTTTCTTAACTTGTTTAGCATATTTTTTAAAATCAGAAGAGTCAGCTTCTTTCAAAGCCACAGCCACCGCAGCAATTTGATTATTATGTGGACCACCTTGCAGACCAGGAAAAACAGCTTTATCAATTAATTCTGAATAACTTTGTTTCTTCTTTTTATCATCAACTATATATTTATCATTCTTGGAAAAAATTATAGCGCTTCGTGGACCCCGCAAAGTTTTGTGCACTGTAGTAGTTACAATGTCACAGTAATCAAATGGAGATGCATATTCGCGACCCGCAACCAGCCCCGCAAAATGTGACATGTCACACATTAAAATTGCTCCGGAGGCATTAGCAATTTCTCGAAATTTTTTGAAATCAACTGTTCGTGGATAAGCAGTGAACCCGCAGACAATTATTTTTGGATTTTCTGCCACAGCGATTTTCTTTAGCGAAGCGTAATCAATCATTTCAGTTTTTTCATCAACTCCGTATGGTACCTGCCGCCAAAATTTTCCTGTAGCGGAAACTTTGTGACCGTGAGTTAAATGTCCCCCGTGAGACAAAGACATACCCATAATTTTTTCATCCTTTGGAACAAGCGCAGTGTAGACTGCCAAGTTTGCTGGAGAGCCAGACAAAGGTTGCACATTCACTGACCATTTTTTTGAATCCAATTTAAAAAGTTTTAACGCGCGTTCTTGTGCAAGTAATTCAATTTTATCAACCACTTCATTGCCGCCATAATAGCGATGACCTGGATATCCTTCAGAATATTTATTTGTAAGTTCGCTACCTAATGCCTCCATCACATCTTTCGAAACAATATTTTCCGAAGCAATTAAATTGATGACAGATTTTTGACGTTTCTTTTCTGTCTCAAGCAACTTTTTAATTTGTATGTCTTTCATATCTATATTTTAGCAAAGTCCGGAGCTTAATAAAATTTGACGCGAAGGTTTTAAATATGTAAAGTGCAATAAACCGAACCTTATTATGAAAATCTGTATCACAAGCTTGTTTGTTCACCTTGAAGTGTGTTTTGGAGCAATGGGACCAATTCTCATTTCAAACCCAAATCAATTCTTAACCGAGCAAATCTGGAAGTTTCCAACACCAAAACCAATCAATCTCGGTTCAATCAGACGTATCAAACACAAGCGGTTCTAGCCTCAAACTAGGCCGTTTTTTATTTGATTAGTCAATTGAGTTTTAAAGATAAAATTAGATACAATAGAACCATGAAAACATTAAACACACACGACTCACAATATCACGCTCTACTTGAGCACATTCTAACAACCGGCATATTTACCGGAGATAGGACTGGCACAGGAACCAAGGCGGTATTTGGTTATCAAATGAGGTTTGACCTGTCAAAAGGTTTTCCTTTGCTGACAACAAAAAAAGTTTCCTTCCACTTGATCCTCTCTGAACTTTTGTGGTTCATCGCGGGAGATACGAAATTGAAAACTTTGCTCGATCAAAACAATCATATTTGGGATGAGTGGCCTTTCAAGGCTTACCTGAAGGATAATAATTTACCAATTCCAGAACCAAATAGTCCTGAGTGGAAATCTCAAATGGCAGATTTTACAACCAGGATTCAGAGTGATGAGGAGTTTGCTAAAAAATATGGCGACCTTGGTCCTGTTTACGGATATCAATGGAGAAGTTGGCCAAACCCAAAAGGTGGTTCAATCGATCAGCTCTCAGAAATTATTGAGCAGATCAAAAAATCTCCGACTTCTCGTCGCTTGATTGTCACAGCTTGGAATCCGGCAGACATCGA
>Ga0247840_10008888_pt1 | contig 13233 bp, 16 predicted proteins | sample LaCruzMarch2015__FD_192404 | JGI IMG/M metagenome (GOLD analysis project Ga0247840, IMG submission 192404) | Freshwater microbial communities from meromictic Lake La Cruz, Castile-La Mancha, Spain - LaCruzMarch2015_17m | ecosystem: Environmental > Aquatic > Freshwater > Lake | place: Spain...
CGCGGCCGTGCCCCACCTCACACGTGCGCGCGAGCTCGATCCAAAGAGCTACGCCGAGCGCGCCGGGACCCGCATTGCGCTTTCTCATTATTACTCGGAGAACCGTCCCGGGCTTGAGCAGGAGGCGGCCAAGTTGCGTCCCGAGGCCCTGCCGGTCGAGGTCTCGCGCTGGGCGGGACTGCGTGCGGCCCAGGATGGGGACTTCGAGGCCGCCGCCCGCAACCTTGGTCGTCTCGCATCGCTGGAGTCTGTCGATCCGGAGGTGTTGATAACCCTTGCCGAGTCCCTGAATGCGCTTGGCAAGAGCACCGAAGCGCTCGCCGCTGCGGAGAAGTACCTTGCCTCCGTTCAGGATCCGGCGCCACGCGCAAGGGGTCTTCTCTCCGTTGCCGAAGCCAAACGCGGCCTCAAAGATTATGATGAGGCGACCAAGTCCGCCGAGGACGCACTCGAACTCCAACCCGAGGGCCGGCTCAATGCCGCAGGCCGCATGATTGTCGCCGAGATCGAGTACTCACGCGGCGAATTCGATTCCGCTGCACGCGCATTCATGACCGTGGCACTCCTTTACGATGACGCCAAAGTCACACCGCGTGCGCTGGAGAGGGCGGCCGAGAGCTACCGACGGTCCAACAACGATGCCGAGGCCGACAAGGCCCTCGACGAATTGCGCCGCCGCTTCCCCGATCGCTCGACCGCATCGGTTTCCACTATGAACGCATCCCGTAACCCTCAGCCCCGATGAAAGCGACCCGACTGTTCCTGATTTCCGCCGTGACTTGTCTCCTGCCCTGCCAGGCCGAAGACCCCGTGCTCGAAGAAAAACGCATCGAATCGATCAAGGCATCTCTTCTTGTTCCCGCCGGTTGGCACATGCGCGAGGATTCCGAGGAGGGGGTCACTGTCACTCAGATCACCCGCGAAAAGGTCAGCGGAGGGAACGATTCCTTTCTTGTGGGCCTTACGCTCAGTGTGACCCCGGATGTGCCGGGCCGCACCCAGACGAAGCCCAGCCAGTATGCAGCCGACCTTCTTGCCTTCTCGGTGGAGGATTCCGGTGGAAAAATCCTCACCACGGAAGCGGCTCCGATGAAAGTACTCCGCACCGAATACACGGTTGATGCCGATGGCGGCCGGATGAGCATCGTGGATGTCGCAACGGCGAATGATACAACCGGCACCCTTTATTTTCTGGCATGGCAATGTCCGGAATCCGAGGTGGAGGCCCTCTCCGCACTCCGTGAAAAAATCATTGCCTCGTTGAAATTCGATCCCTCGTTCTGATCGGATGAGCGACACGCAGATCATCAAGCTGCACTGCCCGGATTCCGTCGGCCTCCTCGCGCGGATCACAGAGTCGATCGCCCGCCACAGCGGGAACCTTCTGGAAGTCAGCCAATACACGGACACGTGTTCCGGCTGGTTTTTTGCAAGGCTGGCGGTCGCACCCGGCGGTGCCGCCTGGGATCCCGCGCGCTTCGCGCCAGACTTTGGCATTTTGGCCGGCTCGCTGGGGGCCGTTTGGTCGATGCGCTCATCCGGCGAGCGCACACGCACCGCCATTTTTGTGAGCAAACAGGACCACTGCCTGGCCGATCTCCTCTGGCGCTGGCGATCGGGTGAGATCCCCATCGAAATCCCGCTTGTGATCTCCAACCATGAAACCTGCCGCCGCGATGTCGAGCGCGAGGGCGTCGCGTTCCACTGCCTGCCCTTCGGTGATGGCAAAGAAGCGTCATTTCAGGAAGCCGGCACGCTGCTTCGCGAGGCGGGGGTTGACCTGATTGTGCTCGCGCGCTTTATGCAGATTCTGCCGCCATGGCTTTGTGAGGAATACTCAGCCCGTGCGATCAATATCCACCACTCGTTCCTGCCGGCGTTTGTCGGGGCGAATCCTTACCGCAGGGCTTTCGAGCGGGGGGTCAAACTTATCGGCGCAACTTGCCATTATGCGACCGAGGATCTCGACCAGGGACCGATCATCGAACAGCAGGTCTCGCGCGTGGAACACTACCACGACCCCTCCGACCTCTCGCGCCTCGGTCGCGATTGCGAGCGACTAGCCCTTGCCCGCGGCGTGCGCTATCACGTGGAGGGCCGGGTGCTCGTCCACGGTACCCGTGCGATCGTATTCCGGGACTGACCACGAACCGGTCTTCAGCCTTTGGCTGAAGTATTGGACATTACCAAACCCGGCTCTGATACCAAATACACAGCGGAATAGGTAACGGGCACCTTCTCCGCTTCGGTTGCCTTCCCGGCCAATCATTCGACTTGCCCATTGTCTACCGATGTTTGGTAGGGACGGATCGCCGAGCCGTCCGTGGATTCCACCCATTTCGGTGCGAAAATGGTATGACAAGCAGAACCCTCCACAGCAGAAACACTCCTATGGAGGATTCCGCTTGTCGGAACCGTAAATTACCATTGGTTTTTCAAGAATCAGGGATGCGCTTGTTCCGGCGGGCGCAATGACGGCGGCAATGCGCCGGGAAGAATGGTGACACGGGCCCCAACACCCACCGTGTCGTAAAGTTCGATAACATCCCGTGACTTCATGCGGATGCAGCCAAAGCTCACCGGCGTGCCGACGTTGCGCTCTTCCGGGGTACCGTGGATATAGATGAAACGTCCGAACGCATTGCGGTTGCGCGGCTCCCGGCCCTCAAGCCAGAGGATCCTGGTGAGGATCGGATCCCGCCCCGGTGCGTCCACCGGAAGGATTTCCCCGGTGAGTTGCCTCGATTTGAATACCGCCCCGGAGGGCGCTCCCCCGCCGATTTTTTTGCGGACCCGTAATTCTCCAACCGGAGTCGCATAGCTCCCCGGACGGTCGCCCAAACCGAATTTGGAAGTGGAAACCGGATAGATTGCGAGGAGCTTCCCCTTTCGCAACAGCGCCATTTGCTGGTCCTCGACCCCGATCACCATCCGGTGCTTCCGGTCTCCCGCACATCCCGCCAAAACGAGAACGGACAACGACAGGATAAGAGCACGGAAAGCACGCATCCCAATCCCATAATCCGGCGGGAGCCGGTGTCAAGAACGCGGGTGTGGGCAAAGGAGTTCAGCGAGCAACACGTGGCATCGCCGCCGGATTAGAAAATTTTGCTTCGCAAAATGAGGCCGAACAAAGACGGAGCCACAAGACGAAGGCAGCGGGCCTCACGCCACCACCCGCGCTATAGCGCAATCGCTGATAGGGCAACTCAATAGTGTCGCCGGGAGGCAACCGCAGCGCAGCGAAGTGATGGAGGGTAAGGAAGCAAAGGGGGAAAAACATGCTCCCGCTGAGCCGCCAAGCGGCATAAAATGCCAATTCAACAATCGGGAATCTTCCCCTCCTTGGAATGCCTGGCCGGGGCTATGCGTCCGTTGCAGGCATGAGGTCTGCATCGTTTCTGAAAATCTGGAGTTTTTTCCAACGGATTGCTTCCGCAGGATACTGACTTGAAACTGGAACCTGCAATCCGCTCGGGGCTGGCGTTCGGAACAACAAGCGGCTAGCAGCTTGTCGGACTTAGAATCAACGGCATTCTCTGGAAAGGGAATCCTGGGAGAGAAGGGGTGGCCCAGCCAGACAAGCTGCTAAAGCTTCCGCTGCGCGGAAGGCGCGGAAGGAAAATCCCACTTTTGTGCATGGGGTGAGGAATGTTCAAATCCTCACCGGGTTCCGGATCGCAAAGTTTCCCTTCCGCGAAGCGGAATTTTTAGCAGGATGTCGGGCACGCGAGCAGCCAACCTCTGATGACTTGGAAGAAAAATATGTATCGGACTTTCACAAGTCCAACAGCCTGCTAGGCTGTGGGCATGAACAGGCTGACTCTTCCCGAATTGCGCGAGCTGGACCGGGCCCATCACGTTCATCCTTTCACGGACCACAAGCAGATGCACGGGCCCGGCACCCATATCCTCGTGGAGGGCGACGGTTGCCACGTGGTCGATGCCGAGGGGAACCGCTACCTCGACGGACTCGCCGGCCTCTGGTGTGTGAACGTCGGCTACAACTGTGCCGCGATTGTGCGGGCCGTATCGGATCAGATGGAGCGGTTGCCGTTCTATCCCTCCTTTTTTAACTCCACCACCGAGCCCCCGGTGCGCCTGGCAGCATTCCTGGCCGGAAAGGCACCGGCGCGGATCAACAAGACGGTCTTTTCGAATTCCGGTTCGGAAGCCAACGAGACCGCCCTCAAGATCATCCGCGCCACCCACCGCCAGCGGGGGGAGCCAAAGCGCACGAAGATCCTCACGCGGACGTTCGCGTATCACGGAGTCACCATTGCGACGACCAGCATGACCGGTCTCCCGAATTGCTATGAACCGTTCGGCCTCCCGCTGGAGGGATTTATCCACGTCCCGGGACCCTACGTCTATGGATCGAAGACCGGGCTCGACGCGTCAGCCTATGGCACGTGGTGTCTCGAGGAGACGGCGCGCATCATCCAGCGCGAGGGGCCGGAAACGATCGCCGCGATTTTTGTCGAGCCCGTGCAGGGTGCGGGTGGAGTGATTGTTCCTCCTCCCGGTTACCTCGCGGAACTCCGCCGGATGGCGCGGGACAACGGATTCCTGTTCGTTGCCGACGAGGTCATCACGGCCTTTGGCCGCCTTGGGGACTGGTTTGCGAGCAGCCTCTGGGATCTGGATCCCGATTTGATCACGCTGGCCAAAGGTTTAACGAGTGGCTACCTGCCCATGGGCGCAACGATGATGTCCGACGAGATCGCGGACCTGATGCATGGGGGCGGCTATTTTGCCCATGGTTTCACCTACACCGGTCACCCGAGTTGTGCGGCCGCAGCTCTCGCGAATCTTCACACCATCGAAAGTTGCCACCTCGTTGAAAACGTGCGGGACGATCTCGGACCTCTCTTTCAGAAAAAACTCGCGTCCTTCGCGGATCATCCGGCGGTCGGTGAAGTCCGCGGGGTCGGCTTGATTGGTGCGCTGGAGGTTGTGCCACGCGGCGGCCGCGACGCCATCCCTCACGGCACCGCCATGGGAATCCGTGCTTCCGCCGTGATCCGGGACGAGGGAGCCATCGTGCGGGGAATCCGGGACCTCATCGCAGTTGCTCCGCCGCTCGTGATCACCCACGCCGAGATCGATGAGTTATTCGGCGCAATCGAGCGCGGTCTCGACAAATTCCTCGCTGCCACCTGATCGCACCGGCCCGCTTCCGAATTATGGCCGAATCCACTGACAACGAAGCTCCCAAACGGGAAGCACCCCCCCCGCCCGGGCGACCGACATCGCGTTCGTTTTTCCGCATTGAAGGCGGGCGGCTCGCCGTCTGCCCCCCGGCTGAAGCCCAGGTCATCGTCTATAACGAGCCGACCATCGATGATGAGGCCGAGCTGCAGGAACTCTACAACATCGACTACCACACTCTGCAGTCTTCCCTGGACCCTGATGAGCTCTCCCGTCTGGAGTTCGAGACCGACCATGCGGCGATCATTTTCAAGCGCCCCAAAAGTTTCCACGCCCAGGACAACTTCCTGCTCAAGCTGACATCCACCGGGGTGTTTATTTATGATGACTATCTGGTGATCGTGATGCCCGACGACTCCCCTGTCTTCGAAGGCCGGGTGCCCTTTGTGGTTGAGACGGTTCAGGATGTGATCCTACGTCTCCTCTATCAGTCCCTCGCGCATTTTGAGGGCCATCTCAAAGCGATCAGCATGCTCTCCGATTCCCTCGAACGCCGCATCATCACCTCGATGGAGAACACGTATCTCCTCAACATGTTCGCCCTGGAAAAAAGCCTCGTCTACATTGTCAACGCCATCGGCGCCAATGCCGCGCTCTTCGGACGGATGAGAGCCGCCGCCGAAAAACTCGGGTTCGACCGCGATCAGACCGGTTTGCTTGAGGATATCATCATCGAGAACAAGCAGTGCTTCCGCCGCACCGAAATTTACACCCAGGTGGTGGGAAGCCTCATGGACGCCCGCGCGTCCATCGTGAGCCACAACCTGAACCACCTCATCAAGAATTTCACGATCATCACGATCGCGCTCATGTTGATGAACCTGGTCGTGGGGATCTTTTCAATGAACGTCATGCTTCCCCTGCCCTCGGAGGAACGCATCTGGCCGTTTTACGTCATCCTTGTGCTCAGCGGGGCCGCTGCCGCCTCGGTGTTTTATATCTGGCGGCTGAAGAAGTGGTAACCGGCTATTTCGCGAGTTTCTCCGCCATCTCGGCAAAGCGCTTCGCGGCGTAGGCGGTGAGAGCCGGTTTCAGCATCGGCGAAGCAATTTTGAGTGCGGCGAGCAGGACGCCAATCAAACCGAGGGGACGCGATTCTTTTACGCGCAGTTTCTTGTCCCCTTTTACGGGAGGTCCGCCCGTGCGGATCACCCGGGTTTTCGTGCGGGGACCGGCTGCCATCCAGCCGACGGCGGCTGCCACACCCATCCATAGTGCCGGCCGGGCCGCGATCGAGCGGTTCACCTTCGCGACAAGATTCAGTTCGTCGGTGACCGCCGTAAAATCCCGTGCGAGAGCCGAGCGGCTTCGGGCGATTTCGTTGAGCAACTCGTCCTTGGTCATGGGCGTGCCGATTTCAAGGAGTCGAGATCCTTGCGGATTTCAGCCGAGGTCGAAGTGAAGACCGGTGCCCGCATGTGTCTGCGCACGTGCGACGCACACAGAAACGCGACAAGAAAATGAAGCAAAGCCAGGCCGAGGGAAATCCAGAGCCATGAGACGCCGAAGATCAGCGAGGCAAGGAAAGCGACAAAGAGCAGGATGAGGAGGTAGCCGAAAACAAGGAAGACCACCGCCGCAAAGAGCATCACCGCGAGGCGGAGATACAGGGCGAGGGCTTCCCGGCCTTCCAATCCGGCAAGCTCGATGATGGCACAGATGTGCCTTCCGCCCGAGCCCCAGAGGCTGAGCAGTTCGCCCACAAAGCCCCGCTGCGCGCGCGGAGCGGGGATCTCACCGGCCATGCGTGGCGCCCGCGGACTAGCGGCGGAAAAGAACTCCGAGCACGAAGCCCGCGCCAACGGCGATGCCGATTGCTTTGAGCGGGTTCTCCCGGATGTAGGACTCGACGTCGCCCTGAATGTTCTCGGCTTTTGCGCGGTAGGTTCCGGCAGCCTGTTGGGCCTGTCCACGAATCTCATCATACTTCGCGGATGCGGCACCGCCGAATTCCTTGGCAGCAGCTCCGAGGTGTTCTTTTCCTGTTTCAATGACGGTCTGCGCCTGCTTCTTCACGGTTTCACCGACGGCCTTGCCGGCTTCGGTGGCTGCGTCGAGGGCTTTCTTTGCGTGCTCCGCACCGCTTTCAATTTTCTTTGCTGCTTCAGTTTTGTTTTCGGACATGGGTTGCTCCTTGGGTTAGTTCACTTTGATTGTGGCATATCCGACCCCGGTGGCAAGTATGGAGAAGGAAAGAATCGGCGGCGGAGTGCGAGGCGGCTCACCTTGCCACGTTCTGTGCAGGGGATCTCCTTCACCCGGAACCAATCGCGGGGCAGTTGCCATGCGGGCAGGTGCCCCGCGCAGTGAGCCCGGAGCGTTTCCGTGGGCAATGCTGTCACTACGCATGCGGCCACCGTCTCCTCGCGGCCACCCGGGCTGGTTCCCGCAAAGACGGTCGCGGCCTGCACGCCGGGGTGAGCCAGAAGGACCGCCTCGATCTCCGCGGGGTTCGCCTTGCGCCCGCCGATATTGATAAAATCCGAAACTCTCCCGATGATCCGAAAGCCGTCGCGGGTTTCTTCCAGAATGTCGGAAGGCTCATAAAACCCGCCGGAGAGAGCATCGCCCGCCTGCGCGGGCACATAACAACGCCCCACCGCGTCCCCGCCCACCCGGAACCGCAACCCTTCCTCACCCGCCGATGCCTTGATTTCCACCCCGGGCAGCGGAGGGCCGACAAAACCTTCCGGAACGCCGGGGTCCCCGCCCGCATCATAGCAAATTCCACCGCATTCCGAGGCACCATAGAAGGAATGCGCTTTCCGCCCCGTGGCCTCAAAGAAGGCAAGGGCATCCCGTCTGGCCAGGGGCGCTCCCGCCGAGATGCAGAGACGCAGGCCATGCAGCTTTGTGCCAACGCCGGCCAGGGCCCGGAAAAATGCCGGGACTCCCGGAAAAACGCTCGCTCCCCCCGCAGCGGCAGCCTCCGCCAGGGCCCGAGGCATGGAATCTTTCGCCAGGACAAGTGGAACGCCCTCGAAGAACAGGGCTCCGATCAGGTTGGTCAGTCCGTAGGAATGGGCGAAAGAGATGGCCGCAAGGTTGCGATCCGGGCGGGCGATGCCCATGCCGGTGCAGACATTGCGGGCATCGGCCATGAGGTTGTTGCCGGTGAAGACGACCGCTCTCCGTGCTGCGGTCGTCCCGGAGGTAATTTTGAGCAGGTCGGCATGCACCACTCCCGCAGGGCGCGCCGGGGAAGGGAGGCCATTCACCAGGGAAAGACGCCCATTCGTGCGCGCGATGCGGGCCGTGCAGCCGCACAGGGTTTCAATGGGTTCGGGTTCCCCGATGGAGGGTTCGCACGGCACCGCGGTGGCCCCTGCCATCCAGATTCCCAGCAGGGCACCCGGCCACCCGGCGCAGTTGTCCGCGTAGAGCAGCACACACCCGCCTTCCTTGATCTGCCCCGCCCAGTGACCCGCCTCGCCAGCGATCTCCCCAAACGTCCGCAGCGTGCTTCCGTCCGCCCCGATCACCGCAGGCTCCCCATGCAGCTCCCTGAAAATTTCTTCGATCCGGCCGAGGAAAGGCTTGCGTGGCATATCGGACCGGAATAGTTTCTTCATCCCTTTCTTATGAAGCCGGAAATTCATCCAAACTACAACGAAACGATGATCATGTGTGCCTGCGGGGCCGTTTATCGCACCCGCTCGACCCGCGACCAGATCAAAATCGGCATCTGCGCCGCATGTCACCCGTTTTTCACCGGCGAGCAAAAGTTCGTGGATACCGCCGGCCGCGTCGATAAATTCAAGCGCCGCTACGGCACGGTTCGCGCACCCCGCGCAATCAAGCCCGCCAAGAAAGCCTAGATTTCCCCACCCGAGAGAAACGGTGACAGCGCCCACGCGCAGTCACCGTTTCGCTTTTTATGGACTTCGTCCCACTGATTGAGAAGAAGCGCCGGCGCTTCGGCGAGCTCGAACATGAAGTTTCGGGCAACGATCTCTTTCGCGATTCCGCAAACGCGAGGCTCGTTATGCGCGAGCACTCCCACCTCAGGGAATTGCTGGCGCTTGCCGACGACTGGGAACGGGTGGTCCGTCACCTTGGAGAGAGTCGCTTGCTGGCCCGCGGCACCGATCCCGAGATGGCGGAGATGGCCGCCGCCGAAGTTGCCGAACTCGAGGCCTCCCTTCCCGACATTGAGATGCGCCTGCGGGTCGCGTTGCTGCCCCCAGAGCCGGGTGAGGACCGTGACGCGATTGTCGAAGTGCGCGCCGGGACAGGCGGCACTGAGGCGGCCCTTTTTGCCGCCGACCTTTACCGCATGTACTGCCGCTATGCCGAAACCGTGGGCCTCAAAGTCGAGGACCTGGACTCCAGCCCTTCGGACCTTGGCGGCTTCAAGCAGGTGGTCTTCCGCGTGAGCGGAGATGCGGTCTTCCGCAAACTCCGCTTCGAAAGCGGCGTCCACCGCGTCCAGCGCGTGCCTGCCACCGAGGCCCAGGGCCGGATCCATACCTCGACCGCCACCGTGGCCGTCATGCCCGAGGCCGAGGAAGTCGATATCCAGATCAAGCCCGAAGACCTCCGCATCGAAGTCTGCCGCTCCGGCGGCCCCGGTGGACAGGGAGTCAATACCACCGACTCCGCCGTCCAGGTCCTCCACATCCCCACCGGAAAAATCGTCCGCTGTCAGGACGGACGCAGCCAACTCCAAAACAAGGAACGCGCCCTCCAAATCCTCCGGACCCGCCTCCTCGAAGACAAAATCCGCGCCGAACAGGAAAAATACTCATCCCACCGGAAAAGCCTCATCGGCAGCGGCGGACGTGAAGAAAAAATCCGTACCTACAACTTCCCCCAAAACCGCGTCACCGACCACCGCATCAACCTAACCCTCTACAGCCTCGACCGCTTCATCGCCGGTGAAATCGCCGAAATGATCGAGTCCCTCGTCTCCAAAGATCTCGAACAACGCCTCGAAGAAAACGCCGCCGCCTGAGCCGCGCTTAACCTGAATACGGAGTGCCCGCGAATGACGCGAATCCCCGCGAATGGGAAGGAGTTCGATCAGCGGAAAACGGCCTCCCGGTGCTCAATGCCTAATGCTTCACGCTCAACGTGCGCCGCGCCTGATCCCCGTGGGACCGCCGGCATCCTGCCGGCCTGCTCGGGACCTGAGTCCCTCACCTGGATCGGGACCTTGAGCCTGTCGAAACGGCGTTGTTGAACGCCCGGCATCCCTTCTTCGCCTCCACCCACTATGAATCATATTCAACGTCATTCCGGATCTGCCATTCCGCCTTGCCCCCAAGTGCCAAAGTTGATAAAAAATCGAAGAAATCCTTCCCCTCCGCTTCACGAAATATGAACTCGTTCGAACGCCCTCTTTGCAAAGCCCCGCGGGTAGCAATCGCCACCAATTTCGTCTTGGCGATTGCATTTGCGTGTCTTGCATATTTGTTCCCGCGTTTCGCGATTCTTTGCTATGGCATGGCATCATTGTTCATTGCCTGCAGCGTCCTTTTCGTTGTTCTGCTTTTTGTGAACCCGCAAACAAGAATTGTGATCTCCACTGCCTTCGGCACTTTTGGCATTTCGGCTGCGGAGCAGGCTTTGGTGCCAGAAGCAAGCGGCGATTCCTGACCGGGGACATTCGGCAAAAACATGAATTTTTTTCGTCGGATATTCGGTAATACGAAGTCGAATCACCCAATTCGCAAGATACCAACGGCACCAGCCGGATGGAATCTGACTATTGCCGATTTGATGCGTGAGATGAACGAAGGTAAGCGAAAGTCCGTCGGGTCGCCTGAGGTTGATTGGGCCAGAGATTACGAACGCAGCCTCCTGCCGTCAAATACCCGATTTCCTAAGGAAGGAGATGTTTATGAATCTATTTCGGATATGGAGGTCGATTATATGACCGCATGGCGAGCCCCCTTTACGCGCGGTGGCAAAGCTATGATTAGGAAAGGAGAGCGATTCTGGATTGATAGCGCGCCAAATTCCCAGTGCCCAATTTCCGTTTATGCTATGGCCATAAGATATGATGCCCTTGAAATCGAAGCCATTCCTGCCTCCGACCGCGAGAACCCAAAATACAATGGATATTATTTCTCAATCAAGACAGCCGATTTGATTTCTCGATACCGATTAGTAGATGAGAACTACAAAAAAGAATGAGCCTAATCGGGTCAGATATTCACGCAAACGCGATTGCCCTGGAGGCAGTGCTGGCTGATATGGAGAAAACAATCTCAATGGCCTGCAAGCCATTCATCGATCGAACCCCTGCTGATTAACGGGAATGTTTTTTGGCCCGCCCGCCGTTTTGAGATTCAGTCGCCCGATATCCCCGGTTTGATCGCGAGGCTCGCGGGGGAATGGATCTCCACGCCTTCAACGGTTCGCCCGTAGAGCGGGCCGAAATGCGTTTTGTCACCAGTCAGTAATACCTGGCACTGGTGGTGAATGGAGGCAGCCAACACGGGCCGGTATTTCTCAGGCAGATCCGGGGCAATCCCGGGGCTCAGCGGCCCGCAGACCTTGGCGGAAGCGTTCACTTGCTTCATCAAAGCTTCGAAATCCGATAGTGCGCCAGGAAACTTCGCTTCCAGGTTGCGGCGAGCTTTCCCCACCACATATCCGTCTGCCACCAGAGTGTGCCCGTTGGATGGGGCCATCTTCCTGGCCTACGTCGAGCAGGTGCTTGCCCCCACCTTGGGGCCGGATGATATCGTCATCTGCGACAACCTCTCCTGCCACAAGGTCGACGGGGTCTCCAAAGCCATCGAAGCTCGCGGTGCCAGCGTCCGCTACCTGCCACCTTACAGCCCAGATCTTAATCCCATCGAAATGGCTTTCTCCAAACTCAAGGCCGGGATGCGCAAACTGGCCGCTCGTGATTTTGAGCGCTTGTGCGCCGCCGCCGGCAAGGTCCTCTCCACTTTCACCGCCTCCGACTCTCGCGGTTACTTCCGTCATGCTCACTATGCGACTATCTAAATAGAAAATGCTCTAAGATTTTGCATTTGCAGCCCCGGCTGACCAGGATGCCGGGGTGAGCAGCTTTTCGATTCGGCGCATGGAGGCCGCGGAGGTCTCGAAAATTGTGGATTGGGCGCGTCGGGAGGGATGGAATCCCGGGATCCATGACGCGGAGATCTTTGCCACGGCCGATCCCCGCGGGTTTTTCTGCGCTGAGGCGGGAGGAGAAATGGTCGGGGGAATTTCCGCGGTCGCCTACGATGAGACCTACGGCTATGTCGGCCTGTTCATTGTCCGTCCCGACCTGCGCGGTCACCAGGTGGGACTCGATCTCGCGGAGCGAGCGCTGGATCACCTCGGCAAGCGCATCATTGGCATCGACGGCGTGCTGGCCAAGGAGAGGCAATACGCCAGGTTTTTCGGCTTTGTTGCCGCCGGGAGGAACGTCCGCTTCGAAGGCCGTCCGGCGGGGCGTGTGACCCCCGGTCTGGTCGATGCCCGCGATGTGCCATTCTCCGACCTCTCCGCGTACGACCGCCGCCACTTCCCCGCGCAGCGGGAAGGATTTTTGCGGGCCTGGATCCACCAGCCCGGCGCGACGGCCCTTGCCGACACGCGGGGCGGAGCGCTCCGGGGATACGGAGTCATCCGGCCGTGCGCAGTGGGAGCCAAGGTTGGCCCGCTCTTTGCGGATTCTCCCGCGGTCGCGGAGGAACTCTTTCTGGCACTCTGTGCCGCGGCTCCGGAAGGACCCGTTTACCTCGACACGCCCGGTGACAACCCCCGGGCTGCCAGGCTCGCCCGTGCATTCGGAATGCATGATGTCTTTGCCACCACCCGCATGTATCGCGGCGGAACACCCCGGTTTGCCAAAGAAGAGGTTTTCGGTGTCACCACCTTCGAACTCGGCTGACTCATCAGCCACCTCAACCAAAAAACTGTAACCCAACACCAAGTGTTACCTATGTTCTGAACCAGAAGTGTTACCTATGTATTGACTGCGCCCTGCGTTTTCAATCAGGAATCAAAAATTAAGAATCAACAATTTCCGCCCCCCGCCCCCCCCGGCCCCCTGCCCCT
>Ga0247840_10008892_pt1 | contig 13230 bp, 10 predicted proteins | sample LaCruzMarch2015__FD_192404 | JGI IMG/M metagenome (GOLD analysis project Ga0247840, IMG submission 192404) | Freshwater microbial communities from meromictic Lake La Cruz, Castile-La Mancha, Spain - LaCruzMarch2015_17m | ecosystem: Environmental > Aquatic > Freshwater > Lake | place: Spain...
TGCCGGCCAGCAGCATCTCACTGCCGTCGGGCATGACCAGCCTGGCAGGCGGAGCTTCCGTAACAGAAGTGGACGGCCCGTGGTCACCCGCCGGTGACGTGGATGCAGCCGATGTGGCTGCGGCAGATGTGTCGGTGCCCGCACGTGTGCCCGCTGTGCGCGCCGGCTGCGATGCCCTCGGCCTCCTGACCATCATTATGACTATTACAGCAGCAGCTATGGCCAGCAGCCCCAAAAGGCCGTAAAGCAGGTAGAACGGTTGCTCAACCGTGACTGTTACCGCAGCCGCCTGTGTCGAACCGTCTATATATACGGCGGTGAGGTTATACGTGGTTGTTTTATCCGGCGTTACCGCCGCCGTCCCTGCGGCACCGAAGCTCCCCAGGCCGGATATGAAGACCTGTACGGCGGCAGGGGCGTTCCATGAAAGCGTAGTGGATTGCCCGGACTGGATGGTGGGCTGCTGTACGCTCAATGTGGGTAACACCCGCGGAATAACGTTGATACTGGTGGAGGCGGTGACCGTGCTGCCAGAATTGCCCGTTGCCGACAGGGTATAGGTAGTGGCAGTGACAGGGGTGACGGTGGTTGAACCGGATGTGCCGACTGCACCAATCCCGGGGTCTAAATTGACGCTGTTGGCGTTAGTGGTGGTCCAGGTCAGGGTGACGGTCTGCCCGACATCTACCGACGATGCATTGGCACTGAAAGAGTTGATCACCGGCTGGTAGATCGGCCTAGGTGACGGCCCGCTGTAGGGAGTTATATTGCCGCGCGTGTAATTGAAGCTCAGTGTACGCGTCGACCAGGAGAAACCGGAATTGTACCACATCTTCCAGACGTACAGCCCATCAGGATCCCACGATTCAGCGCTGAACGGCCCGATCCGCCACACACCCGCGTAGGGCCTGTACCACCTGTAACACAGCCAGTGCCCGTAGGGAGTGCTTCCGGGCGGATAGTATTCCCAAAGGTAGAAGTAACCCGGGCCGTCAAACGACACCACCAGGTAGCACAGGTCGCTGCGGTACAGGTTGTACAGCGTTTGCCCGTAGCTGGTTACAAGGTAGGCGTTTACGATAGACCCTGCGGCACCAGGCGGAGGTGACGGCGGGACCGTCATCTGTAGGCTGGGCCAGGCCTGGTTGTAAGTATCTACCCCGACCGGTGGCTCGACCATCTCCCCGCCCTCGGACGGCGGTTGCCAGCTCTCATCAGGGTTGACAGGCGGGGATGGCTGGGCCTGGACAGGAGAGAATACAGAAGCCGCGGCGGATACGACCATGCATGTGATCAGCAGCGGTATCACTATCTTTTTCATATACATTAATCAACTCCGGGGTTAGATAAGTGTTCTCTATAAGTATAAGTATGTCCTTCCCTCACTGCTTGACCCCAGCCTTACAGGTACCTGACAATTTTCTGATAAAAAGACTATTAACCGCGTTACAGGCCGGGCAACAACAGCCTGCGGGATCAATCAGACCGTCGATTGGCCCTGAGCTTCAATCTGGCCTTTCCGGCCATCTCGATTACATCCTCGTCGTGCAGCTCCACCGGTCCCTCGCCCCGGATATCCCGGCCATTGACCGTGGTACCGTTGGCGCTGCCCATATCCTCGATAAAGGGCCTCCCATCCTCGAAGCTGATCCTGAAATGCTGCCTCGATATCGCTCCAAGTTCATCCAGTCCCAGCGACCGGGCGACCTGGGTCCGTCCGATTATTTCACTTTCACCGCCCAGCCGTATCATCAGTCCGTTTGATAATTCCAGTACGGCCGCGGCGGCGCCGCTCAGCGGTGACCGTGACAGCACCGGTGGTTGCTCAGGTAGTACTACCAGTGGTTGACTCGCCCTGTTCTGCGGGCGACGCCGTTCGCGCAGGGACCGACGCGCAAACCATCCCATCAGTACGATGATAACGATAACGGACGGGGCAATCAGCAGGGTCAGTGGATCGGTCAAGAATTTCAGCAACCGGTCACCCGGTGATATCTGCTGCACGGTTACGGGGACCGGGGCGGGCTGCGTTTCGACTCCCGGGCCCTTACTGTAATTCCAGTAGACAAGGCTGCTCTTCTGTGCCCCGCTTACGCTTGATACCCATTGCCCGTTTCCGTAAAAGAAAAACCTGTAGATGTGCTGACCCTCAGGTTCGTTCTCGCCGGGCCTGAACGGGCCGAGCCTCCATTGACCTGGCTCTTTCAACTGCCACTTAAAGGCAATCCACCTGCCCTGCTCCTCGCCCCCCTGCGGGTAATACTCGTAGATATACAGCCATCCGGGCGTATTGATATCGAAATCGAGGTACCACTGCTCGCTGCCCGAGACATCACGGTTGCCGGCAGCAAATGTCCCCCACAGATCCGCGGTCAGTCCGGGAGATGTGCTTGAAGGCTGCGCTGACGGCCCCTGCAGTACGGGGTTAACCGGCGGCTTTATCTCGCTATGCAGGGTGTCGCCAGAGGGGTCGGGGATAGTAAAGTTCTCGGTGGGGGCTCCCATGGCATATACACATACGTGTGTGACAGCTATGGCGCCCATGGAAGCTAACAGAAGGGCCAGCGCGAAAATGTATGCGGGTAACGGCCGGATCATGCGGACACCCCTGCTGCTTTCACCTCGCCGGCGCTGGTTGCCATGAGGGCTGACCGCATGGCTACGGCGCTGGCAAACCTGCTGCCTGCGGAGAACATAATGGTCTGCGCCAGGCAGCGGGAGGTCCTCCTGGAGATGCCTGCCGCAATCATATAGTCAGCAACCGTGCCCGCCTCCGCATAACTGCGCGGCCAGTTGGTATGGATCAACTCGGTGCACAAATCGTTGGGTTGCCTGAGCGTGAGCAGGTAGATACAGGTCTGGGCCAGGCCGCACAGGTCGCAGCGCTGGTCGCTCTCCCCGCCTATAAATAGTTCAGGTATATCAAAACCCTTATTGGCGATCTGGGTGAAGGGATCAGTCCTGACCGTATCCCTCTTCATGTTTTCCAGGCTCTTGGCTGTGCCGAAATCGATAAGCTTGATGCCACCGTTTCCGCTCAGCATGATGTTCTTGGGATTAACATCCCTGTGCACAATACCTGCAGCGTGTATATAGGCCAGGGCGTCCAGCGCCTGGCCGGCCCAGGCCAGTACCTTTTGCTCACCTGCTGAAGACCTTGGCGAGGAGGACATTATGGGCTCCCCCGTTACCAGCTCCAGTACCAGGTGGAATTCCCCCCTGAAATAAAAATCATCCAGGTATTTGACTATATTGGGATGTTGCAGGCTTTTAAGGAAACCCGCTTCCTGCTGCAGTTTATCAAGGTAGACGTTATCCATGGTTGTGCCCCTGCGGGGAGTTTTGATGATACATTTGCTGCCGCTGTTGCGGTCCTTCGCCAGCCAGATATTAGCCATGCCGCCCTGTTTAAAGGCCGGTGCTTTCAGCTCGTACCGCCCATTAACGCGGTGCGTGCTCTTTGGTTGGGCCCGCGGTTGCTGCGGTTTCCCCTGGCGTAAGGTTCCAGCCCTCATTTTACGGCGCTGTATCTCCTGGATTATGGCAACGGTGACCGGCACACTGGTGAAAACCAGCGCAATGACTATAACGAAAATAGTAGGGTCGTCCATCAGGCTATACTAACCCCCGTCTTCGCCGATATGAGCGCCTGCCAGGAAGGAAGGCCATCCGGCCTTGCGATGATTACCGATATATTATCGGGTCCGCCGACCAGGTTGGCCTGTGAGGTAAGGTCAGCGCAGGCCTGCCCCAAGCCCTGCGAGGCCAGCACCGTTTCCTCGATCCTGCCGGGGGGCAGCACCCCGCAAAGGCCATCGGAGCACAGGAGTATGTTGTCCCCGGCGTAAAGCTTGACCTGTATCAGGTCCGGCGCGCTGCCGGCGCTGTATCCCAGGACGCGGGTTATCTCGTTGCGGCGCGGGTGGGTCAGGGCCTCGGAGGGCGATATCTGCCCGGCATCTACAAGCTCCTGCACCACGGAATGGTCTGTCGTAACCTGAATTGTCTCCCTGGAGTTGATAATATAACAGCGGGAGTCGCCGATATGGGCTATATACATGTCCTGGCCGATAATAAGGGCGGCTGTGAGGGTGGTCCCCATGCCCTGCAGCGACCTGTCGGAGGCGGCCTCAATGACTGCGCTGTTAGCCTTGCTGAAGGCAGCGGCCATGACAGAGAGGCCGGGTGCAGCTGGACGGGTCAGCAGGCCGGATATGCATTCAGCGTGGAAAGCCCGGATGGCCAGGTCGCTGGCTATCTCCCCGGCATCGTGGCCACCCATGCCGTCGGCGACAGCCAACAGGCCGGCCGATACGGTGCCGGACTGGGTCCGCAGTTCAAAGGTGCTGCAAAAAATACTGTCTTCGTTGAGCTTCCTCACCAGGCCGGTGTCCCAGCCGTATCCTGTCTCCAATCGGTTCTCCTCCGTTTGCCTCTTAACTTAACCTGAATATGAGGGTTGCACCCGGCTGCCTGGCCAGTTCTATCCTGTCACCATCCCTCAGAGGGTGCCTTCCCTTGTGGTGGATATCCATATTGTTCACCCTTGTGTGATTGGTGCTGCCGGTCCCGTCACGCCCGTGGTCCTGCACATAATAAGTGCCGTTTTCACTTGTAACAAGGACATGCTGCCTGGAGACGCTCATCAATGCATCCTGCGCGAGTATCCCGTCGAAGTTGCTGCGCTGAATGAATTGCGGATTGCCAGTGAGTACGATCTCCCCACCCCCCGGCAGGACCATCTTCGCCCCGTCCAGCTGTGACGCAGCAACAACTATCTGCTCGACCGCGGTGTCTTTGACCACTGGTTCCTGCTCAGCTGCCAGGTAGTTGCCGCAGCCGTAGCAGAAAAAGCTGCCGGCGCCGTTCAAACCGTGGCAGGCCGGGCAGATCACGCTGATGCTTATCACCTCTTCCATTGCAATCACAAAATTCTAAGCTGGTGGAGATTTTACTGCTTGACAGCTTGCTGACGAATACCTAATATAAATCTGACATGTTTAAACTCTATGACGACTGTCTTTAATATATTATACTGCAACAGGGAACATAGCCTGCACATTGCCGGAGGCCGCGATTGGCTTTCATCATAGTTAAGAAAGGAGACGCCGAGGATATCGGCAAAATATTTACACTGAGCAGGGCCAGTACGGTTATCGGCCGCCGCACACCCAAATATAAGCCCGACATCGAGTTGAGCGACGAGGCGGTCTCAAGGCGGCACATCGAGATCGTTGAGCAGGACGGCCGCTACCAGCTGCGGGACCTGGGCAGCACCAATGGGACCGTGCTCGATGATGACAGGATCCTGCCGGGCAGGCTGTATGAACTGAAGCACAACTGCAAAATCGGACTTGGTGCGGCATCGGGATTGGCCCCTACCGTGTTGATCTTCAAGGAGTCTGAGAGCACCAGCCTGATGGGGAAAAAAGGGGCAAAACCGGCCGTAAAGGCTGCGGCGGCCGAGGTCGGCTGGCTTCGGGTCGACGAAGCCAGGAAGGAGATCCGCGTGGACGGCGGACCAGTTAAGCTGTCACGCAAAGAATACGAGCTCCTGGTTTTCCTTTACCAGAACGCCGGGATGGTCTGCCTGCGCGACGAGATAATAAAGGAGGTTTGGGCAGATAGCCAGGACCCTGCTGCAGTATCGGACGCAACACTCGACCAGCTTGTGCACCGCCTGCGCGAGAAGATCGAACCTGAGCCTGCCAACCCCGTGCGCATCGTCAGCCGCAAAGCCTTCGGCTACATGCTGGTGTAGGCGATTAGATCCCGCACTCGATGCAGTATTCCCGCAGAGTATTGAGGGCGGCGAAGAACTCCTTCATCATGGTGCCCACAGTGTACATGCCGGACCCGGTGACGGTGATAACGCCGTTTTTCTCCTTGATGACACCGGCAGCTTTGAAAAAGAGAAGCTCAGACCAGAGCTTTGCGTGAATATCAGACCCGAAGCGCTGCCTGAACCGCTGCGTCTCCAGGCGCATGCCGAAAAACCTGGTCAGCATGTAATAACGGTAATGCTCGGTGGACGAAAGGCGGCGCATGCGCACGATGGGCAGACTGTTCCCTGAGATCAGCTGGTGATATCCGTCCAGCGAAAAAGAGTTCACCAGGAAGTCTCCACCCAGGAAGCTGACCGACCCCGCTCCGACGCCGATATAGTCATCGTAATCGATTATATACTCGTCGATCATAAGGTCGCCGCGCGAAAAGCACCATGCCGTGGAGGCTTTATACCCGCTGCCCAGCAGCTCTCCCAGCAGCATGTCGTAATACTGCCTTTCGCGGGTGGTATCCACCCTGTGAAACTTTCTGGTCAGGGCGTCCAGCTTATGGGGCGATGGCATGAGCGGGTAAAATGTGGCCTGGTCGGTGCCGAGCTCCTTGAAAATCCTGAGGTCAGACCGGAACTGCTGCGGAGTCTGGGTTGGGAAGTTGAACATAAGGTCCACATTGACCGTTTCGAATTTTCCCTGCACCAGCTTCAGTTTATCGATGGAGTCCTCACCCTTGAAAAGCGTCCTCCCCATGGCCTTGAGCAAAGAATTGTCGAAGCTCTGCACGCCTACCGAGAGCCGGTTGATGCCCAGCTGCTGAAGCTGAGTGACTGTTTCAGGCGTCAGTTCGCGCGGTGTGGTCTCGAGCGAGATACGCCGGGCATCAAACTTCAGGCGCAGGTAGCTGATGAAATCAGCCAGCTCATCCATGAGCACGGTGGGTGTGCCTCCCCCGAAGTAAAAGTCGTTGAATTTAAATCCAAGCCCGGCGTACAGGTCGACCTCTTTGCGCAAATCGGCGAAATAGCTGCGGGCCCGCTCCTCATTGAAGATATAGCGGTTGAAACAGCAGAATGGGCAGAGCGTCCGGCAGAAGGGAATGTGGATATAAAGCGAGACCCGGTCCCCGCGCGTGCTCCCCTCGGCGGCTATACGCGTAAGGTCAACGTCGCCTGCAAACCGAAGGAACTTCTTGCCCTCGTAGCGGACTACAGAGCCGGCAAACCGGGGTATCATAATAGGAAATTATACATCAGGACCGCTATATTGCCACGGCTGCCGGGCGGGACGCGGGACCTGCTAATGCTCCATTGCGATGATTGCCGCCCCCAGTGCCGCCATCAGCCTCGGATTTTCCGGAACCAGGGCCTTTACGTCCATTTTTTCGTCGATTGCACGCACAAGCCCGCTATCGAGCGCCCCTCCCCCTATGATGGCGAAGTCCTTCTCCAGCTTCACTCCACGAGACATGCCGCTGATCTTGTCGGCGATGGAATGGTGGATGCCGGCCAGTATATCCTCGGGGCTGTCGCCCTGCGAGATGCGCGTGATAACCTCGGTCTCGAGGAACACTGTGCAGGATGTGGAAAAGCTGGAGGGCTTTGATGATTTGAGGGACAGCGGCCCTATCTCGTCGATGCCTATCTGCAGAATGCGTGCCACGACCTGAAGCAGGCGGGCACTGCCGGTAGCGCATATCTCCGACACATTGAAGTTTATGACACGCCCCTCGCCGTCCATGGTTATTACCTGGCTGCCCTGGCCGCCGATATCGATAATGGTGCGGGCACCGGGAAAAGTGAGATTGACGCCCCGGGCATCGCAGATTATCACTCCATGATAGCTGCCAGCACCGGCATTGCGCCCCCCTATGCCGGTGGCCGCACTGGCCGAAATAGCGGAAGGTTGCAGCCCGGCCTGACTGAGGGCTTCACCTTTAACAGCGGAAGCCGTGGTGGCATAGTTGGTGCCGGAGGGTATCACAGCCTCACCCACGATCATTTTCCGCCCGTCGATCACGACGGCTTTGCTGGAGGCCGCCCCGATATCAATACCCAGGTAGTAGGCGCTCACAGGCCTTTTCCTTTTAACGTCATTGCGAGCGAAGCGAAGCAATCCACCTGCCGAGCGTTACTGATTGTTTTAAGATTGCCGCGTCGCCTGCGGCTCCTCGCAACGACGTGTAAAACCATCACAGTTTCTTCTCCGTGAATTCGACATACGCTTCGCTGAGCTGTTTTTTTTCCATCTTATAGCGTCCGTCCTGCACCAGCTTGAAGGCCTCGTCCCTTGCCAGTATGGCGGCACCTAATGCGCCGGTGATGAGCGGCTCTTGCGGTACCAGGACGGCGGTACCCAGAACGGTCTCCATAGCTTTGACCATACCCGCGTTCTTGGCCACCCCGCCCGTGAAGACCACGGGTGGCTCAACCTTGAGCTGCCGGGCCAGCTTGACCACCCGCGTGGTTACGGCTATGTAGACGCCGGCCAATATATCGGGCAGCGGCTGCCCCTCGGAAAGACGCGAGATGATCTCCTGCTGCGCGAAGATAGTGCACAGGCTGTTTATCTTAACGGGCGTATCGCTCTGCAGCGATAACTGACCCATCTCGTTGAGGCCCAACCCCAGGGTCTCCGCGGCCACCTCCAGGAACCTGCCCGTGCCGGCCGCGCACTTGTCATTGGTGAGGAAGTCGGAAAGCCGGCCCCCTTTGATCTTGAGCACCTTGGCATCCTGGCCGCCGATATCAATGGCCGTGCGCACGTCAGGAAAAAGGGAGGCTACTCCCTTGGCATGGCAGGTGAGCTCGGTGACCTGCCTGTCTGCGAAGGGAACGTTGACCCGGCCGTAGCCTGTGGAGATGATATATGCCACTTCATCCAGGCTGATGCCGGACTTGATGAGCACATCCTCCATGACCCGGTTGGCGCGCCGGCGGTGCTCTGCGCCGGTCTGGCCGACCACGTAACCGAGCATCTTTCCCCCCGCATCCACCACGACTGCCTTGGACATGGTGGAGCCGATATCGATGCCGGCGAAGAAGAGCTTAGAAGCTTCGTATTCCATGCGGGACTTGCTGCTTCACCTCAGCCCAGCGTCTCCACGAATGCCTCCACCCTCGTTTTTATCGGCGCCAGCGACCTCTCGCTGTAATCGTGTTCAATGTAGATGCTGGGTATGCCCAGTGTATCCAGGTAGTGCCGCAGGTTGGGCACCTCGTACCCGTGCGTGTCGCAGTATTTGACGCTCTGCAGTATGGCGCCGTTCACATGCCAGTCGGTTACGGCCTTTTTGATATAGTTAAACCTGCTGTCAAGGTCCTTGTCATAATTCCTGACCGTCTCCTGGTGCTGGGTGTCACGGTAGGTGCGCGGGCACTTGAGGTCGACCAGGTAGCGCTGTGCCAGGGCATGCAGGTTATAAGGGGCTTTAACATCCGCCCAGAAGGCCCTGGTGCCCACGCATGTGTCATCTATCACAACGTTGGCATCAGCGCTCTCTATGAGCTCGTAAAGCGACGTATTGTCGAAAACCGGGCCCCACACCAGCAGGCGTGCCTTCTTCTTGGACGGCTTTATGCCTCGTCCCTTGATCTCCCTGATGACATCTTCCAGCAGTTCGTTGCCCTCATCCACAGGCAGGCTGAAAAGCGCCACCATGACCTCGGTATTCTCTATGGAGTTCAGCATGGGCGGGTCTGATTTACGCAGGTCATAAAGCTCCCTTACCAGCTTGCGCTGTTTATTGTGGAGCTCGCAGGCCTTTTTAAGTTTGTCATCGGTCAGCTTCTCCCCGGCGAATTCCTCGAGGTGGCGCTTGAAGGAGTTTATCTGCCCCTCGAAGTAATCGACGGCCGGCGCATGGTCGGTGTGCGGCACATCAATCAAATGTGTGAAAGGGGCATCCTTGACGTAGTCACGCCATGAGATAAGCAGGGTCATGCCGATATCGCAGGTATGTGCCCCCACGATGCCGTCCAGGAAATCGAATTTCCCTTTGATCCCCAGGTCGATGATGCTGCGCAGGAACGGGCAGACCACCGTGGTGGATACCTGGTCGGCGGCAGTAATGGGCTCGTTCATGTCACCGAAGACGCGGAAGGGCACCATGCCCAGCGCAGTGATGATCTCGGCTGGCGGGTACAGGCAAATATAGCCGATGGTCTTCTTGCCGGCCTTGCGCAGCTCGCGCACGCGCAGCCCCCTGTCCATGTAAACCTCGTGTGCCCTGGAAAGCCCCCTCGTTGTAGCTATTACCATCTCAATCTCCCGGTTATTATTATTCTGTGCCTACCAGTCCAGGCCCTTCGACTTCCTGACCTTCCTGTAATGGTCCATGGTCTGCTCGAATGCCTCGGCCCTTGCCAGCACCTCCTGGGGGTTGAAGACGCGCTTGTCGATGATGTCGCCCTCGACCCAAAGGCTGGGAATATCCAGCTTCTCCTGTTCAAAGTGCTGTATCGTCCTGAGGCTGCAGCTGGCTGCGCGGCAGGAGATCAGCGGGTGCATGAAAAAGCCGTCTGCCTTAAAGCCCCGGGCTATCTTGAGGTAGGTCTCCACTACGGGATTGGAGATACCATCCTTCTTGGCCTCGGGGAAAATATTGAACCAGAAATTGCGCGAGAATCTTGCCAGCTTCTCACAGGGGTCGCTGACCTTGCTCAGGTCAAGCGGCCTGGTATTGTGGTAGCCGAAACTCTCGAAGACGAAGTTCCAACCCTTCTCGGCCAGGCTGTCGAAAAACTTCAGGCTGTGCCAGGGTGGGAGCTCGGCGAAAATCAGGCGGTATTTCTCAGGGTAGGTGATGCCTGATTCCCTGTTCTTAACGCGCTCCTGCACCTCGGCCAGCATATCCTGGTACAGCTTGAGGGAAACGTTCATATCGCCTGCAAAAAAGAGTGCTGGCGGCATGCTGCTCCAGAAATCTGTGGCGTGCATGGGCCCGGGAATGGCCTTGCGGGCCTCGCTGATCTGGTAGGTGGTCTCGTGTATCTTCGTAGCCAGTACAATCAACTCCTCCAGCCTGGCCCAGTCCATCTTCTTCTTCAGCAGCTTTTCCAGGAATGCAATGAAGTCTTTTATCTCCTTGGTCAGGAATTTAACCTGGTACTCCTCGAGGTCAGGCTCCGTGCCTTCGAATGTGGCCATCATGGGCATCTCGAGGCACCATTGCGGCGCGTCGAAGTACCTGGCCAGTGCCTGGAACCACTTGAAACGGGCGTCGCAGATAATGCCGGACCCGAGCAGCAGCGCCGGCTTTGCCATGCCGCCCAGCGGCGCATCAGGAGGTATCTTGCCGCCGTTCTCCTTCATCATGCGGTAGGCATAGCCGATAGTGCTCCTGCCGTAGCCGCACATGTGGGTGGGGAAGCCGTCGGAGTCCGACGCATCCAGGAACGGCTCGGCTGCGCCCGTAGCCGCCAGCAGAGTGGCGTAGTTTTCCGGGTAAACGATATTAAGCCCCATGGCCTTGAGAGGGAGGTCACCCTCCCAGTAATTGAGCATGGACCACACGGTCGGCTTGCCCTCGTTGCTGGCCTGCAGCGTGGTTACATAATCCTGCTGTACCATGTTGCGCAGCGGGTACATGCTCTTCAGGCGGTTGATGGCCCTTTTCTTTTCAATCTTGGCGGGAGTCGCGGTTTCGCTCATCTTGCACCCCTTTTGGCATATTTATTACCGGCAATGGGAGAACACTGATTTAGAATGGTAAAACATTATGTGGCTATTTGCAAAGCGGCTGTAAACCTCGTGCCAAATGCCGCTACAGCAGTCCCGCCGCCTTTAATTCCGAAGTGAATTTTTCCCCCGCTGCCGACCCGGCGCGGTGGAAAACCGCAGGCTTGCCCAACGGGGCGTCAACCTCTACATACAGGCCTTTATCGATGTCACCGAAGCGCTGACCCGACCAGACGTGTACCCATTCGCCTGCAGGCAGGTAAGCGCGCACTTTTAACTGCCCTTCATCAAGCACGGGGACGACCATGAACTCCGACCCTACCATGAACTGCTGGTTCTGAATGCGGTAGGTCTCGGGATCAGAGGGATAGTGGATGAAGGGGTGGCGCACCACTGGCAGGCCGCTGGCGGCCGCTTCCTGCACAAGCTGCCGGCGGTAGGGCTCCCAGGCGGCATATACTTTGGCGAAGCGGCTGAACTGTTGGAGCGTATCATTATCAGTGTAAAACTGCACGTTGGCGTCCGGCAGGTTGCCTTCATGGGTGCGGTAAATGGAAGTGAAGGCGTTGAGCTCCATCCAGCGCATCAGCAATTCTTTGCTGCGGTGGTAGTTCATGACGGGGTTATTGATAGTGGTATAGCCGCCGATGTCGCTGTGGTTGAAGCTGAAGCCCGACAGGCCTGAACTGAGCAGGCCGGTCACTGCGCTTTTGATGCCGTCATTGCGGTCCCAGCTCACCATCTGGTCACCCAGCCAGAAGAGGGTCGAGTAGCCCGGGCTGCGGGTATAGGCTGCACGGGTAAAGAAGACCGCCTCCCCGCCCAATCCCGCTTCCTCGATGGCCTCGCGGTTGAGCCTGGCCCAGACCTCGGGGTAGCGGTTATGATAAGAGCCGGCCGGTTCGCCCGAGTAAAGCACCGATTCATAGGGCAGCCCCTCGGCAAAATCAGCCATCCAGCCTTTTGCCCCGGCGCCTATCACCTGCTCTTTGATGATGCCCTTCATCCAATCATATGCGGCAGGGTTGCTCAGGTCGATCAGTCCTGCGTTGAAGGCGGCGGTCTTGATGGGGTAGGCCTGTCCTTCTCCGGTTTTGACCAGGTAACCTTTGGCCTCCGCCTCTTTGTATAAATTGCGCTTGCTGTTGCCTTTTTCGGTCACATCCACCAGGAAAGGGCTGATGTATGTCATCATGCGGACACCCGACTTATCCAGGTCCGATATCAGCGCATCCCAACCGGGGTAGCGGCCGCTATCAACCTCCCAATTCCACCAGAGCTGTTTACCGAAGCTGGTGACGCGCTGCCCCACCCAGTCCTGCAGCCAGAAGGCGGTTACGGGGGTGTTGTACTGCTGGAGTTGCTTCCATACCGTGCGCACCCTGTCGGTGCCGCCCTGCATGCCAACCACGGCGCCCGAGGTTATCCACTCGGGGAGGGGGCGCATTCGGCCGATGGCAGCAGTGTAGGCACTGATGAGTTCCTGCGGTGAACTGCCGTTGAGGATGTGGCCACCCAGGTTGCCGGCGAAGATCTGTACCTGGACGCGGTCGCCGCGGCGCATATCAAAGGTGACGTATTCATAGCTATCCAGGTAAAGCGAGCGCAGCTTGCTGGTGATATAGTGGGGCACGCCGGCGTAGGAGGTATGCCAGTCACCGCCGGCGCCTGCGGTCAGGTTGGCCCCTGTTGTGATTGGCTGGTCGCCGCGCCCCACGCCCTGTTCCTGGCAGAAGACAGGCAGACGGCGGCCTTTCATATCAAAGTAAGA
>Ga0247840_10008894_pt1 | contig 13228 bp, 8 predicted proteins | sample LaCruzMarch2015__FD_192404 | JGI IMG/M metagenome (GOLD analysis project Ga0247840, IMG submission 192404) | Freshwater microbial communities from meromictic Lake La Cruz, Castile-La Mancha, Spain - LaCruzMarch2015_17m | ecosystem: Environmental > Aquatic > Freshwater > Lake | place: Spain...
GGCACGGATATATTCCGAGCCTTCTTTTCGGGGCGGTAGCTCAATTGGTAGAGCGCCACGTTCGCAACGTGGAGGTCGAGGGTTCGATCCCCTTTCGCTCCACAATTCATCTCCTTGGTATTCAACGCCATGGAGATTTTTTGTTTTCTGGTTCGCCTCTGATTCGCGGGAAGTGTGGCAAAAGTGTGGCTTTGCCCCGTTTGATTTCCCGCCTTGTTACATAACAACGCACTGCGTTTAACAAGGAGCGGATCATGGGACTGGAACTGAGAAGAGATGCAGATCATAACCTTCGTTCGAAATGGTGGTATGGACGTTACACCGTGAACGGCAAGCGGCGGTTTATCAATCTGGACGTTGAGGTGCAGGGCAAACCGCCTGCCGACATCCGTCAAACAGGAAGCACCGCATTTGAGTGTTCCCGGGCGTTGGCGCAGGCAAAACTGAATGAGCTCATTCGTGACGCAACCAGTCATAAGTCCGCTGAAAAGCATTTACAGGAACTCTATGAACTCAAAGCGGGTAAATCGATTGAACGGGTGCCGGTAGCCGATATATCCGCGCACTGGTTGTTGATTCCGACCCGCCGGGAAAGATCAGCCTCATGGGAAAGAACCCAATGCTCCACGCTGAAGGATTTCAGCAGCTACATTAAAAAGAACCATCCTGCCGCGCAGTACATTTCACAGATCACTCCGAAAATGGCCCGTGAATGGTTGCACAGCCTCGAAACCCAAAAATATGCCGCCGCCACTTACAACGACAAGCTGCACCTCCTGAAAGGTTTCTTTGAGCGCATCGGCCACGAAGCCGGGGTTATTAAAAACCCCTTTTCCGAATGTCCGACCAAAATCAAGAAAACGATGCACCGGCAGCCCTTTACGCAAGACGAGCTCAACGCGATTCTAACTCATTGTGATGAGCTGACCCGTCCGGTCGTTATGACCGCCATGTGTACCGCCATGCGGCGCGGTGACTGCTCCATGCTCAAATGGGAATCCGTCGATCTGGAAAACGGATTCATTTCGGTGAAAACCTCCAAGACCGGCGAACTGGCGGAGATTCCTCTGTTTCCGCGTTTGCGGGCCGAGTTGGAACAGCTTCCCCGTGTGAGTGAATACGTGTTTCCCGAAGCGGCGGCTATGTACAAAACCAGCATCCACGGCCTGTCATGGCGATTTAAGAAGGCGCTCAAGGCGGCTGAAATCAAAGAAACCGTAGTTGCGCGGGACGATGCCCGCCATAAGGCCAGCGTGAAGGATTTTCACTCATTGCGGACAACGTGGATCACCATGGCGCTGTCGGCGGGTGTTCCGATGGAGCTGGTACGTCGCGTCACCGGCCACTCCACCGTTGAAGTCGTGCTGAAACATTACTTTCGCCCCGGACGCGAAGCCTTTCGCACGGCACTGGAAACGGCCATGCCGCACATGCTCACCGGCGGCGCGGCTCCGGCAAAAGCTATCCAAGCTGTTCAGGTGCGCTCAGACCTAATCCATGAACAACAGCTCAAAACGGTCGAAGAACTGCCCGCCACCGTGGCCGCCTGAGTAGGGCGGTGAAACAAGGTGAGCAGAGCCCCGTTTGATTTATCAAACTTTTTGAAAAAATAGTTTAGAAAATTTTCAGCGGGGCATCATTTAGACTGTAATAGCCGTTGAGCGGCGCCGGTTCGGGTCAGTTCATGCAGGACTTCTTCCGTGGCGGCGTGATATTTTTTGAGAAGCCGGACAAAGGTTTTGAATCCTGGTGCGCCGATGCGCACTAACTCCTGACGATCAGACTTAATTTCAGCGAAGTCCGGCGTCCATTTCACACCATTTTGAAGAAGCATCTCGAACATTCCATCACTGAAACAAGCGCTTTCTGCACTGCGGTAGGAGTAGTCGTTTTTACCGTGCCTAATCTCCTGCATCAGCAGATGACTAAACAGAAAACGAATGAGACTTCCAATGAGAGCGGACTTTTGATCCGTGTTCAGCCGTTTTAGAAACCCGGCTTCGATGAGAAGTTTCAGCGTTTCCGGTTTGCGTGATTCGAGCGCGGCCTCCAGAAATTTGACCGCATGATCTGCCGTCGGATTCATTTTCCCGATCTTTTCCATCATCCACGTCCACCCATGACGCAAGGCGATTTCAACCGCGCACCGGTCATAGTAATCGATTTCCTCCACCTCCAGAATTTGCGGCCCCGGCTCAAACGGATCGGCCCCGGCCCAGAGCATCAGCGAAACCCACTTCTGACTTTGCTCTTTCGTATGAAACCGTAAGGCGATATTCAACTGCCGCTTCCAATCCGGAAACCGCTCCTCGTATTCCTTATAAATTCTCAGGGCGGTCCGGATTTTATACTTAAAGGCGTACGCGATCGGATTATCGGTCTTCGTGTCGGCCCCGTGCTCGACAAAATAGCGCATGATATTCGTGTCCCAGGTGTCGAACACCCGCCACATGGGGACATCGCGAATATCAGCCCCGTGCTTCACCAGCAGCTCAACCAAATCCAGACGTCTCTGGCACACAGCATCTTCGATCGCGCAAAATCCGCCGAACCCGCCGTGTCTTGGCTCTGACGTATTGGCCCCGCCTTCCAGCAGCACTTGAACCAGACTATGAAACCCCAACCCGACGGCAACCTCCAGCGGCCCTTGCGTCCGCTGGCGGGCCGGAACGGGCGGCGGGGGATTCACCGGCTGACCGGCGGCGATCCACTCCTGCACCTCGAAAAGCTTGCCCTGCCGGCAGAGATCGAGCAGAGGCTTCATCTCCTCTCTATTGGCGAAACGGCTCATGGCATTTTTATGCGCTGAAGCGGGGCAAGGGTCAACTGTAACTGGTGCCGGACAAAGCAGGCGCTTCGACTTTTAAAAACGCCGTGCTTCCAACCCTTGGAGGAATCCGGTAGAAACTTTCCAATCTTTGGAAACATAATCCGAAGGGCGGAGGCAAAGGCGAAAAATCATGAGCTATAACGAAGCAGAAACCCGTTTTTACCTCATTGATCCCGTTTTGCGCGAAAAGGGGTACGCCGATCATCAGTGGCTCAAACTTGAAACGCCTGCCCCGGTCGAGCCGACCGGAGCCAAAGGCCGCCGCCGCGCAGGTTCCGGGCGCACAGACTATCTGCTTTGTGTTCAGGTTGGCGATATGCCTAAACCGTTGCCGGTGGCTGTGCTGGAAGCCAAGAAAGAGGACGAAGACCCGCTGAAAGGAATGCAACAGGCCAAGGGCTACTCAAACTGTCAGCGGTTTGAAGTCAAATATGTGTTCGCTTCCAACGGTCACCGCTACGGCGAGTTCGATCTGTTCTCCAATTTGCAGAACGGGCCGTTTCAGTTTACTGATTTTCCGGCTCATGCGGAACTGTCGGCACGCTATGCCAAGGCGCTTGGCATAGATATCACCCAGCCAGCCGCCACGATGCTGTTTATGGCGGACAGTGCGGCTGGTCAGCAGTGCCGCTACTATCAGGATGCAGCCATCCGGGCGGCGTTTGAAAAAATCATTCTTTGCCGTCAAAACGGTGAACCGGCGCATGTGTTGCTGAGTCTGGCGACCGGCTCAGGAAAAACCGTGATTGCCACCAATCTGCTTTGGCGGTTGCAGGAAGCTGGGCAGCTTGCAAAGCCTGCGCTGTTTCTGTGCGACCGGGACGAACTGCGCAAGCAGGCCTATGGCAAACTAAAAGCCGTTTTCGGCGACAATGTCCGGACGGTTCAAGCGGTTGGCGGCAAAAACGCCGCCCAAAACGCCCGCATCCATGTTGCTACCTATCAAACCCTCGGCCTCGACGACGAAGCTGACGGTTTTGCCAGCTTCCTGACCGAACATTATTCCGAAGATGCCTTCAGCGTCATCATCATCGACGAATGTCACCGCTCGGCGTGGGGTAAATGGTCGGAAGTGCTCAAGCGCAACCCGAACGCCATCCAGATCGGGCTGACGGCCACGCCGCGCCAGTTGCACGAGTCGAAAGATGCCACCCCCGAAGACAAGGAAATCACCGCCAATAATTTCCGCTACTTCGGCGAACCGGTCTATGAATACACGCTGATTGAGGCGCAGGAAGACGGTTATCTGGCCGCCTGTGAAATCGTCAAACGCAAAGCATCCATCGACAGCCGCATCTTTACCAAAGCGGAAATTCTGGCCGCCAAGCCAACGAACATTAAAACCGGCAAGCCGATTACCGAAGCCGATCTGAACAAAGAGCTGTACACCGGCAAAGATTTTGACAACGAGATATTCATCGAACTGCGCACTCCCGCCATGTGCAAAGACCTGTTTGAACAGCTTTGCGAACACGGCGGGCCGGAACAGAAAGTGATCATTTTCTGTAACCGCGAGATTCACGCCGACCGCGTGGCGATGCAGATGAACAATCTTTACACCAACTGGTGCAAGGAAAAGGGACGGGAACCCAAAGACCTTTACGCCTTCAAATGTATGGGCGGCCCGAATAACGGCTCGGACATGATTGAACCAATGCGCGGCTCTGGCGAACGAGCCTTTATTGCCTGCACGGTCGATCTGCTGGAAGCCGGGGTTGATATTGAGCGGCTGAATGCCGTGGTGTTTTTCCGCTACTTGCAATCGTCCATCAAGTTCTACCAGATGGTCGGACGTGGCACGCGCATCGACGAACCGACCAAAAAATACATGTTCTGGCTCTACGACTACACCGGTGTCACCGATCTGTTTGGTGCCGGCTTCACCACCAAACCGCCGCGCCCCGGTGGAGGTGGTGGCGGAGGCGGAATAACCGGCCCCGGCGGTGATCCGCCGACGGATATTCCGGCGGTTGTCGAAGTCGGCGGCCATTATGTTTCCATCACGCCGCAAGGCCGCTTTATTCTGAGCCGCAGCGACGGACGCGACACGATGATCCCGGTGGATGAATACCGCCGCGAAGTGATCCGGCGTGTGCTGAACGAAGCGCACACACTCGACGAATTCCGGGCGCTGTGGATTGCTACGCAAAAGCGCCGCCAGTTCATTGACCATCTGCTCGGCGAAAACTTTTCTCCGGAGCTGATCCGCGAAATTGATGACATGGAAGATTTCGACCTGTTCGATTTTTTCGGGCACCACGGCTACAAAGCCCGCGCCCTGAAACGTCCGGAGCGCGGCGAGCTGTTTATTCTCGGTAATCAGCAATGGTTTGCGGGGATGGAACGCAACGCGGCGACGGTGCTGAAAGGCTTCGGCAAACAGTTCGGGCTGGGCGGAACCGACGCGCTGGAAAGTTCCAATCTTTGGAACGTGCCGGAAATTAAAACGGCGGGCGGACTTGATGCTTTGAAAACCGTCGGCCAACCTGCTCAAGTCCTGCTCGACGCCAAGGGAAGGCTGTTCGCGGCATGAACGAAAGAATACGAATACCCATCGCAAGCTTGGGAACTTATATAAATGGTCGCGCATTCAAACCTGCGGACTGGAAACTAAACGGACGGCCTATTGTACGGATTGCGAACCTAACTTCTTCCAATGCGCCGTTCGATTATTTTGACGGCGATGTGAAAGAAGGGCACCTAATTGATAATGGCGACATCGTCGTTTCCTGGTCGGCCACTCTTGATGCCTTTATTTGGAACGGCGGCCCAGCCGTAGTGAATCAACATATCTTCAAGGTCCTTCCGAACGAGGCGCTTGTAGCAAAAGAATATCTCTACTTTGCTTTAAAAAAGGCAATGACCGGACTTTCAGAGCTGGTTCATGGTGCAACCATGAAGCACGTCACTAAACCTGTGTTTGAGGGCTTTGAGATTTGTATCGCCCCAAATATTTCAGACCAACGCCAAATTGCGGCGCGGCTGAAAGCGCAACTGGACGAAGTGGAAAAGGCTCGCCAGGCGGCTGAGGTGCAGTTGGCGGATGTCAGGCTTCTGCAATCCCGTATGTTTGATTCGATTTTTTCTGTATTGGATTCTGCGCCAAGAAAGCGGATTGGGGATGAAGCGGAAACGACCAGCGGAACGACGCCCGCCAGAGGGCAAAAGACCTTTTGGGAGCCTGCCGAAATTCCATGGGTAAAGACCGGAGAGATTGCTTTTGTTCCGATTACCCGGACGGAGGAGTTTGTTTCTAAAAAAGCACTGGAAGAATGCTCCCTTAGGCTGCTTCCTCCCAAAACAGTTTTGATTGCCATGTACGGACAAGGGAAAACTCGCGGACAATCTGCAATACTCGAAATTGAAGCCACCACAAACCAAGCCTGCTTTGCGGTTTTACCCAACGCAACGTGGGAGCCGGAGTTTCTCTATCTGTGGCTGAAAAAATCGTATCAGGACTTGCGCTCGCTATCGGAAAACAGAGGCGGGAATCAGGCCAATCTAAACGGTGCGCTCCTAAAAGCGTTTGAAGTTCCGGCACCTGATAAGGCGACACAAAAAACCGTTATAGCAAAAGTGAATGCGGCGCTCAAAGAGACCGAAGCAATCATTGCGGCCTGCCGCTCGACTTTGGGTAGCTTAGATAAAATGCCCAGTAAGATTTTAGTGCAGGCCTTTGGATAGGTGGCGAGGAGGTAGGCGATGAGTGATATCATGAATATTTACTGCGATGAAAGCTGCCATTTGCAGGGCGGTGCTGAGCGTGTGATGACTCTGGGTGCGCTTTGGTGTCCGCTGGATAAGCGCCGCGAAATTTCTGTTCGGCTGCGGGAAATCAAGCAACAGCACGGAATCTCTGCGACGACGGAAATTAAATGGGCAAAGGTGTCCCCGGCGAAGGTGGCTTTTTATCAGGACTGGCTGGATTATTTTTTCGATGACGACCATCTGCATTTTCGGGGCGTTGTGGTTCCCGATAAGTCCGTTTTGGATCATGACGGATTCGGGCAGACTCATGACGATTGGTATTACAAGATGCTTTTTACACTGCTCAAGGTGATTCTTAGCCCGGAGAGAAAGCACCATATTTATATCGACCTAAAAGACACGCACAGTGCAGAAAAGGCGCGGAAGCTGCATGATGTGCTGTGCAATAACGCCTATGATTTTGACAAGAGCATCATTGAGCGGGTGCAGCCAATCCGCTCCCATGAGAGTGAGCTGTTGCAACTTTGTGATTTGCTGATTGGTCTGGTTGGCTACACGAATCGAGGACTCACATCCAGTTCAGCCAAGTTGCAGCTGGTGGAGCGCATGAAGGTTCGTTCCGAACTCTCGCTTGTGCGGAATACCCTCTTAAAGGCCGCGAAGGTGAACCTGTTGATCTGGGAAGGGGGCGACCGTGTGTGATCCCGTTCCTTGGTTGCCGGATTTAGTACTTTTTGAGGAGTGTTCCGGTGTTTGGCCCAAATACGTTGAGGTTCTGCATGGGTATTTTGTTGCGGACTTTGTTCGCAGTAAACCGCGCTGGCCCGGGAAGCGGGTGAACTTAAAACGCTATCCCGAGTATGAAGGGAAAAGCGCAACCTTTTGGCATTTCATTTCGGAAGGTGAGGACGAAGCGGAGCGGGTGCCTGATCTCCGGCGGTGCGAGCGCATCCGGTGGCCGCGCCCGATGATGGACGAGTTCAAAGAAAACCCGCCGACGCCGGACAGCCGTATGGTTTGGTGGAAGGAAAAACGGAGAGGCGAAACCCGCTATGTGCTTTGTTCTCTGGATTTCAGTTATAAAGTGGTGGTAGCCGATCGCGGGGAATACGTGTTGCCGTGGACAGCATATTGTGTCGAACGCGAGCATGAGCGGGCGAAGTTGCAGAGAAAATACGAAGCATATTGGAAATCCCCATGGTAGAGCGTTTCCCCTTAAATGGCTGAAGCCGCCCCGAAGGACGGCCTCGTTACTCCTTTCACGCATGGTGAATGAGATAAAGGGAATATCCGATAAATGGAGTTTGGTATCAAGAAAATTGATCAAGAATAGGACCCGTTGGAATGAAGAAATCAAAAAAACAGCCGAAATCCATTGGTTCCGCGCAGTCGCTTTCGTCCTTTGTGAAGGCGATTTGCGATATCATGCGCCGTTCCAACTGCGCCAGCGCGTTACAGTATGTGCCGGAGCTGACGTGGATTCTGTTCCTGCGCATTCTGGACGATCAGGAGAGTAAAGCCAAAGAAGAGGCCGACGCGGTGGGCGCCCGGTTTTCGCCCGCGCTGAAAAGCCCGTATCGCTGGCAGGATTGGGCCGCGCCGTATTCCGACAAACCGGATCATCCGAAAACTACCGACGGCAAGCCGTTCGGCTGGAAACGGCAGGAGCTGTTCGCCGCCGGAGACGGCAAGTTGTTCGATTTTATCAACGGCGAGTTGCTGTCGCATCTGCACGATCTGGATATTGACCGGCGCACCGGCCTGCCGAATCCATCGGCCACGCCCAAGCAGCGCATTATCGGGCGCATTATGACCGCCGTGGAACGGGTGCGGGTCGATTCCGAAACCAATCTGCGCGACATTCTCGACAAGGTGCATGAGATTAAAACCGATCATGTGGACGATAAGCATTTCTTTACACTGTCGCAGGTGTACGAAGACCTGCTGCTGAAAATGGGCGAAAAGAATTCCGACGGCGGACAGTTTTTTACGCCGCGTGAAGTGATCCGAGCCATGGTGCATACGGTTGATCCGCTGCCGGGGAAAACGGTGTACGATCCCTGCTGCGGCACGGGCGGTTTTCTGGCGGTAGCTTATGAGCATATCGCCCGCAAACAGGGCAACCGCCCGTCGAGCACCGACATCGACACGCTCAAGCACGATACCTTTTTCGGACGGGAAAAAGAAAATCTGGTTTTCCCCATCGCGCTGGCCAATCTGGTGCTGCACGGCATCGATCAGCCCAATCTGTGGCACGGCAATACGCTGACCAAACGCGCCACCTATGCCGCGCTGTTCGATAAAGCGCCCAAGACCTTTGATGTGATTCTCACCAATCCGCCGTTCGGCGGCAAAGAAGGCAAGGACGCCCAAAAGAATTACGCCTTTGAAACCGGCTCTACTCAGGTTTTGTTTGTGCAGGATATTCTGTCGGAGCTGGGCGACGGCGGGCGGTGCGGCATCGTTCTTGACGAAGGGCTGCTATTTCGCACCAACGAAAGCGCTTTTCTGGAAACCAAGCGCAAACTGGTAGACGAATGCAACCTGTGGGCGATTGTCAGTCTGCCGGGCGGCGTATTCTCCACTGCTGGTGCCGGCGTGAAAACCAACCTGCTGTTTTTCACCAAAGGCAAAAAGACGAAGAAGATTTGGTATTACGATCTTTCCGGCATAAAGGTCGGCAAGAAAACGCCGCTCACGCTGGCCCATTTCGGTTTCGGCAAAAACGGCGAGGTGCTGGACGACAGCGAACTGCCCGCCAATCTCGTCGCCGACTGGAAGGAAGACGAATCCAATCAGGGCAAAATTTTCCCCAGCTATGCCCGACTGCTGAAACAGAACGGGACGCCCGAGGCGGAAAGCCGCTACTCATGGACTATCGATCTGGCCGCCCGCCGCGCTAAAGCCCGCGAAGAAATGCAGCCGTTTCTCGATGAGGCCGCCCGCATTAAAGCCGGTGTAGTCGATTTGAAAGAACAGCTCAAGCGGCTCAAAAAAGCCGATGCCTCTAAAGCCAAGTTGGACGCGCTCGATGCGAAAATCAAGGAGCAGGAAAAAGCCGCACGGGATACCGAAACGAAAGCCGCCGACATCGACGCTGCCGTCTTCGATCTGAAAGCCGTCAACCCAAACTCCATCACCAAAACGGATGACCGCTCACCGCAGGAAATTATTGAGAACATTGAGGGGCAGGGAAAAATTGTGTCAGCGGCACTGGATAAACTGAAATCATTGCTCTGATTTTTTAAACGGCCGATTCAGGGGCAGTCCTTGAATCTTGATATTTTACGTCCGCGCCTTCAAAGGCGAGTCGTGATCAAAAGCCCCGGTTTCTTGGATTAAGCATTGCCTTTAATCCAAGAAAAGCCATTATCTTGGATTAGCAGGAATTCTTAATCCAAGTTCTGGAGGACACGATGAAGCGGAATTTGCAGGGCAGGTTCGTTACCATTTCGACGGTAGGCGAGAAAGCACAGGCGTTTATCCCGTCGCCGCTGCCTCCTGCTCCTTCCATTGACTGGAGTCCTGAGCTTAGGAAGAAATTTGATAAGGCGTTGCTCGCGCTGGGACGCTTAGACGGTGTTTCTGTTCTTTTGCCCGAAACTTCTTTGTTCATCTACACCTACGTCCGCAAAGAAGCGGTGCTTTCATCCCAGATTGAAGGAACGCAATCGTCGCTTTCCGACCTGCTTCTTTTTGAGCTGGAGCAGCAGCCGGGTGTTCCGATGGATGATGTTCAGGAAGTCAGTAACTATGTTGCCGCTCTGAATCACGGCCTTGCCCGGCTGGAAGGCGGCTTCCCGCTTTCATTGCGCCTGATTCAGGAAATGCACGACAAGCTTCTCTCTAAAGGACGCGGGAGCGATAAGGCACCAGGCGAATTCCGGCGCAGTCAGAACTGGATAGGAGGAACCCGTCCGGGCAACGCCGTTTTCGTTCCACCTCCGCCGGAGAGCGTGCAGGAATGTATGGGAGCGCTTGAGTTGTTTCTACATGACCAGCCGGAGCATACGCCAGCATTGCTTAAAGCAGCTCTGGCTCATGTTCAATTTGAGACGATCCACCCGTTTCTCGACGGGAATGGACGTCTTGGGCGTTTGCTGATCACGTTGCTTCTATGTGAGCAAAAGGTTCTGAAAGCCCCGATGCTTTATCTGAGCCTCTACTTTAAGACCCACCGAAGCCGTTATTATGAACTGCTGAATGAAATCCGGAATACCGGCGACTGGGAAGCATGGCTCGAATTTTTCGCCGAGGCCGTGATTGAAACTGCGACTCAGGCCGTGGACACCGTTCAGCGCTTATTGGCTTTGGCGGAAGAAGACCGCAAGAGGATTCAAACGCTTGGACGGATTTCCAGTTCGGTTCAAGTGGTTCATCACGCCATGATGGAACGCCCGATCGCTTCCCCGGTCTGGTTGAAAAAGAAAACAGGCCTCTCTTTGACAACGGTCGGAACCAGTCTGGATCGGCTGGAAGGGCTTGGCATTGTCAAGGAGCTCACCGGCCAGAAGCGCAATCGCTTCTATGGCTATACGCGGTATATCGAAATCCTGAATCTGGGAACTGAGATTTAGTTGTTGCCGAAGAAAATCACCGACCCCGGCACTGGTTGTCTCTTCGCATCAAGCATTTTCATCCCTTGCGCAGTTGAGCTGCCTTGTCGCTCTTTACCAAAAAAAGAGGAGAATTCCATTAACAAGTTTATAACCAACAAGATGGATTAGTTTTCAATCATAACCAGCTTTTGGCTCCGGCGTGTCTGTTTGATTTCTCCCCTTTGGGTGAGAGTTTCAACATTTAACCGGAGCCAAATCATATGCTGTACGCCATCAAAAACCTGTCGTCGTTAAAAACACAACCCTGCACGCCGTGGACAACGGCCACCATTTCCCCGCCCAAGACCGACTGGAGCAATCCCGCGCTCGATCACTGCTTCTATTCCGGTTTCGAAGGTTTGATTTCCGGAGCCCGGATTGATTCAAAAAATAATCCCGCCATGGCTCTCCACTGGATCGTGGCCGACTACGATGGCCTGATCGACCAACACGCGCGCGATACCGTTCTCGACCACTGCGTTGATTTCCGTCCGCAGTATATCTGCCGTACATTTTCTGGCGGTGCCCGGCTGCTCTGGCGACTCGAAGCACCCTTCCTGCTCCATAGCAACGACCTGACCTCTCGGCTCCTGCGGCACATCCGCAAAAAGTTGAGACTCTCAAAGGTCTTGGTCGGGCTGGACACCGCCGCCTTTGACGACCCTTGTAAATACTACGAAGCCGGCACGGACTGGGTTCAGCTTTCCGGCGGCGTGATCCCCACAAACTTTATGATGCAGTGGGCCGTGGAGTCCTCCCATCAATACGACTGGAACAAACTGGGCCCTGTCATTCCCATCGAAACCATCGCCGACGAAGTGGAACGGCAATACCCCGGTCGGTGGACTGGCAATTTTGACATCGGCAGACGCGGCGTTCGCTTCTGGGACTCATCGGCGGACAACGAGACAGCGGCCGTCGTACGCGATTCCGGTATGCAATGTTTCACCGGCGGACAGGCTTTTGTCCCGTGGTCGGCAATTCTCGGGCGACAGTTTGTGAAACAGTTTGAAGCCGACCGTATCGGCGGTGCAATCAATGAGGTCTATTTTGACGGTTATGAATACTGGGCACAGCTTCCCAGTCGCCAGTGGCAGGCCTACAATAAATCAGACATCGTTTTGCATTTAAAAGTAGATCACGCTCTCAGTGCGGTGGTTCCTCGGGGTTCTTCCTACAGTGATATCGATCAGGCATTATGCCGCATTCAGAAACAGCAATATATTGCCTGTGCCGCGCCGTTGATTCATCGCCCGAAAGGAATCGTTGTCGTCAACGGTCTACGTATTTTAAACACGTCAGCCGTCGAAGTTCTCCATCCCGCCGATCCGGATTCCCAAGGTGGAGCGGGATCTCCGAGCACGCTTTCTTCTGATCTCTGTCCTCTGTCATCTGACCTCTGTAATCCGGCTTTCAGCCGTTTCCCCTGGTTGGAATCCTATTTCCAAACTCTCTTCGATCCTGCCGAGCAGTTGGACTATTTCTACGCATGGCTCCGCCGTTGGTACATCTCAGCGCGGGACGGTCGTATGCTTCCCGGTCAGGCTTCATTTTTCGCCGGCGTTCCGAACACTGGAAAAACACTTCTATCCACAGTGATCCTTTCCCGCATCTTTGGCGGGCACACGGATGCCAGCAACTTCCTGTGCGGCGAAGATAATTTCAACAGCCACCTGTTCAACAGTGCGGTTTGGTCTGTAGATGATGTCGTACCGCTGACCGACCACAGAACCCACCTACGGTTTTCAGCACTCATTAAAAAGATGGCTGCCAATCGTACGTTCTCTGTCAGGGAAAAATTCAAAATCGATAAAACCATCGAATGGAACGGACGGATAGTCGTCACCTGCAACACCGATCCGGAGTCTATCCGCATTCTGCCGGACGTAGATTTGTCGAACCGGGATAAGATCAATCTGTTCCGTGTGGCGGATCGGGATACCTTTACGTTTCCCCCCAATGTAGCCGATATCATCCAGATGGAGTTGCCGTTTTTTCTCCGCTGGCTTATCGACTGGACTCCGCCGGAGCATGTCCTTGGCGATTCGCGCTACGGTGTCAAAACGTACTGCGAGGATTCTTTACTTGATGC